>OGZX01002945.1_pt1 | contig 12572 bp, 9 predicted proteins | sample 1576881 | NCBI WGS metagenome assembly OGZX01 (sample SAMEA3541542, study PRJEB24748) | human gut metagenome | biome: human gut; feature: human-associated habitat; material: faeces | place: China | collected 2012
TCACAAGGTTATAGTACCCCATCGCCCTTCCATCTCCCTTTCATCGCCCTTTCATAACCCTTCCGAAAGGGCAAGAAAAGGCTAAAGAAGAGGTCTTGTAATTTCCAACAGGTAGTTAAACCCTAGTATTACGGTAGTAAATCTTTGGTATTAGAATGTTCTCAAGAAATCCAAGCAAGTAGAGAAAGAACATTTTTCAGCCGCTCCCTCATATAATGATTGGCATTGTTCTTATGCTTTTTGACCGGGTTGACCGATATATTCAACATTTGCGCGATCTCTTCATGACTTTTCCCGTCAAGACTCATCTGGTAAACTTCTTTACACGCCGGGGGTAATTCGTTAAAAACATCCGATAGGGTTTGAAAAATCTCCGATTCCAGAATCCGGTCCAAAAATGATTCGGAATCCTCCCCCTCCATTACCACCCGTCTAGCATACTTATCCTCCACCTGTTGGTGGCGCATCAAATTGAGACAATCATTCCGCACGGCTTTGTACAGATAAGCTTTCACGGCATATTCTCCCCGGAAATCAACCCTTTTCTCCCATAAATCGACAAAAGCATCCTGCACGACATCATCGATCATCGTGTCCTCGTTCAAATACTTCGCAGCAAAATAACGTAACGCAACAACATACTTGTCATACAGGACACGGAAAGCTTTCTCGTCCCCTCGAGAAAAATCAATGATAATATCTAGCTCTTTATCACCCAAATTGATATTATTTAAAACAACACGATCTAACTTTTATCCTTCCCAACCGTTTACAAAGATAAAACTTTTATTTCAGAACGAGATATAAAAATAGAGAGACCCGACAATAAACCTTTTCTCTCCCGTTTTGTCTTAAATGTAAATGCATTTTTAAAACACATGAAATTTATCGACTACTTAAAATTCTAAATTCCATGCTATTACAAACGTTAATAAAACAAAGTATGAAAACAGTAACCCTAATTATCTCGTCGCTTTTTCTTTTCATGGTACTAGGAGTAAGCGCACAACAACACGGTCCACAACATCGCGGGCAAAGAGGTCACGTGAACCCCGAAGAATTGGTAAAAAGACAAGTTGAGCACATGAAAACCGAATTGAAACTCAACGAGCAACAAGAAAAACAGGTAAAAGATTTGTTGACTGAAAACTTCAAACAGAGAGGCGAACTCATGAAAAAATATCAAGGACAACGGGATTCCGTGATGGTCAACATGAAAAAGATGGAAGAGCAGCAAAACCTTTCTCTAAAGAAAATCTTGACGGAAGAACAATACAAAACTTACCTGACCAATCAGGAAAAAAGAAAACAAGAAATGGAGAAACGCCGGAAAGAAATGATGGACAAACGTGGCGGACAAAGAGACGGACACGGTGATCCAGCTACCGTGAACGAAGACCACGAATGCACCGGATGCGGAGGCTGTGACAAACACAAGTAACCCCATATATCGATCAAATCATAAAGCCGGATCTTTTTCTACTAACGAAAAATGATTCGGCTTTATTCATGGATAAAACTACTCTCCTAATTTCTGCTCTAAAATCTTCTGCACCTCTTCCGGTTTCGGATTCACGGCTAAAATCTTCCCGTCCCTATCGACCAAAAATACGCCTCCCCCGGCATTTCCCAACATATACTGAGTCCATATTCGACACCCATCATCTAACTCAACCAACTGCAACCAAGGATAACCGTCCAGTTTTATAGCCTGTTTCAGACGATCCGTGTTCTTGAACTCCCGTGCCACGCCAACGATCTCGAAGCCTCGATCTTTATACTTCTCGTAAATCGGAATCATCGCTTTCGCCTTTGCCCGACAAGGCATACACCAGGAAGCCCACAAATCAATAACGGCAATCTTTCCTTTTATAATATCCGAAAGTCTCACCTTATTCCCTTCAAGATCGGGAACCTCAAAATCGACATAACGTCCCCCCGGCCTGACATTATGGAAACCGTCAAGTAACATTTTCCCAAAACGAGTATAGTCACTGGAAACAAATTTTTCTGCCAGAACATGATAAGCACGCTCTAATTCCTCATCTAATTCCGATTGATACATTTGTCGCCGCTGTAATTCTTCTATCACTAGAAAATAATACAACTCATCCCATTGTCCCTCACAGAACTTATGCATAAAAGAGTATCGTTTCCAACCTATTTCCTGTTGTTGCAACTCTCGGTATTCTTGATATCTCTCGTTAAACTTTCCCCCCTTCACCATGTAATTTTTATCAACATTCACCGTAATATCCACTTTCCCATCTTCTGCAATGAAAGGAACCGTATACCACTCCCAAGGTTTCCGGGGTACAAATATCAATTTATACCCTTCCGCATGTGGCAATTCCAACACACATTCAAAACAATGATTTTTCACTGTAACCGTTGTCCCATGATAACGGGAATCCAACGTAGCATCTACCAAAAGCACATCCTCCACTTCCATCCCGACTAGCTTGCCATGAACAACACAGCGCACTTTATTCTCGTCTGCAAAAACAACATTCCCTAAGAACAAGAACAAAATCAACCATCTTAAACAATTCGCCATATTTTTCCTTTTAAAATAGAAGAGGAGCTGCAAGCAGCTCCTCTAAACTACACACATTACTATTTTATAACCAGGAAACCTTCCTGCTCCCGATCCAAACGATACATATGATAAAAATTACCGTTACCGGGCTCGTAAGTCACATTCATCACCTCACCCTTACCATTATCACTCTTAATCAAAAAATTATACTCATTCAATACATATGACGTAATTTCTCCATTCAGATTCAATGACAAAGTTCGGGCATCACTGTAATTCCTGTCTAATGAATAACCATCACCCTTTACCGAAACCAAATTGTTGCCGGAATACGTGTAATTCCTGTCCTCCATCAGAACCCAACTTTCCTCGCTCTGATCATTCACCGTGTAAATACGATTCGTCACGATCTTTCCCCCGTGATATTCATACTCATATTTATAAAGTTCACGAGACACGTAATCTTTCGCATTTTCCGGCTTATACTTATCAACAAACAAACGAACATTCAACACGTTTCCTTTCTCATCGTACTCGTATATGTAAGTCTCAACCCGTTCCAAAGGAAAATCGTTATTAAAATCCTCTCCAACACCAAAATCCTTTTTCGGTGTGAAATAAGAGATTTTCTGCCTAGTAACCATACTCTCCTCATCAAGCGTAAGTGCCACTTCGTAAATCGTTTTCGCAACCAACGGAATACTATCTTCTAAGGAATAATTCCCGGCTCCATATTTCAGAGTCAATTCTTGATCCAAGTCCGCAATAGCATCCGCATCAATCTTGTACACGTAATCATCTAGAGAATATGTCATCACGCCCTGTTCCTTCGTGATCACAAGCTCACCTTTCTGACGTCCGTTCTTGTCGAAACGCTCTATGGTCGAAATCTTATCATTTTCATACGCCAATTTCAGCGTGTAATCCCCCCAGTGTGCATTATGCCCCACGATCTCCTTAACACGAACCGGATTAACAATTTGCTTACCCACCTTGACATCATCGTCATCATTACAGGAAACCCAGGCAACAGCAAACAACAACAGACATCCTATATTTCTTAACATCAATTTCATAATCAATATATTTTAATAACCACTCGTATTATTATAAGTCACGCTCGTAATCCGTCCAAAACCCTCGTATCTTCCATGAACGTCACGATTGGGTTCCAAGGTACCACTTCTCAACTGTGTGATAGGGATCGTGATCACTTTACCCTCACCCGTTGATTCCTTGTAAGTTGTTATCACCAACAATCTATTTTGTGCGCTTTGCGTGGAAACTCCGGTAGAAGAACTAGAATTCGACACGTTCATCCGGGAATACTCTTCACGCCACAACCTCATAGAAGTAATATCTCCATCCCTTTCTTTATCCACTGCATAACGAGATTCTGCAACAACTTCACCCGCATTTCCTAACGAGAATGTATAAATTTGGTCTTTGGTTGCATAATAGAAATCAGGAGATACCGGAGAAGAAGCAAAACCAACTGCCTCGCTTATACCGGGACAATGAGATAAATCAAACTTCCTAACTCCAACTTTTTCATTAGAACCGTAAGGATCGTATTTCATCATCCCCAACCATCTTTCATTTCCTTGCTCAGCCTTGAAAACGGTCAGTAATTGAGAATTCTCTCCCTCTCCCATCCATATGGCATCATAAGCTCCAATATTATTCACGTCAAAAGCCGCTCCGGAACTCTGTTTCGGGAATTGTTGGAATGAATCATACCAACTGCTCACGGTCAAAATTCGCTGATTTTTTTTATCAAAAACATAAGGCAATTCATTATAATACGAACCGCAAACACCCATCATCGTGACATAATAATCCCGTTCATCAAAATCCGGTGGCAAAAGATAAAAATCATACGTCAAATTTCCCCAGTTAGTTGTTCTACGATAAACATGACCATCTAAATTTAATAACTCCAACCCTTTGTAATTCCACAGAAGAATCCCTTTAGGCACAAATTCAGATTCATCGATCGGGAAAACAAAAATATCATTGTTTTTTTCCTTATCGACCAACTCGTAAGGATCCACCCGATAAACATCATCTGCCGTCACGAAAGTCAAAGTACGACAATCACCGGATCTAATCAATGAAGACATACCTGTCACAACCCCATCCAATAAATGTTGATTCACGGAAGAATAGACATTTCTGAAAATACGGGTATCCTTATCCGTAAAATTACGCGTGGAAAAGTTCATTGACATGATCAAGGAAATATCCGAGGTTTGTTCGTCACGTGTATCTGCCACGAATAATCCTGTTCCCAAAGATGCCTGCACAGAGACTGAAATACGGGCAAACTCTTGAATCCCAGTTGTTTTATCCGTCACAGTCAAAATCAAATTATACGCTTTACTATTCGGAACCACGGAAATCGGCTCACTAAATGTCATCTTATGTGACAATACCGTTTCCGGATACTTGTCTCCCTGTATTTTCCACTCGTACGTCAAGTTCTCATCCTTTACCCCGTTTTTATAGATGATCGGGCTAATCTTTAACGTGTCGAATTGAAAAACATTCACCGAAGTCGACGCATCTCCAAAGTCGATCACGATGGGTTTCACGACTTCAAAATCCGTGGATGACTTGTCATCATAACAAGAAGTCGCCACGATCGTCATGAATAATAAGAAGAATATGGATAATTTTTTCATTATTTCTTTCTTTATCACATTAAACATCATCAATTAAGGCATCACGACTTCATCTCCCTCATACCTACCGTCCTCGTGCCGCAAGGGTTCCCCGGGATGTTCCCGATTATATTTATATAAAGCCGTTCTCACCTGAGCTACCGCAGCATCTAACTCCGTGTAAGTCCACTCTTCCATTCCCTCCGGAACCTCAATGTCAAAAGGAATTAACGGTAAGTCTAATACACCTAAAATGAAACGATACCAACTGACTGAAAAATTTCCAAAATAGTAAGAAAGATAGTTCCAATTGGACGGTTCTGTTAATTGATCGGTTACAGACAAGGCAAAATAACGCCTATCGAAGCCAGCCAAGGGAAAATCTTCATTGGGTACCAACTTCACGTGAACGATAAAAGTGCTATCACTCATATCTTTCGTGCGATGAAGTTCAACAGCCACGGAACCTTCAAACTTACCGGCAGGCACAATCCCCTCCAATAATTGATATTGCTCCGGACGTGCCGTGTTCACGTAGTTCGTATCACCTTCTACAACAGCGATCATAACTTTTCGGTCATAACTCACGGAATCACCCGTTGTTGCCACCCGAATATTTTGCACGTAAACATCTCCCCCTAAATTGGTTACAAAACTGTACTCACTCGCTGCCTGTCCATAAAAATACACACCGGCTTCCTGCTCGTACATCAATGTTTTTTCCTTTTCACAAGCGGACAAAAGACCTAAAAACAGAGCACCCGTCACCCATCCGCTAATCATTCTCTTTATATTTTTCATATCCATTCTTTTTATTTCTTATAATCCTCCATTCCGCCTAAATCCACATCCCACGTGGGTAACGGAACCACGTAAACAGCATCAGTTGCAGCTTTTGTCGCATAAGGAATTTTCTCAAATCCCAAGCGTTTGTAATAATAAAACAACTGCCCCTCGTTGATAAATTCACGTTGATATTCTTTCGTAATTTCATTCTGAACCGAGACCACAGTCAAGTCGTTACCTAAACCGGACATTCCCCTTTTCTCGCGAACGGTATTCAATCTCTCGATAGCTAACAAACGGTCTGCATCTTTTCCGGTAGCCAACAAGCACTCTGCCGCAATATAATACATCTCTGATTTCCGGATCAAAGGCATGGTACTGCCATATTTGTATTTTTCTACTTCCCAAAATTTCACGAAAGCCCATCCGTCATAATGCTCGTTTCCGGTCTGATCATACCAACGTGCCAAACGATAGTCCGTAGACTCGAACAAACCGGAGGCTCTTGCCTTCGCATGATACAACAAATCGGTATTTTCATTCGGATCATTCGCTTTCGGATTCATATAGTACTGCATATTCTCAAAAAGCTTGGTAACATCCAGTGCAAACACGTGCTCGGTCGTGAAGGTTAAATCCCGATCAGCCGGATCATAAGCATCAATCACGTAAGAACTAATCCAAGAGGTCTCACCACCTTCTTTCACGAATAACTCGGCTAATGGCAATGCCTCGGCCTTGTTGCCCATCCACATATACACACGGGTCAATGTACAAACAGCTGCCCAGTAGTTAAAACGCTTGTGACGATCCTCGAAAAATTTATCCTCATTCGGTAAATCATAATCATCCGGTTTAGGAGTCAACCCAAACGGATCATTATCATTCAAAAGTTCCATTGACTCCTGCAAATCAGCAATCACCTTCTCCAATGCTTCCCCCACGGTCAACTGCTTTTGTAACTCCCAGGAATACTCACTCACATAAGGCAAGCACAAACGATCTAAGTTTTCAGGACTTTTTTCCAGATCCCCCCACCCGAACAGACGTAACAAATCAAAATGCAGGAATGCCCGTAATCCTAAAGCCTCCCCTTTTATGACAGCGTACATGGCAGGAGCAAACATCTCTTTTTTCTTCTCCAGATTTTCCAACAAGAAATTCACGTTGGCAATGATATTATAACTTTTACTCCAAATTCCATTAGATGAAGTTGTCGTCGCCGAATAATTATAGCGAGTTGCGTTATACCAAGTAGAAGCCTCTCCTCCTCTCACATCAGTCTGTTGTGCCAAGGCATCCACGAATCCCCAAGTGGCCTCCCGTCCGTACAAATCCTGATCACTCATCAAAAGATAGATCCCGGTTAAAGCATCTTTAAAACCACTCACGGATTGAAACATCACATCGGATTTTACCTCCGACTTCGGGTCCACATCCAGCCAATCTTCACATGATGTCATTGTTCCTAAAAGTAACAATGCGCATAATATATTACATAATCTCTTCATAATCATTAAATTTAAAATGTAGCTTGTATCGCAAAATTAAATGACCGGGCAAAAGGATAAGAAGTACCCCGTTCTGTCTTGATAGAAGACAGCATAAACACGTCATTCATATAAAACTCTACCCGCAAACGCTCCATGGAAAGTTTCTTGATAAAATCGTATTTCCAGAAATCATAACCGATTCTTAACGAAGAAAGACTAAACTCGTTACGATCTTGCACGAAACGGGAAGTCGGTTGGGTTTTCTCATCCTTATACTCGCGCTCTTCTTCCACCCAGCGATTAGGTAATGTCTTGTATGGCTTTATATCTCCCGGATTTCTCCATCTTCCGGAGTACAAACGCTTATCCACATTCCCTGTAAGTAAAGCATTTTCCACTTTATCCACCAAACTTTGATTGTACATCTGAGCCCCGTATTGGAAACGGAAAGTGGCATTCAGCTCTATCCCTTTATAGCTGAACATGAATCCGGCTGTTCCTTGGAAATCCGGCATCTCATCACCACAAACGACTTGATCCGCCACCCGATACGTGTAAGTTCGATTACCATTCTTATCCAAATAAATTTCCTGCCCGTTTGATGGATCAATTCCTAAAGACCGAACGGCCCAAATTGCATCCAGTGAAACACCATCATAATATTTCTGAACCGGCTTATTATTATTCAAGACATCTGAAACAAGTTCATCCTGTTTGGTATTGAAATTTTTCATCGCAGAGGACACGCCCGTCACTTTATTCTTATTGCGCGATATAGCCGTCGTAATCGTGAAATAACCTCTTTCTTTCGGCATATTCCAAGGAGTAACACTCAAACGAATATCAAATCCCTTGTTTTCCACGTCTCCGATATTCTCTTTCACGGTTTCAAATCCGGTATAAGTCGGAATATCAAAATCCAACAAATTATTTTTCGTCTTACCGATATAATAATCGAACTTCAATCCTAATACTCGTCCTAAATTAAAATCGACCCCGATATTGTAATCAAATTTCTCTTGCCATTTCAAATCATCATTGCGCATTCCTTTCAACATGGCTCCCAAGAATCCACCGTAAACCCGTTGCAAATCGTACTCGTAAGTTGCCAAAGACTCGTAAGCATCCGCACTCTGAGAACCGGTATATCCCAAAGAACCTCGCAATTTCAACTGTTGAATCTTAGAATCTTTTAACCAAGCCTCATTATGAATGTTCCATCCCAAGCCGACACTCCAGAAGGAACCCCAACGATTGTTCTTTCCATACTGGCTGGAAGCACTCGTCCGGTAAGAACCATCCACCAAGAAACGATCGTCAAAAGCATAGTTCGCTGCAAATAAAATACCCATGTCCCGAATCGTGGATTCACGTCCTGTCGGGATGGCATCCTTTGCATACTGACGAGCAAAAATAATATCGTTCATCCGATCATGCGGAAAACCTTCTGCCTTGTAAATAATTTCCTCGAAGAAAGCTTCGGATAAGGTGTAGCCCACGTTGGCAAACACGTAATGTTTTTCTCCGAATTGTTTGGAATACTGCATATTCACGTCTCCACTCAATCTTTTTTCTTCTCCCTCGTTAATCTGGTAGCTTCCTTTACGGAAAAACTCGTCATCTTTGTAAGATCTGAACTTTAAATGATTGGCCGGATAGAATTCATCCGCACGTACACGCTTTTCTGTAATTCCAAAACGTCCCGTCACTTTCCATCCCATCACGATCATCCATTCCACGCTCAGGTTATTTGTCACATCAATATATTTTGATTGTAACTTCGTGTTCAAAGAAGCATTATACAACGGATTGGCCACAAAGTTATCCGCCCCCGGAATAATATTGGCATTCTGCACCAACAACCCCTTATCATCATAAGGAGAAAGATAAGGATTAATAGCGGCATACTCGCAGAACGCTCCATAAGGAGAATCATTCGCCACGTTAGAAGTAATCGTGAGATTATCTCTAAAATTCAATCCTTTATAGCGATAAGAGATCGACACACTTCCCTCGTAATTGGTTCTGTCGGATCCCTTCATCGTACCTTGCACGTTATTATAGTTAAACCCGACAATCAAATTCAAACGTTCATTCCCCATTTCAAACGAAAGGCCATGTTTCGTACCAACTCCATTACGCAAAGGCTTGGATAACCAATCCGTATCAATCCCGGAAACCACGGCTGCTAACTTTTGGTTATACTCTCTTTGCAAATTATAATAGGTATCCGGATTTTTATCATAAAACATTCCCGCATCTTTCTCTAATTCTAACTTTTGGGCTGCATTCGTTAAATTGTAAGAAGAAAGATCCGGGGCTTGAATTTCCAAACTACCGTTATACGATATACGCAAAGAGGCATCCGTATTCTTGATTGTCTCGATAACGATCACCCCGTTAGCAGCCTTGGAACCATAGATAGCTTTTGCTGAAGCATCCTTTAAGATGGTCAACGATTCCACCCGATTCATATCCAAATCCGCAATTTTCTGGATCGAGGCCTCAAAACCATCTAGGATAAACAAAGGAGCATTCGGGTCATTGGCATAACTACCCTTCAGGTCTATATCATCCGAGCTGATGTCAAAGGCCGTCTTACCTCGTAATGCCATAGTCGGCATTTTATTCGGGTCCGAGCCATATTCCAAGTTATCAAAAATCATCAATGACGGGTCCAGATTTTTCAAACTGGCAAACACATTGGAATTACTTACCTTTTTCAAATCCTCTCCTTTCATGGTCAAAGCTGAACCGGTAAAACTTCCTGCTTTTCGTTGGAAGATACCATTTACAACAACCTCTTCCACTTCTGTCACGTCCTCTTCCAAAACAATCTGAAGCGGTTTATCATCCGTAACTTTTACCTCTTTCGTCTTCATCCCCACGAAAGAAAATTGCAAGGTAATCTCCTTATTACCGGGCAATGTCAACTGAAACTTTCCGTCAGTGTCCGTCACGACTCCCCCGGTAGTTCCTTTTATCAAAACAGTTACTCCCGGAAGCGGCAGTTTATCTTTGTCCGTCACCTTTCCCTCAATCTTTCTCCCCTTATCATCTTCCGGAGCCGTTTTCACGTTATCCTTGGCGATTACCAAGAAATCTTCTACCAGCTTGCAATGTAAACCACTTCCTTTTAAAGCCTCGTTCAAAGCCTCCACGGCATTCACATTCCGTAAAGTCACGGTAACCCGTTTCACCGTTTTCAATAGTGTATTGTTATACACTACCACGTAACCGGATTGGGCCTCGACCGCCTTGATTACCTCTTCGATCGCGGCATCCTTAAACAGGATACTCACCTTCTGCTGCGTGTAACTATTCTCAGCATGCAGCTGAAATAGTGTCACAAGAATCATTAATAGCTGCAATCGCATAACTTTCCAAAATTTGTATGTCACTTTCCCGCATAGGGAAGTGCCATCTTTTGATTTTTTTTTCATAGATTTGTGTACCATTAATTATTAATTCTCTCTTGCCGGAGAGATTTAGTTAAATAGAAAAGGGGAAGAGGGCCAATTCTTCCTCTTTTATTTTTTGTATATCATAATCATACCATCACTCTGTATATCAAATTTTAATGATTGCGTACTCGACAATAATTCTAACATAAAATCAATCGGTTTACTTCGTAGAGCAGCCCCGGAGAAACACACGTCCCGCAAGGATTCATCTGCAAACTTGAAATGCACGTCATACCAGCGTCCCAATTTTTGCACGATCTCGGATAAGGGGGTATTATAGAAATAAAATGTACCGTATCGCCACGAAGTGAAATATTTTAAATCGACAGTCTCTACGGTCACTTTACCCGAAGCTATATCATAAGAGGCACACTCGCCCACGTTAACGGCTGCCACCCCATGATCAGTTCTCAAATTAATCTTACCACTTTCCAACACTGCCCAGCATTGTCCCTCTCCTGGATAACAAGATGCGTTAAAAGAAGTCCCCATAACCTCGATTGTCGCACCCTCCATGATCACGTTAAAACACCTTGCCTCATCTTTTGTCACCTCAAAATAGGCCTCTCCACTTAAACGAACCTCCCGACTATGCTCGCCAAATGCAAGCGGGTATTCTAAACGGGTTTCTGAATTCAACCATACTTTTGTTCCGTCAGATAACACTAACATATACTCGCCCCCCCTCGGAACCTCAATTCGATTGTATGCCAATTCTTTTGATTGACCGATGTCCCTCGTTACGCCACTATAATTCAGTTCATTTATATCCTTTGATAACGCAATTTCCTGTCCAGAATGCTTATCCACGATAACCGAATCAACGATTCGATTCAAATCAATCACTTGACCATCTGAAAGGTAAAGAATTGCCTTAGGCCCTCCAGGTAGGATCTGTTTCATCACAGACACAGGAAGTACCTCACCAGCTTGTCGTTTAAACGTAAGAACATAAAATAACGTGCCACCTAGCAATAATGGCAACAGAAGTACCGCTGCATATTTCAGTATTCGAGAATACCCCAATGATCTCTGTCTTGTTCGTTTCAGAATATTTTCTAAAGCATTTTCTTTATGCAAGGAATCCATCCCCTTCAAAAAGCTTCCCATCTCCATAATTCCTTTTATATCCTCGTACATCTGTTCGTTTTCGGGAGCCTCATTACGCCACTCCTGCAACTTCATCAGCTCCTCCGATGAACACTCGTTTCGCAAGGCTCTCCATACAATTTCTTCCCAATTTTCGTTCATATAAAATCTAAATAAATGATCCTTTATTGAGAAAGAGACGTGAGAAAAAAGACTTTTTTACAATAAACTGATTATGAGTGTAAAAAGATATTAGGATTGTTGAATAATAACTGTTTATACAGCTAAATTTGAGTTATTATTAAAGGATCGTTTAATAATACAACGGAAAAAATGAAAAATGGGTGAAAAGAATTAGTAAGAAAATACAAAAAAAGTAAGAAACAATTCGAAATCCTCCTTGTTCAACCCCTCGCGCAACAACTTTAAAGCTCTTGCCAGCTGGGTCTTAACGGTATTAACAGAGACTTGCATTTCCTCTGCCACGTCCTTGTATTTTTTTTCATTGAAACAGATCGCAACAAGCACTTGCTGACAT
>OGZX01002950.1_pt1 | contig 12555 bp, 9 predicted proteins | sample 1576881 | NCBI WGS metagenome assembly OGZX01 (sample SAMEA3541542, study PRJEB24748) | human gut metagenome | biome: human gut; feature: human-associated habitat; material: faeces | place: China | collected 2012
CCCCCAGCCGCAGGGTATCCCGGGCCCCCAGGCCGCAGGGGAGGGCCCCGGCGGCCGTCAGCGCGTCCCAAAGGGCGGGGGCGTCCGCCGGGGCGCAGTAGAGCTCAAAGCCGTCCTCGCCGGTGTACCCGGTGCGGGAGACCAGGCAGGGCCGGCCGTCCACCGTGCCGTGGAGCACGGCGGTGTAGTTCTTCGCCGGAAGGTCCGCCGTCAGGGTGCGCAGCAGCGCCTCCGCACCGGGCCCCTGGAGGGCGAGCTGGGCCGTCTGATCGGAGAGATCCTCCAAAGTGCAGTCCCCGGCCAGGTGGGCGGTCATCCAATCCCGGTCCTTGCCGATGTTGGAGGCGTTGACCACCGCCAGCCAGGCCGTGTCCGAACAGCGGTAGACGATCAGATCGTCCACCACGCCTCCGTCCTCGTAGCACATGGGGGAATAGCGGGCCTGGCCGTCCGCCATGCCGGAAAAGTCGTTGGTCATGAGCCGGTTGAGGTTGGCCAGGGCGTCGGGGCCCCGGAGGAGCAGCTCTCCCATGTGGCTGACGTCGAACAGGCCGCAGCCGGTGCGCACGGCCCTATGCTCGGCGATGACGCCGGAGTACTGCACCGGCAGCAGCCATCCGGCAAAGGGAACCAGCTTGCCCCCCGCCGCCGTGTGGCGGTCGTAGAGCGGAGTTTTGCGTTCCATTTCCATGCCCTCCTTTAAAATTGGGGTCAAAAAAAGCGCATGGCAATGCTGCCATGCGCCTCTGTTCGGTTGCCTGAGAGTTTTGCCCCCGTCGGCGCGGACTGCGGTCCGCTTTCCAGAGCCTCGTCCGGGGCCGGTCCTTCTGCCTGAGAGATCACTGCGCTGCCCCTTCGGCGGCGGCGGTGTGCCGCGCTCTCCCCACCCCATCATCCGACCATATGAACTTCAGTAGGACTTCTATACTTTATAGTATACGGGACGGAGGGGAAAATGTCAACTACCTTGTGCCGGGGAGTGGAGGGCGGCCTCTCCCCGGTGCTTCCCCCGGCAGATAAGCTGGGTCATGGTGCCCATAGGGCAATACACACACCATGAGCGGGGTTTGAAAAGCACCATTGTGACCAGCCCCAGCACCGTAGAGGTGAGCATGACGCTGTAAAAGCCAAAGGCGAATTGGGCCACGCCGGGGGAAAAGAGGGTTCCATAGTAGGCCCAGTGCCAAGGCAGCCGGAACGTCCAAAGCAGAGTGACGGCCTGGCGCAGCTCCTGCGCGCCGGCAAAGACCAGATATGTGCTCCAGAGCATCTGGAAGAACATCAGCAGAAAAAAGCCCAAAAACCCGTAGCGGAACGCCTTGCTTTTCATCCACCGGGGAATATCGGCCCGCCGGGAGAGGCCGAAGCGTCCACCCAGCAGGCTGAACAACTGTCCCCGTCCACAAAAGCGGTTGCAGTAGCCCTTATCCCCGCCCGCAAAGGCGATGACCAGAGGGATGAAAAAGCAGAGGAGGCCCAACCAGGTAAAGAGGATGTTGAAGAAGCCCAACACCAGATAGAGGAGAGAGGCGATCCAGAGGAAGTCATACCAGCGCTTTTTCATGGGCGATTCTCCTCCAGTGTAATTATGGTAGCCGGGCACTCCGCCGCGCACTTGCCGCAGCCGACGCATCGGTCTGCATCCACCCGGGCTGTGATACCGTTCCAGATTCGGATGGCGGAGAAGGGACAGACGCGGACACAGCAGCCGCAGGCCACGCAATCCGCCCCGATCTTTGCCGTTCTTCGGTGGTGTTTTTGCAAATCCATAGGCAACCTCCTTACTGAGATGCGCCCAGTATAGGGGATGGACGGGGCTGCCGTCTGTGATAAACTCACACAGATGTGCGGAAGTGTACGGCCTGCCGTTCGGGGCGGCATCTGGCGCGGGCCATTTTTCGCATGACAGATGCCCCATGTATCGCAAAAGCGCCGCAGACTGAAACCAATCTGCGGCGCATGTGTACTCAGAAGTTGTAGTCAAGGATCAGCCAGTCCAGGTCGCTGAAATCCTGCTCATCCAGGGACCAGTAGTTGTCGTCGCCCAGGGTGATCTGCACCACCTTGCTCTGGGCCTCCAGATACTCCGCCTCGGGCAGCTTCTCCAAGGTCAGGTCGATGACCAGGCGGCACCACTCCGCGTCATAAGCGGCGTACTCCTCATCGGTCATGGAGTCCACGTCCTGGCTGTAGAGAGCTTCGGCGCGGGCGTCGGGGGTGTCGCCCCACAGGGCCTCGGCAACCCGGTCAAATACGTCCAGAGGCTCCACAGTGACTTTGACGCCGAAGGTGCTGTCGTCCACCTCCGTGGCGGTATCCACGGTGTACTTGGCCTTGGCGTAGACCTGCTTATACATGTCAACTACCTCGGCCTTGAGTTCGTCGGTCAGGTCGTCGATCAGGAAGGCGGAGGCGAAAAAGTCAGCCTCGGTCTCCAGGCTGGACAGGTAGGTTTCCTCAGCCTCATTCTCGGTAATGTCGATCAGCTCCAGGAAGTCGGGATCATAAACGCCTTTGTAGTTCTCGTCCAGAATACCCTGAACATACGTGGTGGCATCGTCGGCGCTGAGACCACCGCCGCCGCAGGCGGAAAGGGATAGGACGAAGGTGAGGGACAGAGCGGCTGCGGTAACACGTTTCCAGATTTTGCGCATAGGGGTTCCTCGCTTTCTCTTCTCTTTTTTGAGTTCCGGTTCTCTTTATTTTATATAGTACGCGCCGGGGCGCGGACCGGATGGGGAACGGCCTGCGGCGGAATTGCCGCAGCAAAGCCCATGGGCTTTGCTCAAGGGGGCTGAAGGCGGACTCAGCCGCACAGGTCGATGATGGCCTGGGTGAAGATCTTGGCGGCGGTGAGCTGGTCGGCAATGCAGGTGTGCTCGTCGGCGCCGTGCATGTTGCCGTTAAAACCGGGCATACAGCAGCCGAAAGCCACGCCGCCGGGAATATCGTGGACGTAGGTGCCTCCGCCAATGGCCAGGCACTCCCCCTTGTAGTCGGTGTACTGCTCGTAGCACTTGAGCAGGGCCTTGACCAGCGGGGAGTCAGCGGGGGTGTGGTGGGGAGCGTCCATCTCGCCGGAGACGGAAAAGCCAAACTTGGAAAAAGATGCCTCTGCGGCGGCGCGGCAGTTCTCATCGTTGGCGCAGATGGGTACCCGGCTGTCAAACTGGCCCTCCAGGCCAGTACCGTTGACGGTCAGCAGGGAAAAGGCCAGGGTCAGCGCCCCGGACAGCTCATCGGACTGGGCGATGCCCAGGGCCTTGCCGGCGCAGTCGCCGTGGGGGAAGAGGGCACTCAGGGCGCGGAGGGCGGCGGTGGAGCCCACCTTGGCCAGGGGAAGGGAGCAGAGCAGATGGAGCAGGCCGGTGATGGCGTTGACGCCCTCCTCCGGCAGGGAGGCGTGGGCGCCCTTGCCGCGGCAGAGGATGTGCAGGCTGTCCCCCTCCTCGCGCAGCTCGTAGCGCACGCCGGTCTCGGCGGCGGCCCGGTCGCAATAGGGGCGGGCGGCGTCGGCGGACAGGCCGGCCACCAAGCACTCGGCCTCCGGCGGGAGCACGTTGATGCGGAAGCCGCCGCGGAACTCGGTCACCCGGGGGGTGGCGGTCTCCGCGGGCCAGGACTTGGTGAACACCGGCTTATAGCTGCCCTTCTCGATGTTGATGAGGGGGAACTCCGCGTCGGGGGAGAAGGCATAGGGGGCGTAGGGCTCCCGGGCGTAGTAGTAGGCGATGTCGCTGGAACCGCTCTCCTCGTCGGTGCCCATCAGCAGGCGGGCGTTGCGCCGGAGGGGGACGCCCAGCTCCTTCACGGCCTTCATGGCCAGCAGGACAGCGGCCACGGGGCCCTTGTCATCGTCGGTGCCCCGGCCGTAGAGCATGCCGTCCACCTCCTTGGGCGCATAGGGCTCCGTCACTGTCCAGCCGGTGCCCTCGCCCACCACGTCCAGGTGGCAGAGAATGTGAAGGGCGGTCTCCTTGTCGTTGAGATCGGCGGTGCCCACGTAGTTATCGTAGTTGCGGGTGGCAAAGCCCAGCTCTTCGGCCAGCTTCAGACCCTCCGCCAGGGCGGCGGCGGGGCCGGGGCCGAAGGGCATGCCAGGCAAGGGCTCCTCCCGCACGCTGCGAATGCGTACCAGCCGGGAGATGGCCTCCACCAGCTCAGCCCGGCGCTCAGGGGCGTCAAAATAGGCGTTGATTTTTTCCTCGTACATGGCGTTATTCCTCCTCGCTCTCCTCCGCATGGGCGCCGGTCAGCTCACCCAGGTATTTATAGACCGTATACCGGGAGACCTGGAGCCGCTTGGCCACAAAAGGCACCGACTTGCGGAAGGAGAAAGCGTTCTTTTGGTCCAGAAGGGCGATGATCTTCATCCGGTCCCGCTTGTTCAGGGCGCTGACCGGCTTGCCAACGGCGGCCAGACACTCGTCAAAGACATCGGCCAGACGGCTGTCCCCGCCGTGCCACAGGGCGCTCTGAAGGTCGGCCTCCGCGCTCATGAGGTCCACCAGAATGCGGTTGGCGTACACCAGGGAGCTGTAGTCGAAGTTGATGCCAAGGGCCAGGTTGTATCCCTCCCCGATGAGGTGGAAGGTGCTGCTCTTGATCTGCTGGCCCGATGGGGTGGTGGCGTAGAGATTGACGAAGTCGGTTACCAGAGCGTCCTCGTCCAGCTCCTTGGCGGTGCCCAGGATGTCCAGGGTGGAGCCCACGGTCCGGCCGGAGACGTGCCCGTTGTAGATGGACAGGATGGGGTGGCTGGGGTCCCCCATGTCGTGGACCAGGGTCTCACAGGTGGAGCCGAACATCTCCGCGATGCCGCGGGCCGTCCGGTCCAGAAATTCAAAGGCTTCCTCACGGTCCATTGCCACAGCTCCTTTCCAGCGAACGATCAACCTTATTCTAACCGGACGCCGGGGAAAAAGCAAGATGATTTACAGATGGAGCGGGAACTGGTATACTGGGAGAAGAAAGGGGGAATTGTCACATGTCAATGTCAGCCGCGCAGGCCAGGCGGCAGGCCGTGGCCCAGGCGCTGGAGGAGGCCGTGGGGCCGGTGAGCGCCGCCGCCTTGGCCGAGCGCTTCTCCGTCAGCCGGCAGATCATCGTGGGCGATGTGGCCCTGCTCCGGGCCGGAGGGACGGATATCCTGGCCACGCCCCGGGGGTATCTCCTGGGCGGACGGGGAGGCGGCGTGGAGCGCACCGTGGCCTGTGTTCACGCTCCGGAGGAGATGGAGCGGGAGCTCAACGCCATCGTGGACGCCGGGGGCGAGGTGGTGGACGTAATCGTGGAGCACCCGGTTTACGGCCAGCTCACCGGACTGCTGGGGGTGCGCTCCCGGTACGACGTGGCTGAGTTCGTCCGGCGGGTGGAGGAGCACGGAGCCCGTCCGCTCTCAGCATTGACCGGCGGAATCCACCTGCACACGGTCCGCTGCCCGGATGAGAAAACGTTCCGCAGAGTGAGGAAATCACTGGAAGCTGAGAACTTTTTGCTTAATATGTGAAATTTGACTTACTAAAGTGTGATGGTATATATTAAATTTGACGAAAAAGTATTGCCAAATTGTGAATGATGGTGTATCATAAGGTACGAATCCTAGGGTTGGGGAGGCTTTTAGGATTCGCATTAAATAAGGGAGGGTTATTATGAACTCACCACGCATGAGACGCTTTGGGAAACTCTTGCTCGTCGTATTCGCCCTTGCATGTGTTCTTACCACAGCCGCATTCGCAGAAGGTGACGCTGAGGTTGTCAGCGCGGTTCACGGTACCATCGCGTCCCTGCTGCCGCCCGTCGTGGCCATCGGCCTGGCGCTGATCACCAAGGAAGTCTACTCGTCGCTGTTCCTGGGTATCCTGGTTGGCTGCTTCCTGCAGGTCAACGGCAATCCCATCGACGCGTTCCAGTTCTTTGTCAGCCACCTGTGCTCCAATGCCGGCGGCAACATGGGTATCCTGATGTTCCTGGTCATCCTGGGCACCATGGTGGCCCTGATGATCCGGGCCGGCGGCTCCAAGGCCTACGGCGACTGGGCTGTGTCCCACATCAAGACCAAATCCGGCGCCCTGTGGTCCACCTTCATCCTGGCGATTGTGCTGGGTGTGGATGACTACTTCAACAACCTGACCACCGGCAACGTGATGCGCCCCGTGGCCGACGGCCACCACATCTCCCGCGCCAAGCTGTCCTACATGTGCGACGCCACTGCGGCGCCTGTGTGTATCATGATGCCCGTCTCCTCCTGGGCGGCGGCCGTTACCGGCGTAATCGGCAATGAGGAGGTCGGCTTCCAGATCTTCCTGCGGGCCATCCCCTTCAACTACTACGCCATCCTGACCCTGGTGTTCATCATTGTGATGACCTGCCTCAACATCGACTACGGCCCCATGCGCACCCACGAGCTCAACGCCGCCAAGGGCGACCTCTATACCACTCCTGAGCGTCCCTTTGAGAATGCCGCTGAGATGAAGTTTAATCCCGATGGCAAGGTCATCGACCTGGTCATTCCTGTTATTATCCTGATCATCGGCTGCGTGTCCTCGATGATCTATGTGGGCTTCCAGAACGGAGGCCATGACCTCATCACCGCCTTTGCCAACACCTCCGCCTTTGACGCCCTGCCTCTGGGCTCTCTGATCGCCCTGATCATCAACATGATTTATTTCATGGTGCGCCGCTCCATGAAGTTCACCGAACTGATGGACTGCCTGCCCGAGGGCTTCAAGCAGATGGTGCCCGCCATCCTGATCCTGTGCCTGGCCTGGACCATCGGCGACGTGACCAAGGGCCTTGGTGCCCCCGAGTTTGTGGCCGGCATCGTGAAGAACCTCAGCGGCAGCCTGTATGCCCTGCTGCCCGCCGTAGTGTTCATCATCGCCGCGTTCCTGGGTTTCGCCACCGGTACCTCCTGGGGCACCTTCTCCATCCTGCTGCCCATCGTCATCCCGGTGTTCTCCGGCGGTACTCCTGCTGTGGATCTGACCGTGGGTGACCTGAACAACAACCTGCTGATGATCTCCATCGCTGCCACTTTGGGCGGCGCGGTTATGGGCGACCACTGCTCTCCCATCTCCGACACCACGATCATGGCGTCCTCCGGCGCTCAGTGCTACCACCTGAACCACGTGGCCACTCAGCTGCCCTACGCTGTGACCGTCGCGGTTGTGGCCTTCGTCAACTATATCATCACCGCGTTTATCCAGGTTCCCTTCATCTGCCTGCCCATCGCCATTGTCTCTATGGTGGTTGTCATGCTGGTGATCGGCAAGGTCAACCACTCCATGAACCGTCACTCCCAGCGCGATTAACTCTTACATAAAAACCCCCCCGCTCCAAGAGCGGGGGGGTTTTGCGCAGCACATGACTTTATTTACAAAAATTTAGCGATAATTCTGTCGGATATTGACAAAGTGTGTTAAGATTTGCAAAAATCTATTGTCAAACTGTTAACAATCTTGTATGATAGCCCTCGAGTCCTTGGGTTGGGGAGCTTTTAGGATTCACAATTTCATAGGAGGGCCATTATGAATTCACCACGTATGAAACGGTTCGGCCAATTCCTGCTGGTCATTTTCGCACTTGTATGTGTCCTGATGACAGCAGCATTTGCCGAGGGCGACGTGGAGCATACCAGCTTTGTCTGGGGCACCGTCGCATCCTTGCTCCCGCCGGTGGCGGCCATCGTCCTGGCTTTGATCACCAAGGAAGTGTATTCGTCTTTGTTCCTGGGCATTATCGTGGGCTGCTTCCTGTATACCAACGGCAGCCCCATTGATGCGTTCCAGGATTTTGTCTCCCGCCTGACATCCAATGCCGGCGGCAACATGGGCATTCTGATGTTCCTGGTCATTCTGGGCACCATGGTAGCCCTGATGATCCGGGCCGGCGGCTCCAAGGCCTATGGCGACTGGGCTGTGAGCCATATCAAGACCAAGTCCGGCGCCCTGTGGTCCACCTTCATCCTGGCCATCGTGCTGGGCGTGGACGACTACTTCAATAACCTGACCACCGGTAATGTGATGCGGCCCGTCACCGACGGCCACCACATCTCCCGCGCCAAGCTGTCCTATATGTGCGACGCCACCGCGGCCCCTGTGTGCATTATGATGCCCGTCTCCTCCTGGGCGGCGGCTGTCACCGGTATCATCGGCAACGAGGAGGTGGGCTTCCAGATCTTCCTGAAAGCCATCCCCTACAACTATTACGCCATTCTGACCCTGGTGTTCATCGTTGTGATGACCTGCCTGAATATCGACTACGGTCCCATGCGCAAGCATGAGAACAACGCCGCCAAGGGCGACCTCTACACCACGCCCGAACGCCCCTTTGCCGGTGTGGAAGAGATGAAGTTCAATCCCAATGGCAAGGTCATTGATCTGGTACTGCCGGTGCTTGTGCTGGTGGGGTGCTGCGTGGGCTCCATGGTCTATGTGGGCTACCAGAACGGCGGCACCGACCTCATCACCGCCTTCGCCAATACCTCCGCCTTTGACGCCCTGCCTCTCGGCTCCCTGGTTGCCCTGATCTTTACCATGATCTTCTTCATGGTGCGCCGGGCCATGAGCTTCACTGAGCTGATGGACTGCCTGCCCAACGGCTTCAAGCAGATGGTGCCCGCCATCCTGATCCTGTGCCTGGCCTGGACCATCGGCGACGTGACCAAGGGCCTTGGTGCCCCCGAGTTTGTGGCCGGCATCGTGAAGAACCTCAGCGGCAGCCTGTATGCCCTGCTGCCCGCCGTAGTGTTCATCATCGCCGCGTTCCTGGGTTTCGCCACCGGTACCTCCTGGGGCACCTTCTCCATCCTGCTGCCCATCGTCATCCCGGTGTTCTCCGGCGGTACTCCTGCTGTGGATCTGACCGTGGGTGACCTGAACAACAACCTGCTGATGATCTCCATCGCTGCCACTTTGGGCGGCGCGGTTATGGGCGACCACTGCTCTCCCATCTCCGACACCACGATCATGGCGTCCTCCGGCGCCCAATGCTACCACCTCAACCACGTGGCGACTCAACTGCCCTACGCCATGACGGTGGCCGTCGTGTGCTTCGCAAACTACATTCTGGCATCCTTTATTCAGAATGTGGTTATCAATCTGGCCATTGCCATTGTGTGTATGGTAGTAGTCCTGCTGGTGATCGGCAAGCTGAACCACTCCATGAACCGCCACTCCCAGCGCGACTGAAATCCGCAGAGCTGATCAAAAATCCCCCGCTCCTTAGAGAGCGGGGGATTTTTTGCGGCTTATTTCGCAATCCAGAGCAGGTTGCTGTCGGTGACGAAGTTGGGCACGCTGTAGAGCACCAGAGCCTGGTCGATGCCGTTTTGGGCGATATAGTCGGCGATGGAGAGCTTGTAGTAGCGCAGATCCAGCAGGTGGATCTCAGAGAAGTGGGGGGTGAGGAAGGGCACCAGGGAGTCGGCGTAGGAGTCCCGGATTATCAGCAGCCTGGGGCCGTCGGGATTGTTGGCGTTCTTTACGACGCCCAAAGGCTGGTTGCCGCCCAGGAACATGGAGTACTTGTCCTTGACGGAGAGGAAGGAGGTGTCGTAGAGCTGCCGGGGTTCCTCCACCGGGTTGCCCTTGTTGTCGTAGGTGTGACTCGCCACGGTGATGCCGTCGTCGGGCACGTAGGTAGAGATGGTGTCCGGGCGCACCCACCGCACGCCGGAGGAGGAGAACACGGTGCCGTAGAACTCGGTGGAGCGGACGGTCTCGGTGTAGTCGTTCAGGGGTACGGGGGTGTAGCCCAGGGCGGTGGCCAGTCCGGTATAGCCGTAGTAAGCCCCCAGGCTGGTCCAGTGGTGGTCGGTGCGGTAGAAGATGTCCTCGCCCTTGTGCTCCCACAGGGGGGTGTAGAGGTCGGCCCAGGACGCACCGGGCACGGCAGCCTTGGCCTGCTCCAGAATGGCGGTCTGGCTGGCGTTGGGGGCTCCGGCGGGCAGCCGGTCGGCCCAGATGCAGGCTTGGGTGGGGATCAGGGAGAAGGTCACAGGGATATCCACATTTTCCACAAAGTTGTTCACATAATTCAGATTATTCGTCACCTTTTCCCCGTCTGGCTCGTCGAAGCGGGAGATCAGGGTGTCACCGGCGGCAAAATAGACATTGTTGTTCTCTTTCTTGCCCAGGACACGCTCGGTGGTGGACTTGAGGGCGATCCAGCCGTCCCGCCCCACAAACTGATCGGTGGTGTAGGTTTCGAAGTCCTTCATAAACTGCCCGTTCAGCAGGGTTTTGACACTGGGGACGGGGAGCTGCTCCAGGTTGCGGTTCTCCATCTGGGAGAAGGTGCGGTCGGGCGAGACGGCATTGGCCACCAGGAACACCCCGAGAAAGGCGCAGAACAGGGCGGAGAGGAAGATGCAGTATTTCTTTGTCATGGCTTGCCTCCTGAGTCAGAATCGGAAGTAGAGGAAGGGGTTGTAGGTGGCGTCCACCAGGTAGGCGGTGGAGAAGACCAGCCCTGCCAGCAGCAGAATGGGGAGGAGCGCCAGCCTGGGCTTTTCGGGCAGGCGCTTCCACAGCTTGGCGGCCAGCGGGGTGGAGGCCACAGCGGCGATGATAAGCATGGGGAGAAAAGAGAAAAAATAATACGATACGTTGTCGTTTGTCAGGCCGCCGCCCAGGCCGAACATGGCCTTGAGGTAGGCTCCCATATGGCCGAAGTCCTCCACGGCGAAGATGGCCCAGCTCACCAGTACCAGAAACAGGGTGTATAGGTGCTGGAGGGCGGCGGGAAGCTTCTGGAGGAGCTTGCCCAGGAAAGCCTTTTCCAAAATCAGCAGGACGGCGAAGTAGAGTCCCCAGATGAGGAAGTTCCAGCTCGCCCCGTGCCAGATGCCGGTGGCCGCCCACACCACCAGAAGGTTGAAAAACAGCCGGGGCTTGCTCACCCGGTTGCCTCCCAGGGGGATATAGAGGTACTCCCGGAACCAGGTGCCGAGGGAGATGTGCCACCGCCGCCAGAACTCGGTGACCGACTTGGCGATATAGGGGTAGTTGAAGTTGCGCATGAACTCGAAGCCCAGCATCCGGCCCAGGCCCACAGCCATGTCGGAGTAGCCGGAGAAGTCGAAGTAGAGCTGGAAAGCGAAAGCGGCCACGCCCAGCCATGCCCCAGCAGTGGTGAGCTCCCTGGCGGGGAGGGCCAGAATGGTATCCCACAGCTTGCCGATGTTGTTGGCCAGCAGGACCTTTTTCGCCAGGCCCACCACGAAGATCTGCACGCCGGAGGCAAACTGCTCGGGGGAGTGGGTGCGGTGGTCGATCTGGTCGCCCAGATCTTTGTATTTGATGATGGGACCGGCGATGAGCTGGGGGAAGAGTGTGACGAAGGTGCCGAAGTTGACGAGGCTGCGCTGCACCTTGGCGTCGTCCCGGTACACGTCGATGGTGTAGCTCATGGTCTGGAAGGTGTAGAAGGAGATGCCGATGGGCAGGCTCAGGCCCAGCTTCGGCATGAAGGAAAAACCGATGGCTTGGAGGCTGCCGGCAACGAAGTCCCAGTACTTGAAAAAGAACAGCAGAGCCAGATTGAAGATGACCGACGAGGCCACCGCCCACCGGGCCCCCCGGTCGTTGCCCCTGCGCTTGTACTTCTCCACCAGCATTCCGTGGGTGTAGTCGATGCCGATGGAGAGGAACATGATAAGGATATAGACCGGCTCTCCCCAGGCGTAGAACACCAGGTTGACCAGCAACAGCAACAGGTTCCGCCATTTCAAAGGCGTAATATAGTACAGAAATAATACAATGGGGAGATATAAAAACAGGAAATACAGGCTGGAAAAGACCAACGAACCACCAACTCTCTTGTGAACTTCAGAAAAAGCCCGGCAGGTTGCCCTGCCGGGCGCCCTTATTATACCCGCAAAAAATTACTTTGTATAGGTGTTAAATGCGGTTACCGCCTCGTCGGCGTACTCACTGACGGCGAAGAGGATGTAGTTGCCGTTGGTCACCAGCTTATAGTTCTGTACCAGCTCCAACTGCTCAGGCAGGTACTGGGACCACTGGGCCTCCAGATCATCCTGCCGTTTCTCCACGGCGGCCTTCACGGTATCCATCTTGCCGTCCTTCACCTTGGCGATAAAGAACTCGGTGGCCTGCACATTGACCATGGGCATCTTGCAGAGATAGCTGTCCAAATCAGCGGGATCAATGCCGTACAAGGCGGTCAGAGTGGCATCGTCCAGGTCGGTTAGGGAGGGAATGTCCAGCTTGGAGATGTCATTCCAGGTGGACTGCACCGCGTCCACCTGGGGCTCCGGCTCCACCGGCTCAGGGGTAGGCGTGGAAGTCGGCTTCTGCGTTGGCTTGGGGGTGGCGGCCGGGGCGGAGGGTTTGGCGCTGGGTGCGGCGGAGGGAGCCTGGGAGGGAGTCTCCTCCGCGGGGGGCGTGGTCTCGGGGAGGGCCGCCGGGCTGTCGGTGGGCAGGACGGGGGACGGGGACGCCTCCGGGGAGGCGGAGGGGGACTCCACCACGGGGGCCGAGCTCTCCGGGGCGGGCTCCTTGCTGCTGCCGCAGCCGGCCAGCAGGCCCAGGG
>OGZX01002955.1_pt1 | contig 12541 bp, 12 predicted proteins | sample 1576881 | NCBI WGS metagenome assembly OGZX01 (sample SAMEA3541542, study PRJEB24748) | human gut metagenome | biome: human gut; feature: human-associated habitat; material: faeces | place: China | collected 2012
TTCTGTCTATCAAAGAAAATTCACACACCCCCTGCCCCCTCTCAAGAGGGGAAGAAGTTACCATCAGCCGATATAAACACACCGGTAAATCATCCTTTAGATTCCCAACTGCAAAATAATGAGTTTATTCCCAATGATTATCGGGTGAACCTTGATCATCCATCCCTCTTATTTTTTAATTCTTAATTTTTAATTCTTAATTCAATAAGTATGCCCCTTGTCGCCTTCCATTTCCTGCCCGTTTATCTTGCGCAGGTCGAGTGCCCGCCAGGCATAGAAGATATACGCCAGGACGAACGGCACGAGGATGGAAACATAACTCATGACCTTCAACGTGAACGGGCTGGAGCAACTATTCTCGATCGTCAGCGAACTTTGCAGGTCGGCAACGGACGGATAGTAAGCCGTATTGTTCCAACCGGCGCAAAGCAGCAGGGCCAATACGGTCAGCACCGTGCCTGTCCCGCAATACCAGATACCCTTTTTCCATGTCCCCGGCAAAATCGTACGGATAATACCATAGAGTACACCCACGACACCGACCAGCAGTATCACCGTTACGGCAGGCATCTCGATCAGGTTGGTAAAGTATTTATACGGTTGCATGAACACCTCTTTCGTCACCGGATTGACAGCGAAGCCGTCAGCAAAGAGCAGGTGCACGAGGAAAGTGAGAAAGAATACGAGGAACAACGCCGTCTCTATCACCAGATGTTTGCGGCATCTTTCCGTAATTTCCGCATCGTCTATGTTATTGATAAAGTAAAGCAACGCCTGGATACGAGCCAGGAAGAACACCGCTAACCCGAGGCATACGTTCCAGAACACGAAAGCCGCTTCGAGTCCGTGCCAGGGGTTTGCCCAGGTGGAGATCACCGGCATGGCGACATCGGTCAGTTGTCCTTTATTGACGATAAACTCCGCTCCGTTGAAGAATGTCCCGACAGCCGTTCCGAGCAGGATCGGGCCCAGGATGCCGTTGAGCAACAGGAACACCTGGTAGGTCTTTTTGCCCAACAGGTTTCCCTTCTTCGACTGGTATTCGTACGACACGGCCTGCAAGACAAAGCAGGCAAGGATCAGCATCCACACCCAGTAGGCTCCGCCGAAGCTGGTCGAATAGAACAACGGGAAGGAGGCGAAGAACGCACCTCCGAAAGTGACCAGCGTCGTGAAGGTAAACTCCCACTTACGCCCGGTCGAGTTCAGTAACATCTTTTGCTGCAATTCCGTTTTGCCGATGGTGAAAAGCAAAGACTGTCCGCCCTGTACGAAAAGCAGGAAAACCAATAGTGCTCCTAACAGGGAAACGAGGAACCACCAGTAATGCTGTAATAATATATATGTACTATCCATAGCGCTCATTTAATTTTTAATTCATAATTCTTATTTTACTGAAGGTCCTTTCTTAATCGCTTTCACCATAATGCCGATCTCAGCAATCAGCAGGACGGTGAAGAGAAGGAGGAAGAGGAAGAAGGTGGTCTGTACCGACGAGGTGGCCAGTTTGGAGACGGATGCGCTGGTCGGCAGGATGTCCTGGATGGCCCAGGGCTGGCGTCCTACTTCGGCAACGATCCAGCCGGCTTGTCCGGCTATGTAGGCCAGCGGAATTGTCCACAGGCTTGCCCATTGCAGCCAGCGGGCATCGGCGAATTTGTCCTTCTTGCTCCATATCAGGGCAATGATGAATAAGAGGATGAAATATCCGCCCAGGATCACCATGACGCGGAATGAATAGAACGTGAGTCCTACGTGCGGAACCAGGTCGGCCGGATTTTTGATATATCCGTATCCGAAGTAGGCGAAGTTATCGTCCAGCAACGTACGGGCCTGCTGGGCGGCAACCTTGTCTTTGTCTTTCACAGCCTTGCGATAGTCGGCAAGTGCCTGGATGGCAATCTGCCCTTTTTCGATCTTCTCGGCGGCAGACAGGGCTGTCGTCCCTTTATTCGTCGTATAGCCGCCTTCGATCAGGTTGACGATACCCGGCACGTAGGCGTCTGCCTTGCGTTCGGCAAGGAACGAGAGCAGTTTGGGGACTTTGATGTCGAAGATGAACGGATTTATGTTGTCCTTATAGCTTGTCTTGTCGGGGTTCAGCATGCCGATGGCAACCAGTCCCATGCCGTTGCCTCCTTCGTAGAGTCCTTCCATTGCGGCGAGTTTCATCGGTTGCTTCTGGGCTACCTGGTAGGCCGAGCCGTCGCCTGTCCATATAATAAGGATAGAGGCTACGAGGCCGAAGATTGCGCCGACTTTGATGCTTTCGAGTGCGAACTGTTTATCCCGTTTCTTCAACAGATACCAACTGCTGATACCGATTACGAATACGGCTCCCACGACCCAGCCGGAGAGTACGGTGTGGAAAAACTTATTGATGGCGACAGGCGACAGGGCGACCGCCCAGAAGTCGAACATCTCGTTGCGTACGGTGTCCGGATTGAACTGCATGCCTGCCGGATGCTGCATCCAGGCGTTGGCGATCAGAATCCAGAGTGCGGAAAGGGTTGCACCTATAATCGTCAGCCAGGTAGAAGCCAGGTGGAAGCGTTTGCTGACCTTGTCCCAGCCGAAAAACATGACGGCAATGAACGTCGCTTCCATGAAGAAAGCCAGGATTCCTTCGATAGCCAACGGGGCGCCGAAGATATCCCCTACGAACCAACTGTAGTTGGACCAGTTGGTCCCGAACTCGAATTCGAGAATAAGCCCGGTGGCCACACCGATGGCGAAGTTAATACCGAACAGCTTCATCCAGAATTGCGCTGTCTTTTTCCAGAATTCGTTACCAGTCTTGTAATAGATGGTCTCCATGATGGCCTGTATAACGCCGAGCCCCAGTGTCAGGGGAACGAAAAGCCAGTGATACATGGCGGTGAGAGCGAATTGAGCCCTCGACCAGTCAATCAACGAAGTGTCAATGCTTGCGATCATGATTATTATAATTTAAGGAGTAATTGCCCTGTTAATCAATTCACCCGATACGTGTTCTTCCTTTGCGGAATCACTGTCAAACTTCCCTAAATAATTAGGAAAGAAAAACAGTTTTAAGATAAAAAACATGATGAAGAGCTTGACCAATATAATTAGCCACAGCGTTTTACCCAGTTTCATCTCGCGGAATCCTTCCAGGTAAAAATGATAAATCCGTGTGTGTATTGGTTCTTTTTTCATGATGTTATCGTACTTTAATAACAGGAGATCCGGTGAATTAGTTTTTCTCTTCCTACAAATATAGGCAATGCGCTAATTTGTTTGCCCCTAAAAGCATAGATATTATTTATGAAAAAATAGATATTGTCTATAATCACTGTTAAAAAAAACTATTTTGAAGAAGAAAGCCCGGAGGAAGACTTGCTGTTATTTTCGCATTGGCTATATTTGCGTCAGTTTGTGTTTTTATAAGACGAGAATCACATCGAATATTATAATTAAGTGCTAATCTATAAAAAATTATTACTATGTCGAACATTTCAAGAAGATCTTTTCTTCAAAGAGGAGCAGCTGCTGCCGCAGCATTCTCTATCGTGCCAGGCTCTGTTCTTGGTAAATCTCACGGATATGTAGCTCCGACTGACAAGTTGAATATCGCTGCTATCGGTATCGGTGGTATGGGTAATGCCAACCTCAAGAACATGGAAAAAACAGAAAATATCGTAGCTCTTTGCGATATTGACTGGAGATATGCAAAGCCGGTATTCGATCGTCACCCGAATGCAAAGAAGTATTGGGACTATCGTAAGATGTATGACGAAATGGGTAAATCCTTCGATGCTGTACTGGTTGCTACTGCCGACCATACACACGCTATCATCACAGCCGATGCCATGACGATGGGCAAACATGCATATACTCAGAAACCGTTGACTCACTCGGTTTATGAATCCCGTTTGCTGACAAACCTGGCTAAGAAGTACAACGTAGCTACCCAGATGGGTAACCAGGGTTCTTCTTCTGAAGGTACTGATCTGGTTTGCGAATGGATCTGGAACGGTGAAATCGGTGAAATCACGAAAGTGGAATGTGCTACTAACCGTCCTATCTGGCCGCAAGGTCTGAATGCTCCTGAAAAGGCTGATAAGATTCCTTCTACCTTGAACTGGGATTTGTTCACAGGTCCTGCAAAGGTTCGTCCTTACAATAAGATTTATCATCCCTGGAACTGGCGCGGATGGTGGGATTATGGAACAGGTGCTTTGGGTGATATGGCTTGCCATATTATGCAGCCGGTGTTTACTTCCCTGAAATTGGGTTATCCTATCAAAGTACAGGGCTCTTCCACTCAGCTGTTGGCAGATTGCGCTCCTAACGCACAGCACGTAAAGATGGTGTTCCCGGCTCGCGACAATATGCCGAAAGTAGGGCTGCCTGAAGTTGAAGTACATTGGTATGATGGCGGTATGATGCCGGATCGTCCTGAAGGATTCCCTGATGGTAAGGAACTGATGGGCCCGGGTGGTGGATTGTGTATCTTCCACGGTACGAAAGACACGCTGATCTGCGGTTGCTACGGACTCGAACCGTGGTTGTTGTCAGGTCGCAAACCGAACGCTCCGAAAGTTTGCCGTCGCGTAGAAAACGCTATGAACGGCGGTCACGAACAAGACTGGATCCGCGCTTGTAAAGAAAGCCCGAGCAGCCGCGTGATGACTAAGTCTGACTTCTCTATGTCAGGTCCGATGAACGAAATGGTGGTTATGGGTGTATTGGCAATCCGTTTGCAGACTTTGAACAAAGAGTTGCTGTGGGATGGCCCTAACATGAAGTTCACCAATATCAAAGACGACGAAGTAATCAAGATCATTAAGAAAGATGACTTTAGAATTGTCGATGGTGACCCGAAATTCGATAAGGTCTGGACTGATCCGGTTCCTGCTAAACAATTCGCAGAAGAACTGATCAAACATAATTATCGTCAAGGCTGGAACTTGCCTGCTATGCCGTAATTGTTTTAAACATAAATAAAGAATGAAAAAGTCAGTATTATTAGCAAGTGCCGCAGTTATGATGTGCTATTTCACATCTTGTAGCGGTGGTAAGAAAGCAACAGAAGAAGCAACAGCTGTAGATGAAGCTGTAACAGAAGCTGCCGTTCCTGAATACAGAATCATGGACGAGCTGCCTACTGTCGACCTGTCTACTTTCCCGAAAGATAAAGACGGAAAGATCATCCTGTTCGACGGAAAGACGTTGAACGGCTGGAGAGGTTACAACCGTAAAGATGCTCCTACAAGATGGAATGTGGACGATGGTGCTATCCATATGACAGGTTCAGGTGCCGGTGAAGCCGGTGCTAAAGATGGTGGTGACCTGATTTTTGCTCACAAGTTCAAAAACTTCGAGTTGGAATGGGAATGGAAAGTTGCTAAGGGCTCTAATTCCGGCGTGTTTATCATGATCCAGGAAGTAGAAGGGCAGCCTTCTTATATCTCTGCTCCGGAATATCAGATTCTTGATAATGCTAACCATCCGGATGCTAAATTAGGTAAGGATGGCAACCGTATGTCAGCTTCCCTGTATGATATGATCCCGGCTAAACCGCAGAATTCTAAACCGTATGGTGAGTGGAACAAGTCTAAGATCATGTGCTACAAAGGTACTATCGTTCACTATCAGAACGACGAACCGGTTGTTGAATACCACATGTGGACACAGCAGTGGAAAGAAATGCTGGACAAGAGCAAGTTTAGCAAGGACAAATGGCCGTTGGCATACGAACTGTTGCTGAACTGCGGTGGTGAAAACAAAGAAGGTTTCATCGGTTTGCAGGATCACGGTGACGACGTTTGGTTCCGTAACATCACAATTAAAGAACTCGACTAATCTCAGCCGGTCCTTTAATCAAATAGAAAATCCCCGGTATCCGTTTGGATGCCGGGGATTTTTTGTCCAACCTTTTTTATTGGCACATTGGCATATTATTTCACCATAATCTTGATGTTACTGTAGCTGTTACCCTCGAAATTGATACGGCCGTTCTTGCCGTTGTTGACATCAAGGACGTAGTTGTTTTTGTTCTTCTGCTCGCTGCGGCTGTCGAAGTCGCTCGAGGAATTCTCTTCCGTGCGGCGGGATACTACGTTGAAACCTCCTTTGATGCTGCAATTACCGTATTTCATATTGTTGGCGACAACGCGGAAAGATGCGTTTACGTCGGTATAAATGTTCAGGTTACCGTAGCGGGCATCTACATCTATCTTTTCGAAGTTGGATGCAAGGTCTTTGATGGTCAGCGTGCTATAGCTTAATTCGTCAACCGTGATGCTCTTTTTCAGCTCCTCCATCCTGCATTCGCCGTATTTCAGCTCCAGGTAGCCGCTGTCCAGTTTATCCATCTGAATTTTGCCGTATTTGGCTTCTATATTCATTTTCTGGATATTTCCGAGGTTGAGATTGGAATATTTGCTGTCGACGGTCAGCTGCGAGGCGTTTTGCAGGTTCGCCTTGCCGCAATAGGCCAAGTCCAGCGTCGCATTGTCGACGTTTGCGATATCCAGGTTGCCATACTGCACTTCGATATTCAGCGGGCCAGTGAAGTTACCGCCGTTGATGTTGCCGTATTTGGCATGAAGGTCGCACTTCCCTTTGTTGTTTTCCGGCATATAGATGTTGCCGTATTTCTGCGTCAGGTCGCACGTCAGTTCTCCCGGCATGTTGATGTAGTAGTTGATGGTGAACGATTCGTTGGAGTTATTCCCGTTCTGCGAACTCAGTGTCGTAACAGCCGAAACCGTGTTCCCCATTTTTTCCATCCGGATACTGATGCGGTCGAGGGTCGCTTGGGCCCTGTCCTCGTTACGCGCTTTGGCTTCGATTGCGACACGGATGGAGACTTCGTTTTTGTTCCAGTGCGTGATGGTTATGTTACCGAAGCGGTTGTCCACTTGCAGGAGGTCGTTCTTACCGACATTAAAACTTTTGTTGTATTCCTTTTTCTTGATGCTTTCCTGTTTGCTTGCCCAGCCGGGAAGCGCGCAAAACAAGATGAGAAGCATAAGGAGGCAGGGACGGACGAGCGCCTGTCTGCCGATAGCTGATTGTTGATGAGTTGCTTTCATTTTGATTCTTTATTTCTGATTTACTTTTTATTTGTTTCCATCTTTTCCATCTGTTTCAACATGATGTTGAGGCTTTCCAGGCTTGTGCTGTAATGCTGGTTCATGGCGTACAGCCCGTCGTTGGAGCAAGGCAGGGTGGGGAGAACCGTTTCCTCGAACATATAGTTGTCCGTCAGGACCCGTTTCGTCTCTTTCAGCAGCTCTTCCGAACCGGGGATGCGCTGTTGTTTGTACATCTCCTGCATCTGCGAGATGATGCTGTTCATCTGCATATTGTAGTAGAGCCGGAGTTCCTCGATCTCTTCCTTCATCTGGCATTTGTGCGGCTGTGAAGCCATCGGTTGCTGCTGTGGGAGGGGTGTGCCGCCCGGCATCCTGAAAAGGAAGAGCAGAGCGATGCAGGCTGCTGCCGCAAAAGCGCAAAGGCTGTATAGGGTAGCCCGGCTTTTGCGTGGTGCAGCCAGCTTCTGTTCGAAGCGTTCGAAGTGACCTTCTGCTAACAGGTCGTCATCAAAGGCTTCCCGGTTCGTGTCTATGAAATTCTTTAATTTATCCATTTTCTTAATTTGCTGCTATAATGTCCAACAATTTGCGCTTGGCCCTGAGATACTGGCTGCGTACGCTTGGCGGCTGAATCTTCAGGATGGAGGCGATTTCTTCCATATCATATCCCTCGAAGAGGTAGAGCGAGAGGATTACGCGATAACCGGCAGGCAGTTTCTTGCAGGCCTCTTTGACCTGGGCGACCGAGTACCGGATCTCCTCCTCGTCCGGCCCGTCGTCGTCGGGTTCGGCATAATTGTCGGAGAGTTCCACCCAGTCGGGCGTCTGCCGCCTCACGTAATCAATGGCAGTATGGACGGCTATCCGGTGCATCCATGCTTCGAAACATTGCCCGTCGTGATATTGGTCCAGGCGGGTGAAGATTTTCAGGAAAGCATCCTGCATGGCTTCTTCCGCCTCTGGCGCGTTCCCCACAATACGCAGGCAGGCAACGTATAGTCGCTGTGCGAATTGCTTGTACAGGGTGAGTTGCGCAGTCCGGTTTCCTTTCCGGCACCCCTCGATCAGATGTGCATTTGTTTCTTCCATTTTCATATATATAAACGAGAGGGGTGGAACAACCGTTGCATCCCAAGAGCGAAAATAAGAAAAAAAGATGATTTTTGGCCATAAAAAAAGAAAGGCATCATCCCGACGCCTCTCTCCCTGAACTAAATGATAAAAATAAAAGTTATGTGGGAAGGTTATTCCTTCGATTTGTAATCTAATTCGATTGTTCTATAATCGTTTATTGCAAAGGATTTATATTTTATCTTTAACTTGACTGTCTTTCCTTCCGTGCTCGGCAACTTGTCCAGCTTGAACGAAACCAGGCCATTGGCTTCTGCCATATTGGAATCGTTGTATGCGTTATGACGGAACTCCAGTTCATACGGATCGGCACTGTTTGTTTGTACCAGGTTTATGAAATGCTTGATATTGTCGTTGCTCCCTCTGCGGAGGATAAAGTCGAACGTAATGTATCCGTCTTCTATCCACGCTCCGCCACGAGCCCAAGGGCTTGCACCGTTCAATGCGAGCATGTCAGTTCCGTAATAAGAGTCGTTCTCAGCACCTAAATCGGGGGCAATTTCTTTTGTCAGAAGTGTATCCATGCGTATCACTTCGACAGCTTTGTCATAATCCGGAACAATCTTGTCTTCTTCTTTGATAATAACGTATGCACGTGTTTCCTTCAAGTTTTGCGGCACATACGAGTTTGTCGGGAACAATGTTGTGCTGTCGTCCAGCTGCATGTAGTAGGAGTTATCTGTCAGTGGCTTAATCGTTACGATCGCCGCTGTTTTGTCTCTCCAGAACTCACTGTAGCTGTCATCATCGTCCAGACAGGAATAAAATGTAGTTGAACCTAACAGGATTCCAAACAGAAGCATAAATGTCTTCAACGTCTTCATAGCATGTATCATCTAATTATTAATTTTTTGTTTCTATAAGGGAAGATGCCGGATGATCGTGATATGCTGCAAAGACGGTTTATAAAAGATGTTAATGCTTCAGTGATTGATAGATAAGTGTTGCCGTACGCCGGGATGCACCAGGCTTACCGAGTAGCCGGATGATCTCGTCGTAACCTTCGAGCATGTTGTCGCGATAAGCTTTGTTATTCAGAATACGTCCCAACTCATCATTTATCTGCCGGCTCGAGAAACGGGCTCCGAAAAGCTCCTGTACCACCTCGCGGCCTGCAATCAGGTTGACCAGCGAGATATATTTCGTATGGAAGAAGTGGCGGAAAATAAAACTTGCCAGCCTGCCGGCGGGAACATAATAGCAGACGGCTTGCGGAACACGGAAAAGGGAGGTCTCGAGCGTTGCCGTGCCGGAGGTGACCAGCGCCGCGTCGCTATGCTGCAAAAGAGGATAGGTCTTGCCGAAGACGATGCGGACATCGGCCTCGCCTATGTATTGCCTGTAGAATTCGGGCTCCAGACCGGGAGCGCCGGCTATTACCGGCTGGTGCGTGGGGTAGGCGGCTGCCACTTCGAGCATGGTCGGGAGGTTGTCCTTGATCTCCTGCCGGCGGCTACCGGCCAGCAGTGCCAGAATGGGGCGTCCGTCGAGCTGTTCGTCCTGCCGGAAGGTGTCGGGCTGCATGGCCTGTTCTTCCTTATAATAGGTCACCGAGTCGACGGACGGGTTACCGACGTAATCCACCGGATAGTCGAGCTTACGGAAGAAGTCCACTTCAAAGGGCAGGATGCAGAACATCCGGTCTACGTAGCGGCGGAAATCCTTGATGCGGTATTGTTTCCAGGCCCATATTTTGGGTGAGATATAATAATAGACGGGAAGTCCCAATTGCGTTTTGACATACTTCGCAATCTTCAGGTTAAAGCCCGGATAGTCTATCAGGATCACTACATCCGGTTTGTAACTTCGGATCTCTTCCTGGCAGGCTTTCATATTGCGGAGGATCGTGCGCAGATTGAGCAGAACGGGGATAAAGCCCATAAAAGCCATCTCCCTGTAATGTTTCACCAGTGTGCCTCCTACCGCTTGCATCAGGTCGCCCCCCAGGAAACGGAAATCAGCTTCCGCATCCTGCTCTTTCAATGCCGCCATCAGATTCGACGCATGCAAATCCCCGGAAGCCTCTCCCGCTATCAAAAAGTACCTCATCCGTAAGTCTTAATTTTCAGTTCTCGATTTCCCATTGATTTTTTAGCTTGTCTAAAAAATCATAGTCCGTCACGTCGATCTTACAAGGGACAAGCGATGCGTATCCGTTGTCCAATGCTAACGTGTCGTTGTCCGAATGGATCGGCTTGGCATTCTCGAACGATCCGGTGAGCCAGAATACAGGATATCCCGATGCATTTTCCGAACGTTTGAATTCGTTCACCCAACGGCCGTCGGCTTGCCGGCAGACTTTCATCCCTTTTACGTTCGGGGTGTTTGGGACGTTCAGGTTCAGGTAGGTGCCGTGCGGCAGGCCTTCCTTTATGACCCGGCGTGCCAACATACGTCCCAAACGGCAACATTCCGTAAAGTCGGCATCCGGATGATGGTCCAGAAGCGACACGCCCATGGAGGGGACATCGAACACGCATCCTTCGGCCGCTGCGCCCATCGTACCGGAATACTGCACACAGATGGCATGGTTGCCGCCATGATTGATACCGGATGCAAGAAGGTCGGGCTTCCGGTCCAGCACTTCGTTGATCGCCAGTTTTACGCAGTCCACCGGAGTCCCCGTGCAGCTGTAAACCGTCAGCCCTTTTTCCTTCTTGACCAATGTATACTTGATGGGAATGAGCGAAGTGATTGCACTTGCCATTCCCGAGCGGGGGCCGTCCGGCGCAAACACCACAATGTCCCCTAAATCCCGGAGACATTCAGTCAACTCTTTTATCCCTTTAGCTTCAACACCATCATCATTTGTTATCAGAATAAGCGGTCTATCGTTCATCATATCTTTTTTAATTGCATACAAATATACTCGCTAAAAAGCAATTTGCAAAGGTATTTTAAATTGTATATTTGCAATATGGTAAATTTAATGACAATGAAATAATGAAGAGATTTATACTATCAGCTTTATGCCTCGCTGTTACCTTTTGTGTTTTTGCTTCCGTTCCTCCTTACACCAATGCGGATACATGGGTCGCTTACGAGGCCTTCAATGCCTGTTTCCTTGATCCCGGAAAAAATATCTACAAGGAGTTCTCCACAGACGAAGCCGCAGTCGAACGCCTGAAGGGAGCTGCCGCTATCTGGACGCAACCCATGTATGTGGATATGGCAATGAATGCATATAAACGGGCTAAAAAAGAAGGGAACAAAGAGTTGGAAGCGAAATATCAGAAACTTTCGAGAGACCTGATCGCCGGGAATAAGGCGCATTACGTGAACTTCAATTTCGATGACCAGAATATTCCGAAGGGATGGTTTATCTATGACGACATCATGTGGTGGACCATCACGTTGGCACGCGCCTACGAAACATTGGGCGATAAGAGCTACCTGGAAGATTCGGAAAGGAGCTTTGCCCGCGTATGGTACGGCTCTCCCAAAGAATTAGGCGGCATTGGCGACCACGGTTCGTACGACCCTAAGACGGGTGGTATGTTCTGGGATTGGGATCAGAAGAATCCGGGTGACAATACGGGGCATTACCAAAGTGCCTGCATCAACTTCCCGACTGTTGTGGCAGCCATGACGCTCTATAATAACGTTCCCGAAGGCCGGAAGGAGATCACCGGCTCTCCCCGCCCTGAGTACCAGACGAAAGAGCAATATCTGGAAAAGGCGAAGGCCGTTTACAAGTGGGGTGTCGACAACCTGTTCGATCCCAAAACGGGTGTTATAGCCGATGGCCGCCACGGGGATGGCGAACCGGCATGGGGACACTGTCTGGTCTATAACCAGGCGACCTTTATCGGAGCATCCGTCCTCTTGTATAAGGCTACCGGTGAGGAGCAATATCTGAAAAACGCCATTCTTGCCGCCGACCATACCGTGAATGTCCTTTCGGCTCCATTGGGTTTGCTCCCTTTCAAGGAAGGAGTGGAACAAGGCATCTATACGACTATTTTCGCTCAGTACATAGCCCCGTTGGTGTATGATTGCGGACAGACGCAATACTTGTCCTTTATCCGTCGCACCATAGACTACGGCTGGATGAACCGCGACGAAAGCCGGAATCTGACAGGTGGCGACTACTCTAAAAAGTGGACACCCGGTGCCAAGATCGAAAGCTATTCGGCTTCGGGCATCCCGGCACTTATGCTACTTTTCCCGACAGACGGGAGATAGGTTGACAGATGGGGGTGTGGCTTTAAAAAATAATGAGCCAATGAGGGAATGTGCCAATATGCCAATGATAAGAGGAGCTGAACCTCTTTTATGAGGTATCATCTCCTGCCGCAGGCTCTCTTTTGCCGTTGATTTCAATCAACGGATTGATAAGTTCCCGG
>OGZX01002960.1_pt1 | contig 12523 bp, 10 predicted proteins | sample 1576881 | NCBI WGS metagenome assembly OGZX01 (sample SAMEA3541542, study PRJEB24748) | human gut metagenome | biome: human gut; feature: human-associated habitat; material: faeces | place: China | collected 2012
ATCAGCGACAATACAAAGCGATCTGCCAGCGCCAGCCGGAACTCCTCTATTATGTCAAAGGACAGAGATGCCCTTCCCGGACGATCCGTATGAAAATACCCTACATAGGGATCAAGGCCCACACACTCGAGAGCCGAAGAAATCATATTGGCAAGAAGTGTGTAGACGAAGGACAGCAGTGCATTGACATTATCCATAGGCGGCCTTTTGCTGCGCCCTTGAAAGAAAAACTCTTTTTTCTGCTGAAGGATCAGCTCATCAAATACGCCGAAATACGCCGCAGCCGCCTCTCCCTCATGACCTCTCAGCTCTTCCTTTGTCTTGCTTCTTTCTATGCATTTCAGACTCTCCTTTAAGTGCAGGGATACTTCTTTCACCTTTTTTGCATCTATCTGCATTCCGTGATCTCTTATGGCTCTCTCCAGCACCCATCTGGCATTATGTACCTTTCCAATCATGCAGTTTTTCGCAATTGCAAGGCTCTCCTCATCATTTCTGCTGCTCTCAAACTGCCTTTGTCTCAGCAGTACATTGCCCTTAACTTTCCCGCTTACCCTTGCCAGAAATTTACCCTGGGGCGTCAGATAGCAAAGAGAGATTCCCCGCTCTGCACACGCTCCCATAAGGGCAGGGCTTGTACCCCGGTATCCAAAGGAAATCACCGATTCGAGCGTATGAAGCGGAAGCCTGCCAGCCTCCTGTTCACCTGTAAGTACCACAATATTCTCTCCATCCAGAGCCAGATAGCTGTCCTCTGATGTGACATACAATGTATTTAAAAGCCTTCTCATTCTTCCTCCCCAACTGCCTGGCTGATATATGCTTTTACTGACTGTGCCTTTCCCAGCTTTGGCAGACAGATGTCCTTCAAAGAGCAGCCATTGCAGCTTTTGCTCCATTTAACCTTCGGAGTGTAACCGCGATTGTAATACTGATGCATTTCCTCAAACATTTCCTTCACTTCTGTTCGCAGCTCATCTGTAAACGTCACAGCCTCCCGTTTTCTTGTTTCCCCGTAAAAAATAGCCCCCTCAGCAATATTTACAGAAAACATTTCCTCCAGGCACATGGCCTGAGCGGTAAGCTGAAGGCGGTCCTCCTCTGTAATTTTCGGGCTTCCCTTCTTATATTCTACCGGATAAATTTCATAGAGATCCCTGTGGCCATGCAGCTTGACTCCATTCTCTGATTTTCTGAATTCCACCGTATCACACTCTCCGCTCACCCCCAGTGACCGGGAATGTACCGGAAGGGCTCTGCTGATCAGAACATCTCTTCTCTTTTCTGCCAGATAGGGATCATGGGTCTTCCTGTGCATCAATTCTCCAGTTACAGTATGGACATTTTCCTCCCACTGCTTCTCTATATGGATGATTGCCCACTGTCTTCTGCAGAACCTGAAATGCTGAATCCCGGAAATCATCAGATAATCCTCTTCTCTGTATTCCATCGTTTTACTGCCTTCCCCTCTCCGCGGCAGAGGACATACCGCTTTTTTCCTCTGCCGCCTCCTGCTTTGGACTATATGTGCAATATGTACAGGTATGTATAAGCCATACAGGCTATTTTCAGTCCCTCTGAAAAAGTGCGTTAAATCTTGTCCATCACTTCAACGCTTTCCGGAATCTGCTCTCTGTGAATTGCTATCTCATAATCTGAATACTGCCTTGCAAATTCCACCCCTTCCTTTCTCTTTACCTCAACAGCATCAAACAGTTTGTACGACGGGCAGTCTCCCAGCTCCCTGCTGTGTTTAAACACAATCAGCCTGCGGACAGCCATTTTCCCTCTTGCTGCGGAATGATCGTGCTCAAACATATTGATAATCGCTTCCCACAAAAGTTCCAGGTCTTCCTCTGAAAATCCTGTCACCTTTCTAGCCAGGTTTGCAGAGATAAATCCCTCTGCCCGGTACAGGCCATATGGGACAATATTTTTTCTTCCCATCTCCGTCTTTTTATTCAGCGAGTCCTCCTCTGTGGTAATCGCCACTCTGGTTATGGTGAGCTCCTGACTCACAATCGGGTCAATGCTTCTGGCAAAACCAATCTGCACAGGTCCCCTCACCTGCCCGCAGTTTAAAGATGCCTTCACAAAGGTCCGAATGTCAAAGAAATTCCGGCACATAAAATCTCTGATTTTTTTGTCCGCTTCCGGATCATTTTTCTTTAATTCCTTAAGCCCCTTATCGCTCAAATCTTCGACTCCGATATAGGATAATGCCTTCTTGTCACTTGTGTTGAGAGGCACATCTTCTCTGATATAAATTCCGTATCCTTCCTCCCCCTCTTTTACTGTTTCCACATAATTTCGTATTTTCCGCTTCAGGCACACATCCGTCACAAGTCCAAAATTACTCTCCGGATCGATTCTCGGCATATTGCCTGCATCTGGATCTCCGTTTGGATTTCCGTTTTCCACATCGAATAATACCACGAATTCATATCTGTTTTTAATTGCCTCGCTCATCTATTTATCCTCCTTTTTCGTATATCTCTTCTGAACCTGGTGATAGTACCCCAGAATAAACGCCCCCTGCTCTTCCAGATTCAGGCTGGCCGGATAGGATTTTGCCTTTTCCCTTATTCCGTTTTCTCCCTTCTCTGCCTGTAGCATCCCTTGAAGTTCTGTAAGCTGTCTCTCATAGTAAATGGCAGCTCTGTCCTCCAGCTTTCTGATATGGCTGCTCTCCAGCTTGAAAAGCGTGGGAAAAATCAGCTGCGGCCTGGAGCAGGCAGCATTAAAATATCTGTCTTTAATTGTGCTGTTCAGGCCTGGATTCGCCTTCTCCTGAATTTCCTCCAGCACTGCAAATATGCGTCCCAGCACATAGGCTGTGTCGACGCAGGACTCATTTACCCTCACAAATGTTCCCTCCTTTATCAGTCGTTCCTCTTTATTTCGTATGAGATAGGCCTTGATAATAGCAGCCCGTCCCCTTGTCACTTTTCCTGCACCGTTCTCGGCCCGTATCCGAATGAGCACGTTGGAGTAAAGGCTTTCCGGGTATTTCGCTCCCGACAGGATCGATTCGAAAACGGCAGCAGCCATATTCGGCGGTGCTTTTTTGTCACGGGACTTCTGATTAGCCGTTTCATACAGCATTCTTCCTGCACTCAGATATTCTGTCCTGTCCCAGGAAGGCCGGACAATCTCCATCTGCTCATAGTGGCGTTTCAGATTGGTAAGAATACTGCCAAAGCTGTCCTTATAGAAAAAACGCACAGACAGCCGCGCCGCATTCGGCGACAGTCCCAGGACGCAGAAACTCTGTTCGGGATTCAGAGAAATGTCATCTACCGCCACCGGTCTGCCCTTCTGCATTGCCTCCAACAGCTCCCTGAGCTTTTCCTGATCGTCCTCTCTGGCCTCTATTCCCATCCAGAACGCCTGCTGGTAGGCTTCTTCTCCGCTCTCAGACCAGAAAACCACAGTCGCATCTCCCAACTGGAACACATATCTGCGCTGGGACAGAAGATAATTGAGAGCCGTCGTATAGGCGAAGGCCGCATAGATTCCCACTGGTGCATTGTAGCTCTGTTCCTTCCCGTAGGAAGTAAATGAATCTGCATTGAAGGATACCAGAGCCGCACCGCTGGACTGTGCACCCGAAACTCCCTTGATCGTATTGTGAATTCTTGCGATCTCTGTCCTCTTTCCTGTCACAAGGCAAACCCCGGCTTTTTCTTCCCCTTCTCCCTTTTTATTCTGGCTTTCTTCCCAGGCGCACCGGATACTTTCATCCTTCTGGGCTTCATCCATCCCAACGGAAAAGATAAGGTTTCCACCAGCTGTAAGCTCCTCCCACTTTTCACTAATCACAGGATTTTCCGCTGCCTTATCCGGGTCCCAGCTCTTAAAAAACGCACAGACAGCCTCTGCGGCTTCTCCGGAAACGCCGTCGAGAATTTCCAGATGCCTGTTCTTAGCTGCCTCAAAGCACTCTCTGAGCCGCTTTCCCGAACCATTTTTGTCTATTCCCAGAAGGTATTTAGAATTGTCACAGAGAAAATTCGGGGCAATGCCTGAGGAACGGGAAACCATGGCCGGCACAGTAAAATCCTGGGGAACCAGAACCTTTTTTTTACCGCGTTCTTCCTCTTTCAAACAGGAAATCACTCTGGCCACTGTCCCGTCCGGTCTCAGATCCAGGCAGTATGATACCTTTGCGCTGCACCAGCCTGGTTTTGATACTTTCCCCTGCTCTGCCAGCCTTTCATAATACTTTACAAGCTCCTGTAAAATCACCGTACCACCTCACAGTCTTTTACATCCAGCACTCCCCGCCTTAATACGGCCCTGAAAAACATGGGCTGGATATTTTTCAGATCGGAATAGTCCATATCATAAAGCATATATCCCAAATCTCTTTCCTCCTCCCCCTCATAGGCAGTGGAAATTACTTCCTCCTCGCAGGGAGCAAAGTAGGCAGGAAACTCCCTGCATCCAAAATAGGGCATATGAAAACACTCCCCTCTATTGAGTCTTCTGGTTACAATGTCCTTAAACTTTCCCGGGTTGTCTGTTTCATTGGCATCCTGCGTCATCTCGAAATGGGCTTCTATCACGTATTCTACATCCTTTAAAATCAGTGACGCCCTCTGAACAATATCGGCTTTCGTGCTGATGTAGAGATCCTTTTTCGCTCCATTGTAAACGGAAAGAGCATTAGACGCAGACAGCTTGCTTTTCACCTCATTTCTTCTGACGCTGGTAAAGCGAATGGGCTTCTTGACATAAATCCTGTCAATTTTCCATCTGAGGCCAGGATGCCAGTAGATTGCCTCCAATATGCCCCGGGCGGCAGAGGGTGTCATCACATCGTAGGTGCACCGTTCCACCTTCATCTCCGGCCGCGAAAAAAGAGCATAATCTCCCCACACCCGTACTTTGATTCCTTTTGCCATATGTATGGCTCCTTTCTTTTGCTGTGTATACAAACATTCAATATTTTCGCTAATACCTTAAAGTCTCATCCAAATAATTTTTCTCCGAGAAAAATCATCAAATCTCCTTTGTACCTCTGAGTAATCTCTGAAGCCTTATTAAAGCATATCCTGAATAATCTCCGCCGCAAGATTCCCACCTCCATGCTGGCTGTCACTTCCTGATGCTGATAACGTAAACAAATATCTGGAGTCCCCTTTATATGTGAGCTTATAATGTCCCCCATCTTTTGTAATGGTAAAACCATATGTTTTTAACTCCCTTTTTAAATGATCATCTACCTTCGTATAACCTTTTAATATACGCTTAATCTCTGCCTGTTTTTTATTTAAAACATCTGTCGACTTATTAGATTTCAAAATATCCTGTAATATATCTTCCTTTCGAGTCTTCTTTTTTACATTCTTCAGTTGATTACTAAGCATTCCCAGTATCTGATCTTTTATTTCCCCCTCAAACAATTCATCTTCCGTGCCGTAGTATAACAGAGGAATTTCTGTAATCTGATCATATTTTGCTCTAAGTCCCTGGTTTTCTGCCTGCAGTGCCATAACTCGATTATTTAACTCTTCAATGGTATGTTCCTTTTCTTCGAGTTCCTCTCCAAAACTATCATAAATCTCAGATACTTCGCTCTCCGCTTTTTCTTTCTTTTCTTTAGCTCTTACATAACGCAATTTCAGCAATTCATTCTGAACGCCCTCCCAGGTCATCATCCTGTCCCTAGCCTGTTGATTAACATATCTGCATACAATATTTACTACGCGCTCTATCAGTACTTCCTCCCGTTCTTCATAGTTTTTGGTGCTAATTATTTTATTCAATGCCGAACTGCTTGGGTAATAAATGCCGATACTTCCATGATGTGAATTCATCCCATCGCAGCTTTCTCTGAGAATCTTTGACACATCTGCATCATCCTCCGCAAGAACATGTGCAACACCGCGCAATTTATATGCTAAGTCCTGAACTCTTAAAGGATAATTCCCCCATAGTTTCGTTACATAGATCACAGGCATCGAATATACAACATTTCTGCATATAATATTTTCTATTACTTTATAGTTATCTTTATTAATGAAAATCGGCTTATCACTTATGGGCATGTCCTTATCAGTTCCTATATATCCCCTTTCCAGCAGCATATTAACAAGAATCGGCGGTTTGAATTTGGGAATGAAACTAATTGTATCAACAGTTGTTTCCCTGTCTAATTTGATAGAGAAAATATGTGTGGAAAAATTCACAACAATATCCGTATTCCATATAATCTTATTTTCATCAAACTGATGAAATCTCACAGCAATTGTATTATAAGCACGGATTTCCTCAATGGATAAAGATAAATTTTCATCTTCAAATTTTATATTTCTTTTTTTTCCATCCCAATTTAAATTAGAAATTTTATTAAAAGGACTTCCTTGATTCCATTCAATTACTAATTGAATTAAAACATCCTGAGTTAAAGATTCCTTCACAGGAAAAATTGCTGAATAGATCTGCATTAGTAAAACCCTTCTTTCTTCGGTAAATCAATATTTAACTTCATTTTTTTCTTTTTTATTTATAAAACTATTTGTATTTCTATCATATCAATTTTTCTTTTTAAGTCAATCTGATTTTTGCCATTAACTCTTTTTTTTCACCGCTTCTTGTGTTATGGTATCTATGTCGCTCAGCATTCTTATCCGATACCGGGCGTGGATTGAAATATTTTTATGAAAAGGGAGAGGGGGCCATTCGGCCCCCTCTCCCTCTTTTCCTTCTTTCTACATCAAAAATGCCTTTCCTGTTTCCACCTCCATCAGGAGTCCGACTTCCTGCGAATACTGCTCTCTCCTCTTCAGCACGTACAATCCGTCTTCTTCCCCTTCGGTCAATAGCTCAGCAATGCCGTTTCGGCAGAACTCTTCTATTTTCTTTTTGTCTACGCTCACACTGTACCTGCCCGCCTCACGCATCCGCTTTCTGCTGGTTTTGAATGAATGCAACCTGGGTAGATCATCAGCCATGGTGCTTTTGCCATGTAACGACCGGTATCAGGAGAGATACTGTGTGTTCCTCGATCATATTAAATTCCTGAGCGGCAGAGGCGAAGCTGAAATTTCCCGGGCGGAAATATTCCATTATATGTTTTCTGTCCAGCTCACTTCCCTTAAACTGGTACAGATAGCGGAAATATTCTTCCGCTGCCTCCGGGGAATTCAGGCTTTTTCCTGCCCTTTCAAGCTTCTCCAGCATTCCGCTCATCACCTCGGCCCTCTGTTCCTGTTCTGCGGTTTTCTTTTCCCCCTCCATATCAAAAATCCAGGTTCTGCTCTCCTCCAGGGGGCGTTTCCCCTCCCTGTTGCAGCGCCCGGCCGCCTGTATGGCCGAGTCGAGACCTGCCATTTCCCGGTACACAGATGCAAAATCCAGGTCCACTCCAGCCTCCACCAGGCTCGTCGCAATCACAATGCAGACATTCCCTGCAGATTCTGTCTCTTCTGTTTCTTCCTCAATCCCAGTTTTCTCAATCTGAGATTTTCCTTCTGCCCTTTTCCCTGTCCGTTTCCGTATCTCCTCCAAAACCGCCTTCCTGTGCTCCGGATACATCTGGGTTGAAAGGTGAAAAATCTCTCCTTCCGATGATTGTCCTCTTCTCTCCTTCAGCTCCTGATAGACCTCCTGAACCTCCCGCTTTGTATTCAGGATGCAAAGTGCCTGGTCTTCCTGCTCCAGCCTGTCAATCAGCTCCTCCCTGCGGATTCTTCCGAGATTAAGTATCTGGCAGCGCTTAAAAAACTGAAACTGCTCCTCGCGATCGGGGCACAACTCTTCCCACGTTATGCTTTTTCTGAACAGGCCGCCGAGGGCCGGCTGTGTCGCTGTGCAGAGTACCAGCGTACTCCTGTACCTCAAAAGCAATTCCTCCATCGCAGCGATACAGGGCCTCAGGTACTCGCAGGGCAGCATCTGTGCCTCATCAAATATGATCACGCTGTCCGCTATATTGTGGAGTTTTCTGCACTTTGATGACTTATTGGAAAACAGGGATTCAAAAAACTGGACATTCGTCGTCACCACCACAGGCTTGTCCCAGTTCTCAGCCGCCAGGTGAAGCGGTTTCAGCTCCTCATCACTCTCATAGTCGATATTACAGTGATCCTCCAGCACATTCTCTCTTCCCAGAATGTCGCTGAAGATTTTAGCATTCTGTTCGATGATGCTTGTATACGGGATCACGTAGATCACCCGCTTCATCTCGTGCTCTGCGCCATGGCGGAGAGCAAAGGCCAGGGAAGATATGGTTTTTCCTCCTCCGGTGGGTACTGTCAGCCGAAACAGACCACGAGGGAGCGTTCCTTTCTCAAGGCACTGCCTCAAAATCTCACTTCTTCTCCCGTTGACGGTCCTCCTGTCGTGATTATCCAGCCAGCCCGACACGTGCTTTTCCAGCTTTTTTAAAAGGGATTCCAGTTTTTCGCCGGAATCCCTCTCCACTTTTTCCTTCATAAATGCTTCCGTGTCGAGATAATCCGCATCTACCAGGCAGGAATACAGCATCCGGATTAGAAAAGACTGGGCAAATCCCGGATCCTCCCCCCTGTCTGTTCCCCTGAAATTTGTGGGAGCAGAAAGGGCAGGAAAGTCAACTTCCTTTCGGTACTCCTCAAAGCTGCAGAGTTCTTTCTTCATTCTCCCTTTCAATGTTCCCCTTCCAGCTAAGTCCCCATCTCCGCCTGTATCGGGCAGGCCGCTGTGGTGTCCAGCCACTGCGTAGGCAAGCATTCCATACGGACTGTAGGGCCCTTTCTGCTCCCAGCACAGCCTGGCTCCGGCAGTGGCATGATCTACTTTTTTTCCATTTTCCGTGAGCCTTTTCTGAAATTCAAAGGAATACTTTCCTATATCATGCAGTTTCCCCAAAGCATAGCCATAACTTCCGAATCCGAATACTTCTGCAAACTGCTCTGCCAGCCTTCCCGTTCCCTCCAGGTGCTCCAAAATTGTCTGCTCACGTTTCCCATCTTCACTGATATGGGCCAGAAACCTCCGCTTCGTCTCCCGGCACATCTCACATCTTCCTCCATTCCCCGTCCACTATTCCTGCCTGAAATACCCAAAGCTGTTTACCAGGGCATCAATTTTCATCTTTCTTTCACAGAATGGACAGTTCCTGTAATCGTAGAACCGGTAGTCCGGCAGATCCTCTGTGGAATACACGCTGTTGATATGCACCCCGTCCACCTCCGTCTGGGCGCTGAACACGGCGGCCACCCCTTCCAGGATCCCCTCATAATATCCAATACACTCCAGCGCCTTATTGAGGGTCAGGCCGGTGGTGACATTTGCCAGCAGAAGAATCACATGCTTCCCGGCCACCATTGGCCTGACATTTTCTTTAAAAATCATCTGGCTGTTGCTGTTGAACTCCGGGGTAATGATATAGATCGTCTTATGCTCATTCATTGATATGAAACCGGCCCTGGAAAGCTCCTCTGCAAGATAAGCTCCAATAACCTGAGTTCCGTCCAGACATACGATGGTATCTACTACCGTATTGTTTACATACTGGCCTGCCAGTGTCTTTGCCATCTCCTCTGCCTCGCTCTGGCGGGCCTTCACTGTCGTCATATCAATATAATAATTAATGTGGGCGTGATTCGTTGCGAAATGTCCCGGAACCGCCTTGAGCGGAAGATGTGTGTTCTTTGCGCGAATTTTCATCATTGCATGTTCCATAAGATACCTCCTCCTGCCAAAATGGCCTGCCTGCTCCGCTGTGTATATTGTCATATTCCACTCTGGCTGTGCCGCAGCTAACATATTTCCATTTTCTCCTCTTCCTCCTCAGAAGAAGCTAAAAACAGCCCACCTTGTTCTCAGCCAGGCAGAATATACGAACCGTATACAGGCAGAGCAACTATTTTCTTAATTATATAACATATCACCCTGATTACACAATATAATACAAGATTATTTTCCTGTTTTTTCAGATTTTTATTTATTTTTTCACAAACAAACCAAATGTTTTTCCGTTTCTTCAGAATCAAAAAAGCTGCTGCAAGACGAACGCCCCAGTCCATACTCTGGAAAGACTCTCAGAAATGTATCCCTGTCCTGAAAGTTTTCCTTTTCTTTCCTATGGCACTCTGTCTTACAGCAGCCTGTGCTTCCCGTATTTTTAATCTGCTTCTCTGCTAAATCGTTCCTCTGCGCAGCACCCGGTCAATCCTTTCTCTGTCAAGGCTCTTTATTACCTCTGCCGCCATTTTCACAGTAGCGTCGATATCCTCCATGGCGCAGAAATTGTAATGGGTGTGAACGTACCTGGATGGGATTCCGAGAACCAGAACCGGCACAGCCTTTCCCGTGAGACTGATCTTCCCGGCATTGGTGCTGCCTCCCCTTCTCACGGCATCCTGATATTTGATTCCGCACTGCTCTCCTATCTCATGAGCCAGACGGATAAATTCCGGGTTTGATACATAACTTGCGTCCAGATGGCGAATCTGGGTTCCCGACTTCAGGCTGCACTGGGCAATTCCCGGCCTGAAATAAAAGTCATCTGCCGGAGAACCCTCAAACACAATCGCCAGATCCGGCAGGACTGCCTGGGAAGTTACCTGGGCTCCCCTTGTCCCCACCTCCTCCTGGGCGGCAAAGGCTCCCACTACCTGGACAGCCAGATTTTTCTCCTCCTTCTGCAGAGTCTTCATGGTTTCAACAATACTCACACATCCCAGACGGTTGTCAAAGGCTTTTCCGTAGCAGATTCCGTGTTCCTCATCATACTCAAACCGCACATCCGGCATAACCGGGTCACCTACGGAAATCCCATAATCCTCCATTACCTCCTGCCGGCTGGACGCGCCCACGTCAATCCGTATGTCCTCTATATTTAAGGAGTTGTCTGCCTTCTCAGCCGCAGTCAGAAAATGCACCGGCTTTGAGGTTGTGATTCCCCTGATTTTCTTTCCCGCTCCATTTTTGACAATCACTGAATGGGCCGGAATATTGGTGTTGTGAATTCCCCCCAGACAGATAATGTCCAGAAGACCGTTTTCCTCAATATTCTGGACCATGAAGCCCACCTCATCGGAATGGGCATCCAGCATCAGAACAGGTCTCCTCCTCTCCCCCTGCCTGAGCTCTCCCCGGCTGAAAGCTTCTCCCGCCTGCTCGTCCATAAATGCATATACATTATGCATGGCGTCATGTTTAAGGCAAAGCGCTCCGCTGTGAGCCTTAATCGCCCTCACCACATCCTCCTCAAATCCGCTTGGCCCGAAGGCGTTGGTGAGATCCTCTATCATTTTTAAATCTGCCATGTAAATCCCTCCTTATCTTTCTCCTGTCTGTATGATTCATCCGCTGTACGAAAAGCGGCTGGCTGTTCTCCCCGAGGGAGGCACACTCGCCGCCTAGGACTTTTGCCAGCCTCCGGCGGAATTTAGCGCCCGGCTTTCAGCAGTGAATGCTGAAACCGGTTTGCGCAGTATATTGACCTCAATGAGGTCAATATACCATATCCTTCGGATATGCTATTCTCCCCGAGGGGATGCGCACTCGCCGCAATGGTGTTCTGGCTCCCTTCGGGCGCCAGCGGCTCGGCGCAGGTATATTGACCTCTCTGTGGTCAATATACCATAAACGAATGTGCCGTCACTATATCGCGGTAATTGCTGCTCACCACCCGGTTTGTCCTCTCATCCACCCGCTCTGCTCCCGGGAAAAATGACATCTGGTAGGCTTTTTTCAAATCCTTGTAATTCACCACATACTCAAATTTTTCCGGCATGGAAATGCGGCAGGCGCCCGGGTCGCGGCTCAGGGCTTCCTTCACACGGCTTCTCAGAAGACGGTCCGCCGCCGCTTTGCTCATGCTGATCGTACTTCCCCCGACTCCCTTCTTCACAGCCGCTGTGGTAATTGCGGGAACCATCTCTCTTGCCAGAGAGCAGATTGCCTCGTCTCCGGATATAAATACAGCCGGGACGCCAATCATGGCAGCCGTGTATGTGTTGAGCATGAATTCACTCATCACCTTTCCGTTCAGAAGAATCTGATTGCTGTTTCCCGTGGATGTGTGGCTGATCGGGTTCCCTCCATTTCCTGCCGGAGCGTGGTAGCCTACATAGAGCACAGCGTCAAAGCTGTCATCCAGCCCGAACATCATGTTGTAGGGATGCCCGCTCTTTCCTCTGATCAGGGTCACACGGTCAGGGAGAGCGGTAAAATCAATATTTGTCGCATCTCCATGGCCATCCTTCACTACAATCTCGTCAGCTCCTGCCTCCAGAGCAGCCTCGCAGACTGCCGCCACCTCCTCTGTCATCTGTCTGGCAAACTGGCGGTACTCCGGCATATCTTTATGGGTTTCACTGGCCAGCGTCGTCCCGACGCAGCCTTCAATATCAGCGCTGATAAACAGCTTCATCGCTTATTCCTCCTCTCATCCTTTCCTCTACAAAGCATCATATCACACTCCGCTTCAAATGCAACCTTCTTTCCCCGAAAAGAATTCTCTAACGCAAACGGCAGGAATCCAGCCCGTTTTCCCGGCCTCGCCGGAACAAAAACGGGCTGGATT
>OGZX01002961.1_pt1 | contig 12520 bp, 18 predicted proteins | sample 1576881 | NCBI WGS metagenome assembly OGZX01 (sample SAMEA3541542, study PRJEB24748) | human gut metagenome | biome: human gut; feature: human-associated habitat; material: faeces | place: China | collected 2012
CTGGCGCTCTTCGGGCAGATACCAGGCGGCACCCAGTGCACGGCCATTACCGGCTCGTTGGCAGAAGCGTATTACAAAGGCGTTCCTGTAAACATGAGTAAGCCGGTACTGGACGCATTGCCGGATGACATGCAAAGAGTTGTTGATTTGTTTCATGCCATATGGCTAAATTATAAATGATATGAAATTAAGCGAATTAGAAAAGGGGTACGTCGTAATGGTCAGCCCGTGTTATGGTGAGTGCAACAGTGAGCGTATTAAGGTTGGCGCTATGATAGTAAACGTATTGGATGTTTCGGAAGGATTAGTTCAAATAGAAAATCAATCTATGCCACCTATTTTTGCCTTTGTCGATCCAAAGAATATATCCGGTATACAATTGAATGATTATGTCATGGAAAGAATAGGCTTTTCTCCGATCGGAACCAAATGCCCCATATACAATGGCTCTTTTACCGAAGTGTATGAGGCAAACATAGAAGGCAAGAATCGCTATGTAATCTATGATGGAGATAGATATAAATATGTAAGAGGTGCTTCTGCTGGGGTTGAAGAGGTCCTTTTTGTTCATGATTTGCAAAGTCTTATTAAAGACTTTAAAGTTTCAAAGAATAGCTTCGCGAATGACCTATCTTAGCCCACAATCAGAGTCGCACGCCGACTACCGGTATTACGATGGCGAAGAGCAAAACCCCTATCCGGTAGAATCGCCTAAAGCCTTTTGGTGGCGCTTTGAAAAAGACTACCACGAAAGACTGGCTGCCGGGGAAATTCAAGAGCCATTTAAAGGATACTTGAAAGGCTACCTTCAGAAACAAACCGAAGACGCTGGCGGCACTTTTGAGCAACGAATGAACAACTACTTAGGCAGGTAAAGAAAAGCCCGGAGAATCAAAACTACCGGGCTTTCTTGTTATAATATTTCTTCCATTATGACGGTCCAGCCGCCCTTTCTTCCAATATCAAAGTTTTCAGTTACCTTATGAACGTCAATTATCCGGTACTTAGTGCCGGCACGGAATAAAATTTCATCTTCACCGGAAAAGTAGGAGATAGGTTTTACATTCACGCCGGATCGACCATATATTTTGAATATGATATGAGGTGAATATGTACCGTCACTTTTAGCGTACGCGCTAGCGAAGCTGTCAGCAACCGATATACGGGTGGTTGTGCTCGTAACAACGTCGTACTTCAGAGGTTCGTCTTTTTTAAAACATTCCAAGACGTCAGTTATCTGCTTGTCTGCGTCTCCGCTTATAGAAACGCCCCTGTATGTATAACCATTGTAACGCGGCATTCTTTCGCATACGCCATTTACGCCGATTTTGTAGTCTTCCAGTACGTCTTTCCATTCGACGTACGAATCGTGCCCTTTCAGGTAATTATTTATAAATCCTGATCCTTTGCAGTACCGGGACGGTAACGACAACTCTTCCGGGGTAATGGTGCCGCCTGCTTCCTGAATGCGTTTAGCATACATTTCACACTGTGAAAACTCACCTTTGTAAACCCCACCGATCGGGCCACCGGAAGAGTAGAAGCCCTTTCCGACCTGCTTGTGTTTTAGGTATCGCTTCGTCGCCTCTACTACTTCTTTATCCGGCATTGCGTCTATGTGTGGGATGGCCGGTTGCTTCCCCACGTATTTAACGGCGATCTCATTCAATCGTGCGGCTAGCTCGTTATGTGCGCTAACGACTTTGTAATCTCTAAGATTTCCACCTGTTTCGGCAATGGTATCTAGTAGCTTTTTATTCAATTTGGTTATATCTACTTTGTCTTCTGCGGACCAGTTCAATGACACGTCGTATTTGTCGCCCTGGCTGAAAAATGCAATATCCTTTTCTCCGCCTAACTTTTCAGCTAACTTCTTTGCTTCTCTGGCGGCTTTAGCCTTTTCCAATACTTCGATTTTTGCTGTCGCTTCTTCCACCAGCTTATTGATTGTTGCGGTTGGCTGATCTTCCAGAACGGCCGTTTTTATTTGTTCCAGAAGCGCTTTGATAGGCTTGCTTGTCGTGGTGTACTGGCTTATCAGATTGGCTGAATTGATAGCTTCTTTGTGCTCGTAAACTATTTGTACTTTATTCAGTTCAGCTTCAAGAAGTTTTACCATTTCCGGCGAAGTGGTATATTTACCGTTCTGCTTAACCCAGTCAACTTCGAAGCTAAGTTTCTTTATCTGCTTTTCAATATCGAAACCGGCTATCTTCTCTTTGAAAGCGGAAAAGGCATCGTATAGCTTTGAAACGTTTTCTTCTCCGTATTGGGCCACAAGTAGTTTATGCTTCTTTTGCTCTGGTGTAAGAGGGTTCAGAATTTCATTGACAGCCGTTTTATTGTCTTTGATGAAATAGGGTAACGTCCCTTTCACCTTGCTTTCTGCGATCTTTGCTTCCTTGTCTTTGATCCAGCCGGTGAAGCTGGAAGGGTATTCTTCTATTTGGTCTTCAATTGCGCTTTCTGGACCTTCTTCAAGCATTTTGTCGATCATTGCGCTTATACTTTCCTGTCCGGCCAGAACCGGCACCATATAACAGCGGCAATTTGGGTGCCAACCGGTCCATTTAAAGTTTTTAGGGTAAACCCCGGCCAGATCATCGCAAATGTCGATTATGGCGTGGTTCTTTGATGTCTTTATTTCTATGCCAATAACGAAGTCTAGTTGTTGCCACCTGGTATAGTCGGCAGTGCGATAGGCAATGTTTGTTTCAGTGCGGGCCAGTCTTTGTGCATTGCGGTAACTACTACGATAGACACCGGTTCCAGGGTTGTAGCTCTTTGGATTACTATTGATCCACTTGTACGACTGGCTTTCCTTGTCAAATATACGGCGCTTCCATACCCGGCCATATACAGGATTGCCGTTCTCGTCTTCCCCCGTTTTGATCCTGAAGCGACGATAGAACTGGTCAGGATCGTTGAGATATTGTTGAACTTTCGAAGCCAGTTTGTTACCTGAAAAGCCTTCGCCAATACCCAGGTCAAGCGTCATTTCCAATTCTTCCCTGAATTGTCCTTCATACTTCCATACGCGTTGTGACAGGTTCAACCCTTCATCTTTGCTTTTGCGTTCAAAAAAAGCGTTCATCGCCTCTTTGTTGCGCTGGAAGTATTTAGCGAAATGATCGTCTTCAATACTTCGTTTGCCGAATAGGGCTTTTACAAGGTCGTCGTTATTGCTATTTGAGTAGGCAAACTCTTTTTCAGCGTCTCCGCGAATCTCTGCATACACACGGCTATACAAGCCGCGCAAGGCTTCGTTTACCTTGTTGGATATTTCCGGGTAATCAGAGAACTTGAATTGCTTCTTCTCGTCAATTTCTACGCTCCCCAGCAACTTTATGATAGTTTGTATAGAATCACGGTATATCGCCCGGACATTGGCTGCGTATTGCTCCGTACGGGCGAATAACTCCTTTTGAAGTTTTACCGGATCAGTTATCTTTTTTGACATACAACAGGCTTCTTTTCGAATATCCAACAAATACGTTTACCCCAGGCGCGATAATGATCGATCTTATGACAGAAAATCATGTGATCGCCATTTTTCCCGGAATGTTTACAATCCCGGCAGTCTACAAGTACCGGTTTATTATTACTTGCCATATTATTCAGCTTCTCCGAATACGTCCATTTTATTCATTTCTTTTTGCCTCTTCATGGCCTCTTCCTGGTCTTGCTTCAGACGTTCTATTTCGACCGTAGAATCTTTAATGTACGGGTTGTTTTCTACGAATGTCTGAAGGCTCATGCCACCGGCATTGAATGACTTGATTAGATCGGTAAGTCTTTCCGAAGTGTCTTCTCCGAAAGGCTCCTGGAATTCGTGCCTTACAATAAGCCTTTCGTATTCGGCTTTATGGGCGTAGTCGATCACATTCCCCAGAATAGCACGGGTAAGGTTGCCGATCCGCTTCAAATAGTCGTCGTGTTTTTCTTTATGCCGTTCAGCCTTGATACTAGCCAGTACCATCATTTGCCGTAATGCTTTGGCTGAAATGTTCGAAAGGCCCTTCATGTTGTCAAAGTCTATATCAGGCGTAAAGGATTTCGAAAGAATATGCTTTTCCAGATGTTCAAGTTCAAGTTTTTTACTTTCGCTAGCCTGATCCCAGGTAAGGTATTCCATTTTTCCATCACCTTTAAGTATGTAGAGTTTGGCTTCTTCTTCCGCTTTAGGCAATTGGTTGAGTACTTCAGCACTGGCAACCATAGCCGGATTAGCGAAACGGTCGTTCACATCAGCGTTAACAGATGTCATAAACTCTTCGCGCTCAATTAATGGTTGCACATTCTGCCATTCTTTTTCTTGCTCGAAGACGATAGCCGGTATTTTCCCGGTCGGGTTAACGATTGTACGCCTTTCCCAACCGCTTTTCCCACGTTTACAATAGTGGATATGCTGGGCTGTATAAATATCGAAGTGATATACCACCTGGCCGCCTGCTTCCGTCAGGTAATAACCCCAACCTAAAACTTGCAATCTTCGGTACTGGTCGAATATCGTTCTGATCTCGTCGCCCTGGCTTTTTGCAAGCACTTTAATCAAGGCGTCCGGATGGCCATCTTTTTGGAATAGATGAAACAGCATAACGCTAACTGTTTCCGCTCCGGCGATACGCTTACACTCTCTGATCTTCGCATCAAAATGAACATCAGAAAGAAAGTCGTTGTATTTTTGAAACGCTTCGTCTGTACCTTCGGTTTTTTGCGTCCATTTTACAGCCTTCCCGTACAGGAAGATCAAAGCAACTTCGTTAATGTATTCCTGATAGGGGATAGGTAAGCGCCAGCGCTTTTGTATTCTTATCAGGTTCCCATGTTTATCGAATACAGGCTTGTCTTTTCGATCATTGATCTTATGTTTGTCTACCTTGTATTCTTTCAGCGCCGATACGGCTTTTATGCCTCTGTCTTCCATCAACGCAATTGCGCGGCTAATATCGTTTGCCGCTACCAGATCGTCGAACCCCTGTTTATAACCCAGGGCCGCCTTTACCTCATTTGAAATAACACTAAACAAATCCATTTCATTAATTATAAATTGTTTATACCAAGAAGTTCCTCTATGTTGTCTGGAATGTCTATTTCATCGTTAAGGAATTCTTCAATTCCGTAGTTGAGCACATCGACGTATTCGTCATGCGCCTTTGCCGGGAATCCGGTTACTTCATCGACAAAACTTTGATTCCAATCGTCTTCTACAAGGATCACACGCCCGCATTCCACCCGTGGAGAATTGGCGTTCAACCGTGTAGCTTTACTGTCGGTAGGGGCTTCTGTTTCTGTTACATTTAGGTCGGTTAACGATCTTAGCTGTTGGACGACCGAAATACCATTCGCTTTCGGCTCGATCATCAACTTACTTTCTTTTGTGTACCCATGCGCCTTGACCCATTCAGGAAGGAAGGCGATAAGCTGGGGGAAGTTCTTATAAACCTTTGTGGCTTTTACTATGTACAAGTAGTGCTGAATACGGCACACCGCTATAATACCGCTTGGATCGTTCCCGTCTGATTCTTTTTCTTTTTCCTTGTACGCGGTATCAAGAATAAAATGTATTGGCGTTTCTCCTTTAATAGCCATGAACTGCGCTTGCGATATTTTGCCGAACCACTTAGATAGAATAATGTTACCGCCTTCAACTGTTGGGTGTTGCTGATAAAGGGCTGCAAAAGTCCTGGCAGATCGTCTTTCCATCGCTCTTAATCTTTCAAGCGAATGTTTGCCCGGCCATAATGCTTCGCCTATCTGGCGTACGTCTTCTGGCATACCTTCTGCCTCTTTGATGGCGGGCAAAATGATAACTTCCCACTCTTCGCCTTCTGATTTGAGAATACGCCCGGCCAGATCATCATCATGCCAGCGCGTCATAATAAGAAGTTGCTTAGAATCGTTGTGCAAGCGGGTTAAAAAAACATCAACGTACCAGTCCCAAACACGGTTCCTGTACGTTTCTGAATAGGCCTCTAATTTGTCTTTAACCGGGTCGTCAATAATGCCAATATCAACGGGCGTACCAGTAAGGCCACCGGTAACGCCGACCGCTTTGTAAAAGCCGCCGTATTCGACAATTTCGAACATTTCCAGGTTACGCGTATATCCGGTACTCCTTATGCCTCTTCCGGGTAATTGAGTATCGGGAAACAGACCTTTGTATTCCGGGGAATCAATAGTACGCTGAATAGATCGGCTGAAACCACAAGCAAGATCGGCAGAGTAAGAACAACCGGCTATTTTTAGGCTGGGATCGTTCCCTAGCGCCCATGCCGGAAATTTCCTTGAAACAATTTCTGATTTTCCGTGCTGTGGGGGCACGAATATCATTAGCTTTTTAATTTTTCCTTCGTAAAGTTCCTGGCATTTATCGGCAATAAGAGTGTGGAACCACTGTCTTTGATACTGTGGGTTATCGTAATTAAGATATACCGCAAAGTGATCCTTCGCTTTGATCTTAAACAATCTTTGCTGTAAAAGCAATTGCCTTTTTAATAATTCGTTCATGTGTGTTTTATATACACGCTTTTAGGCGCAAGAAAGCCTACTTCATGGAATCCTTTATTCGTTGTATCTCCTGAAGTAGTTCTTCCTCGGTCGCTCCATCTAACGGATCAGCTTCTTTGACTGTGTTTTCTGTGACAATTAGGGCCTTTCCGAATAACCTATCGAATAAGGCTTCAACTGTCGTCGTTCGTCCGTATTTTGTATCGGCAAACAAAGCGCCGATTATGTTACAGATGAAGATAGGCGTTTTTGAATCTTTGAAAATAAGGGTAAGTTCATCCTTTGATCGCTCCATCAAGTAGCGAATGATCTTCAGATAGTCTTCCTTGCTTAATTCAAAGTTGACCTTTTTACCGGTGACAGCCAGCAATTGCTTATACAACGCTGGCTTTCTACCTACCTTCTCCTTTGGCGGTTGATCCGTATTAGTGAACCTGTGACCTATTTTATTCCCCTTTTGAAATGTCATAGTTGATTCACTGTTGATTTATCCATTCAAGGACTGTTCTTGATACTTCCCATAGAACCAACGAATAAGATCGTCGCCACTCTCTTCGTATGCCTCTAATTCATCTTGCAAATCTTCGGCCATTTCAATGACTTCGTTCATTGTTGACATGTCTTCTTCGCTGGTCCCGAACATTGATATTTTCCCGTCCAGATACTTGTTAATGACTTCTATCTGATTGTCTGTTAATGTAATCATAGCTTGTACTTTTTAATGATTGATTTTACTTTTTTTGTGTACTTGTCACTTTTCCCCAGTATGGCCTTTGCTGACGTTTCGGCCCAAAATTCATTGATATTCGTTTTCGTATAGGTCCCGTACCCGGACTTCTTTTTATCCTTCTTCCAGGCGGTATGCAATTTACTAATTTCTTTGCTGGCCGCAACCGCATTCGGCGAAGTAAGGTGAGAATTCCAGGTAGCATGCGCCAATTCATGTACAATTGTGTGCTGAATAGGCTTGTTTGTTGTTGTACTCCACCCGCTTTTATATGCGCTCTGTGTGCGTGAAATAATCTTTGCTTTTGGCTGATTAAATACGGTACCGTTAAGATAGATGTTTGAAGATTTTCCAGCAGACGTTACATGCACACCGTTAATATTTGGACTCATTGTTGCTATCTTTACATCTTTCTGCCGAACACCCAGGCGTGAATGATACTTTGCGATACCTTGCTTAATCTCCCGAAACACATCGTTATGTTTAATAGAAGACAAAGGCTTTACATTTTCAATCTTTCCTTTGTAGCTTGAATCACCGCCAGCGAAACCACCGGTTCGCCCAACGTTACCGCCGCTTGTTTTTGCCATTTTCTTTGTTGTTTATGAATTGTTCTACATATATCAAGCTGTTCTTAGCGCAAAACTCACGGATAATATCACCGCCGCCGTAAACGATCATATTAGGTGTTTCGCGGCCAGAAATTTCTCTGGCTACCTCGTGTTCGTTTTTCAGGTATTCGATGCGATCAGCGTAGCCGCGTGTAGCAAATGCGTTATATCCTTCAGGTATTCCCAGTTTGTTATACTCCCTGAACTTGACGCTTACATTCAAATCTGCGTAAACCAGTATTCCGCATTCTTGGAAATACCGGCTAATCCAGCGTTTTTTATAGATCAGGTGAAGACCGTACGCTGTCGGGGTTGTATCGTACAGAGACAAATTGGGTTCTACTAACTGCTTTACCCCGCTTGTGAGGACTTTTACCGGGTCCTTAAAGATTGCTTCGAACCGGTAGTCGTCAACGTAGAAATGGTACGTCGAAACATCTTTCCTTAACCGGCTATCAGCTCCCCAGGGCGCAAAGGGCAGAAGTAGCTTTGTAGCCTGCTTATCTATCAATAGATTGGGGACGTCATAGATATTGTTGCTTTCATAAAGACAGTCTTCCAGCATGGACCGGTAAAAGTCCTCTTTGTCGTCGGGGTCCTCGTCTTCGGGTTCGGGGTTTTCCTCCTCCTCTTCGCCTTTGGTGTACGCCGATTCATTTTCAGTCGATTGTGGCAATTCAAGACCGATATAATCGAAGTCTATTTCGTCCCAGTCTCCGTTTAAAAGTGCGTTCATATCCCAGGCCCCGTTATTGATGTTATCCCGAAGAATGATTTCTTTCTCTTCTTCTTCGGTCAGACCTTCAAGTAGTACGGTTGGAACCTCTGTCATTTTCAATCTCTTTGCAGCCTTCATACGCTGGTTCCCCGCAATAACCACAAGCTGACCGGTACGATTTGAAAGAATGAGTGGACGAGCTTCGAAATACTTTGGTATCGAAGTGATCGAATCACAAATCTGTTCCAGACCTTTTTTTGTAATCGTTCTGGGGTTTCTCGGCAGCGGGGAAAGATCTTTTATTTTTCTGTAAATTACTTCCATGAACTTTGATCTTTGCTTTTATAATCCGGTACATCATATACCCTTCGGTGTAGTTCGGCCAGTTTCGCCCATTTGAATAGGCGTGGATCATTCAGGAATATAATTTCGCTGCCATCTTCCAAGTAGCCGACGAAATAAAATCTTCCCCGGAAATGGATCGGGAAACTTAGCATATTGTCATAAGCGTTGATGCAATCGTCGTGTATCTCTGTGATTGTTAGCTCTCTGTTATACAGACGGTTTAAATAAAGGTGTACTTTTCCGCCTTCAAACGGTTGGTTTACAGGGTAAAACAGGTAAACGTACTTTGCAAGCAGGTAGATTGCTATAATACCAAGTGCAAAGAAAAATAGAAGCTGTACATTCATATTGTTGCTGTTTTTCAAAATTATACGTATGCAAATATAGTAAAAGGCGTGAATAAGATACACGCCTTTTCTCAATATAATAGCAATTAGTACCCGTAAGCCAGCATTGCGGCGTCTCTACTGTGTTCGCTAGTTCTCTTTTTCCACTTCGTAAGCCCCTTGAAGGCGTCAGCCGATAACTTCGTCGTGTTGTCCTTCGGGTGTACCATCTGGAAGGCTACGCCCAGATCAGAAAGAAAGTCTTCCCAGATCACTGCGTCTCGTTTCACCGATCCGACGCCTTGAAGTTTATTTCGCTCTTCTTCCCGGCTTTTATAACGAGAATCGAACCAGGTTCTTTGCCTGGCGTCTTCAACACGGACTAGAACTTTACCGGGGTTATCCCGGTGCAATTCTTCTACGGCCTTCATGGCTATATGTATCTTTATAGTCTCTACTTGATTGAAACAGTGAGTACTTACATTCCAAATTGCGAAACCGGTATTTACGCCCGTGTCAATCCCTATTACTATTTCTGGTTTCATGTTCTCGAAGTTGTTTAATCATTTCGTCAGCCGTTTTAATGCAATTCCTTACAAGTTCTTCTGTGTCATATATCAGATTGGTAGATAGCCTTGCTTGCAAACAGGATTTAGCCAGTTCAAACTTGCGTTGTTCCCAATCTATTAGCAATGACTCTTCAATATTAGTGCCAGATTCTTCATAGAATTCTTTTATTCTGGCGGCATTCTTTGGCAAGTCACGTTTCACCTTGGCCATTGCCGAAACACAGGGTTTACAACGGTTCTTGTATGATTTGCTGAACTCTTCTTCCGGCTTTACTTCGCCGCAAACTTCACACCTCTTCATTTTCTTGATTTTTGGGTATTTCGAATAAATTATACGAATGCAAATCACTGTTATTGGTGAATGAATTGCGTCCAGGGAGAACATGGGCCATCACGCAATAATCTGGAACGAATTTCTTCCGAATATCTTTCAACTGCTGAAGTCCTAGCGGGTGAATGCTTGATATTAAAACACCCCATACCTCTTGTTCACGATCAACTATAATCATGCAATCCTGATATAAGAATACACCCTTTTTGTAATCTCCGTATTCGTCCGTGAATTCCGGTTCTTTTTCGGCTGTCTCTTTTAATGCTTCTATCAAATCGGGATTCATACGATTTTTCCAACATTTAGGAATAATCACATTGCTTGAATTTATATTTTTATTTTCCATAATCAATTGATTTACCGTGTTACTACATCGTAAATAGCCTTGCATATCTGAATATCATACAAAGCGTCGTGCAACCTGTCGTCTTGAACTTCTATACCCAGGTATTTTGCTACGGTCCCCTGTTTGAAATTCTCCATATCCTGGCGTCTGGCTAAAAGATATTGAGTAGCCAGAACCATCACGTCAATACTATTGGACCAGAACCATGATCCAAAAAACTTGTCGCCATTCTGAAGGAAGAAGCCGCGTAAGAACTGGTTGTCGAAAGCCGCGTTGTTATATCCAGCAAGAAAGAATTTATCTTTCTTGTCGAAGCGATCAGCGTATTTGTCAAGCATTGAAACGAACTGTTGATACACTTCGTACATTGGCGGGTACGCTTTTATTTGCTCTTCAGTAACGCCAGCAACTTGTAACGCTTCGGCTTCGATCTATGCGGCTGGATTGGGCCGTACTTTGAAGTCGAATTGTTCGACGGTTTGCCCGTCAATAACGATTTCGCCGCTGATCTGGTGTATACCATGTTTTCCCGGATTGGTGCCGGTTGTTTCTAAATCAAAAAATACGATTTTCATGTTTCAAAAATTAATTATTAATATTCTATCCGTTCTTTTTAAGCCATTCCTGGAAATACCATAATTGGCCGCATCCGCCGCCTATGTCGTCCTGTCCGGCAGGGTTAAACACTCTTAACGACGCCCCTTTTGAAGTCATGTACCCCGCGAACCGGTCAATAGTTTTAAGTTGCCTTCCGATTGATGTGTTTACAGATTCATCCTTCTGGCAAATAACCGATAATGTCGTTTCCCATACTTTGGGATCAAATAGAGCTATTAATCTATCTGCATCGGCTGGGCTATCGTTGCCTTTGCCTGGTCCATCGTGATGTACGCAATAATTATAATAAGGCTTTCTTCCGACGTTGGCCGCCCAGAATTCCCCGGCTGACGATATTTGCCTTAACGTGCATGTGCTGGTAGGAATAAGTCTTTTTCTATTGGCGTCCGTCGATTCGTGTACTGAAAACTGTAAGCCAACAGTCGGTATATCCTTAGATAACTCGATAAAGTCGGACATATATTTAAAAAGAACACTGGGCGCCGAAGTAGATACTAAAAGCTGGGCGTTAGGGTGGCTGTTATGAAGGGCTATTATCGCTTTTTTCAACTCATAATAGTTCAAAAAAGGTTCTCCCATACTCATAAACATTATCTGAAACTTTTCAATATCATTAGGCGAACAGTCGATCGTTTGCATGATCGCATTTACCTGTTCGAAGATTTCTCGACCGGTCAAATTTCGAATGAAAAACTTTCCTGTACCGCAAAACCGGCATCCTACCGGACAACCGGATTGGATGGAACAACAAATCACTGTTCTTTTCTGATAACTACCATATCTGTACAATACAGCTTCAGCGATAGCTTTTTCTTCAGTCCATTCGAAGACGAACTTCTTTACATTCGTATCATTAGATTCAAATACCTTGTATTCCATTGATTTATTTATTTTTTATTTCTTCTTTTAGAACGTCCATGTTATCCTTAATGTAAGTCTGGACTTCTGCATTACATTTGTTGTTATCATAAAGCCACATTAGATATGAGGCCGGAACATTTGCCATTTTTTGCCCCTTGTGTTTACCCCAGGGCATCGGGGAATTGTCGTTTAGCGCCATATTCAGACGTTTTTATTATGTTAATTCTACCGGTTCATTACCCCATTTCAATTCTCTATCTATGAGTTTTTTTATGCTGCCGTGGGGTAATACCACAAAATCCCCGCCATCAAGCCACATAACTTTTTCCTCTTCTTTTCCGAACGCATAACCATTTTCATTTGCTCTTTTAGGATAATGGGCGAATATGACATCCTTATCTACTGCCACCCACGCCATATATTACTTTAATATTAAATCCATTATATTCAAATGCAAATGATATTTGTTTACTACCGCGAAGAGATAAACAGCCGCCGATATAAAGCTATCCATATATGTAGCCCAGGGACCTAGTCTGCCGAACCGCGAAGACGAAA
>OGZX01002968.1_pt1 | contig 12511 bp, 10 predicted proteins | sample 1576881 | NCBI WGS metagenome assembly OGZX01 (sample SAMEA3541542, study PRJEB24748) | human gut metagenome | biome: human gut; feature: human-associated habitat; material: faeces | place: China | collected 2012
CTGAAAATTATTGATATTTTTTATTTTGGGGGCTGATTTTTCCCGCATGGAGCGTTATAATAAACATGGAAAAGGAATTGAATACCGATACGCAGACTGCACTCCTTGAATTGCGGGGATTTTTCCGTGATGAAAGGAGTGTTTTTCTATGCAGGTTTATAAAGCTGCCAAATACATCCGCTTATCTTACACGGATGACAAATCAAACGAAAGCAATAGTGTCGGCAATCAACGAAAGCTGATCGAAGATTTCGTGAGCCGTCACCCGGAGATCGAGCTGGTTTCCGAAAAGGTAGACGATGGGTACAGCGGGGTTATCTTTGACCGTCCGGCTTTTAAGGAAATGATGGATGACATCATGGAGGGAAAGATCAACTGTGTCATCGTCAAAGACCTTTCCCGTCTTGGCCGTGAGTATATTGAGACTGGCCGCTATATGCGCCGTGTCTTTCCGGCCTATGGCGTGAGGTTTATTGCCATCAATGACAATATTGATACTCTCAATGAGAGCGCAGGCGATGACCTGACTGTATCAGTAAAGAACATTATGAATGAAGCCTACGCACGGGATATTTCCATCAAAACGAGAAGTTCCCTGGAAACTAAGCGTAAGAATGGGGATTTCGTTGGAGCTTTCCCGGTTTACGGCTATCGTAAATCCGAAGATAACCATAATCTTCTTGTGGTAGACGAATATGCTGCCCAGGTGGTGCGGAGCATTTTCAGGATGCGACTGGAAGGATTCAGCCCCTACGCCATCGCTAATGAGCTGAACCGGCTGGGTACACTCTCTCCCCTGGCATATAAAAAGTATTATGGTCTTCCCCATGCCAAGAAAGGCTATACAGACCGGAAGGATTGCCGGTGGTCGGCAAATACCGTCACCCGGATTTTGCAGGATGAAACCTATACCGGCACACTGGTCCAGGGTCGAAAAGGTTCTCAGCACTTTAAGCTGAAAGAGATGGAGAGCCGCCCTTCCTCCGAGTGGATTCGCGTGGAAAATGCTCACGAAGCCATTATTGATCGGAATGATTTTGACCTGGTGCAAAGGATTCGCAACCTGGACACCCGTACATCTCCCCAAAAAGATAAAGTCTATCTGTTTTCCGGCATACTGGTCTGCGGTTGCTGCGGCAGCCGGATGGTACGCAAAACCAACCGCTACAAAGACAAAGAGTATCACTATTACTATTGTCCTACCGGAAAGAAGAACGGCTGCGCCCATCCGGTCATGGTAAAGGAACATGAGCTGATGGAGTGCGTGCGGGACAGTCTGAAAGGGTTTATTGCCAATGTAGTCTCTCTGGATGAAATCTTATCCGACATAGACCAGAGCCGTATCAACCGTGAGCTTATCAAAGAATATTCGCGGCAGATCGCCCAGAATGAGCAGCAGTTGGAGCAGATCCGTCAATATAAGATGAAACTGTATGAGAGCATGGTAAACGGCTTTCTGGACAAGTCGGAGTTCCTTTATAACAAAAGCAGTTACAGCGCCCGTATCACCCAACTGGAACAGGCGGTTGCCGCCCTTAAAGAAAAACGGACCGATGTAATGGAAAACCGGAGTGAGCGGAATCGTTGGATTGAGAATTTCAGGCGTTTTTCCGATCTGGAAGAACTGGACCGCAAGGCGGTGATCCAGCTTGTGCAGGTGATTACAGTGCTTGGAAAAGACGAATTGCAGATTCAATTTAATTATCAGGACGAATATGAAAAAGCCCTCGCCCTGATTACGCCGGTACAGGAAAGGATGGTGGTCTGAAATGGCGAGAAAGAGCAGAAAACATACTATGGCGCAGGCTGCCATGCCTGCTTCCCCGTTTATCAGCACGGCGCTGTATATCCGGCTGTCTGTGGAGGATAACAATAAACGTGGAAATTCTATCGAAACGCAAAAGCTGGTTCTCGAAAAATTCCTGTTGGGAAAACCTGAACTGCGTCTTTATGACATTTATATCGACAATGGAGCAACAGGAACGAATTTCAACCGTGACGGCTTCCAGCGGATGCTTTCGGATATTGAATCCGGCAAAGTAGGCTGTGTGATCGTCAAGGATCTGTCGCGCCTGGGACGCAATGCCATTGACACGGGATATTACATTGAGCGTTATTTTCCTTCCCATAATGTCCGGTTCATCAGCGTTACGGATCAATTTGACTCTGAAAATGCTGATAATCTCCACGGCGGTATTATCCTTCCGCTGAAAAATATGATTAACGAAGCCTATGCGCTGGACATAGGACGCAAGATAAAGGCCCAGGCCCGTCAGGATATGAAAGAGGGCAAGTATGTGGGTGGCAGGGCGCCATTTGGATATATGAAAGACCCTGATGACTGTCACAAATTGATTATTGATCCGGTGGCGGCTCCTGTGGTACGCCAGATTTTCCAGTGGGCTTATGAAAAAGTCCCTCTCAATCGGATTGTATTGCTGCTTAATGAGGGTGGCTATCCCTCCCCAGGAAAGTATAAAATGCAGACCGGAGAGATCACCCATCAGGCATTGGCTGGTCGTGGTTACTGGCAGACCTGGACGGTTTCTAAGATTTTGCAGGAAGATAAGTATACTGGTGACATGGTGCAGGGGCGGACCAAAACCGTTCTTCATCGGCAGGTGCCCGCAGGCGAGGAAAACCTGATTGTGGTTACTGGCACCCATGAGCCTATTGTTTCCAGAGAGATTTTTGATGCTGTCCAGAAGTACCGGGCAGAAGTGGCCGAGGAAAGCAAGAAGCACCCGGTTATTCCATATACGCCCAATATTTTCAAGGGGCGGATTTTCTGTGGAGACTGTGGGAGAAGCCTGCACCGGCAGCGCCAACAATGCAATGGTTCATATCGCTTCCACTGCCTGACCCCTACCAGGGTACATAAAGATAAATGCGCTGGTGTTTCCATCAGCGAAACCGAGCTGATCGCAACGGTGCTGGACATTCTTAAAAGGGAATTAGCCGCCGTTCTGGGGGATTATGCGCTGCTTCTGAACGACAACATTCAAAAACAGGAAAAAGAGGCTGCCACCCGTGAGAAAATCAACCGGGCAAAGTTACAGCTTAACCAAAGTCGTGAGTTTTTGCAAACTCTTTATGAAAGTCTGATGAACGGAGCGATTGACAGCGAAGAATATTTCGTTTTGAAAGCGACTTACGAAGAACAGATGCAGGCGGCCCAAAAAGAGCTTTCCTTTTATGAAAACCAGTCTGCCGTCCGTCAGAAACAGACCGAAAAGTGCAAGGACCTGGAAAAAGACGAGCAGGAACTTTTGGCCGGAGGCTCCCTGACTGCCGCTCTCATTGAGCGTTTGATTGAGCGGATCACGGTCTACCCGAATAAACAGGTAGATGTAAAATTTACATTCCGTACGGAATTTGAGGCGTTTAAGGAGGCGGCGGCAGAATGAAAAAGTATATGATTGCTCTTTATATCCGTCTTTCTTTGGAGGACGCCAAAACAGATAGTATGAGTATTTCCAGCCAGCGAAGCATCCTTCGGGAATATGCCTCTGAACTGCCTGAATATGCCAATGCGGAACTTATGGAGTTTGTAGATAACGGGTACAGCGGGGCAAACTTCGAGCGCCCTGCGGTGCAGGAATTACTTGACCTGGTACGGGCCAATCGGATTGACTGTATCATGGTAAAAGATTTTTCCCGGTTTGGTCGCAACAGTTTGGAAACCGGCTACTTTATCGAGCGGGTATTTCCGCTGTTTCATACCCGCTTTATCTCTGTCAATGATGATTTTGACACCCAAAAGTTAAAAGGTGATACCGGAGGTATGGAAGTCGCCTTCAAGTATTTAATCAGTGAGTATTACAGCCGTGATATGTCGGTAAAGACCAAAACGGCCAAATACCTGAAATTCCAGCGTGGCGAATACCAAAGTAAAATCTGCCCTTACGGTTATCGCAAAGGGGAAAACGGACGGATGGTGCCGGACCCGGAGACCTCCGAAGTAGTCCAGAAAATTTTTGAATATGCCGTACATGGCATGAACGCAGCCGATATTGCACGGGAGCTTTCCCGTCAGCAGATTCCCACGCCCGGAGAACATAAGGCTCGAAAAGGAATTAAGACACACGATGTTTCAAGAACTCACGGAATGTGGTGTAATTCTACGGTGCTTCGGATTCTTGCTGACGAACGATATATGGGCACTTATGTGATTGGTAAAAGAGAGGTTACGGAAATTGGCGGCCACAAGATGCGGAGCAAAGCGGAAAGCGACTGGATCAAAATACCGGACCATCATATACCGCTGGTGAATGAGGAAATCTTTTCAAAGGCTAATGCCTCTATTCAGCGTTTTAAGATTCCAAACAGGAAAAAGCACAACTATCTCCTGCGTGGGAAGGTTATCTGTGGATGCTGTAAACATGCCCTGCACCTGGCAAACGGGACATCTTACCGGTGCCGCTTTTCCAGCACGATTCCTTCACTGGACTGCTATAATATTCATATCCGAGAAAAAGAACTGAACCAGCTTGTTTATGAATTACTGTGCAAACAGTTCCAGGTAGCATTTGGCGTTGACAGCTTAGCGGATCTCTGTAAGGTAGATACCGTTGCTTTACGTCAAGCTGACTTTGACCGGCAGATTTTTGAACTGCAGGAAGAAAAGCGGAAGCTGTATGAATCGCTTGTTTCCGGGGGGATTCCGCTCCCGAAATATAAGGAGCAAAAAGAGCAGATCAGTGAAAGGCTGTTGGAAGTGCAGAATACCAAAGCGGTTGTCATGGCCCGTCTTGAAGCCGAACAGGAAGAACGGCACCACCAGCGCCAGCAGATGGATATTTCCCGGATGCTGACGGAAAGCGATGGGCTGACTTCGGAATTGGTTGATCTTCTGATTGATAAGATTTATGTTTACCCTGATAAACGGGTGGATGTTGAATTTAAGATAAGGGACAGTTTTGCAGCTCACAAATGAGGGAAAGGGATTGATTATGCGGATTGCGTTTTATTACAGAAAAGGCAACACAACTTTTGGCTGTATGCTGCCGGAAGAAAAGGAACGACTTCATGTTTTTTTTGCCGCCGAACAGAAACGGGAGGCGGCAAAATCCCTATCAAGAAAGCTGGATCATGGGGACAAGAAAAAATAAATATTTTTTTGTCGTGGGCTTGACATAAGGGTGCCGCAAATCATGGATTCTAATGCGTTTTACTCCCGCCTTCTCCGCTCCTCTCGTCATTTCATGGTGCAAGAAACTTTTCGTCAGATGAAAAATACGGTCAGTGGGAAGAATCTCTTACAACCTGCCGATATAATCTTTCAATTCTTCACACAAGAAATCCGGCATACTCACATTCCGTTTGCTTTTCGGTGTCTTTGGGTCTGTAATCACATCTTCGCCCTCTAACCGCTGATAGGATTTTGTTATCCGAATGACTTTGTTGTCAAAATCAATATCCTGCGGTGTAAGGGCTAACAGTTCGCCTAACCGTAAGCCGCACCAGTACAATATCTGAAACGCATGATAGGAATATGGTTTGTCCTTTACCGCTTCAATGAATTTCAGATATTCTTCTTTCGTCCAGAAAAGCATTTCCTCCGCTTTCCCCTTTCCCAGCGGCCCCGCTTTTACAACAGGATTGCTTTTCAGTTCATAGAACCGTACCGCATGATTAAACAATGCGCTCAATTCTGATTGCAAAGTTTTCAGATAAGTCGGAGCATAGGGCTTTCCTTTTTCATCACGATAAGAAATCTGCTCATTTTGCCACTGGATAATGTCTTTCGGACGAATATCACGCATTTTCTTGTCTTTAAAATAGGGAAGCAGCTTTGTCCGCAAAATATGCTCCTTTGTCAACCAGGTATTGTGTTTCAGCTTCGGTTTCATGTCTCTTGTATAGGCTTTTACAAAATCCTCAAAAGTCATATCCAGCTCTGCCGCTTCTTTCATACGGAAATGCCGCTCCCACTCTATTGCTTCCCGTTTGGTCTTAAACCCTCTCTTGACTTTCCGGCAGTTCTTACCAGTCCAGTCGTAATAATGAAAAGATACATACCATGTTCCACTCTGTTCGTCTTTGTACGCCGCCATATTCTCACTCCTTTCAATTCGCCTGCGTTATACCATAAAACTTTTCTTCATAGTATTTTCTGCTCACCCGTCCAGCAATTGTGATAAATCCTTTCGCTTCCAGCTCTTCGTTCATCTGCCTCACCAGCTTATAAGCAAATGGTTTGGAAACACCTAATTCTTGAGCCACTTCTCCGGCCGTTACAAATAAATCATTTTTCAAATACACGTCCTCCTTTTTATTTTTAACTTTTTTGTTAAGTTTTGTATTTTTAGTATACTTAACATTTATGTTATTGTCAATAACTTATTTATTAAACTTATCTTTTTTATTAAATTTAGCATTTTTGATAAGTTTTTGTTGCCGTATTATTTTAGGTATGCTACAATGTAGGAAACGGGATAACTATTTTCACAGGAGGGCTTTATGGAATACACGATACGAGAAATGACGGTAATGGAATATCCTCTATTGAATGAATTTCTATACGAAGCTATTTTTATTCCAGACGGTATAAAGCCGCCACCGAAAAATATTATCGCTTCTCCCGAATTACAAATTTATGTTGACCGCTTCGGGGCATCAAAAGCTGATTTCGCATTAGTCGCAGAGGTTGAGCAAAAAATCGTTGGTGCTGTCTGGGTACGCATTATACACGATTACGGACATATTGATGATGAAACGCCCTCTCTTGCCATCTCTCTATACAAAGAATACCGGGGACAGGGGATAGGAACCGATATGATGAAAGAAATGCTATCTTTGTTGAAAACACATGGTTATAAATGTGTTTCACTTTCTGTTCAAAAGGCTAATTATGCGGCTGAAATGTATCGAAAAATCGGTTTTGATATTGTACGGGGAAACGAAGAAGAATGGATTATGGTGTGTAATTTGTAAAGTTTAAGGAAAGGACACAAAATTATGATACTGGGAGAGCGAATTAAGAGAATCCGCACATTTCGGAGATTAACACAACGAGAACTAGGATTGAAGCTGGGATATGAGGAGCGCAACGCTGATGTTCGTGTGGCACAATATGAATCCGGCTATCGTGTTCCCAAAAAAGATACTCTCATGGAAATTGCCAGAATTTTGAATGTCAACTATATCAATTTTATTATAGAAGCCCCCGGCTGCGCTGAGGACATTATGCAGACTTTTTTCTGGCTTGACGAGGACAACCGCAATACCTTTCATCTGTTTCAGCTTGTCCGCAATCCCGGCAAGTGCAACGTTTCTGATGATAAGTCTGTTCGCTATAATGATAGTGACGAATGGCCTGCTCATGCTCCTGTCGGTATGTGGATTGATTATGGTCTGGTAAATGAATTTCTGCGTGAATGGGGTTTGCGGAAAGAACAGCTAAAAAGCGGAGAGATTTCAGAGGACGAATACTTTGAATGGAAAATCAACTGGCCTGCTTCCAGCAGTAGTGTTGATGAAAAGGGAAATGACAAGAAAAATAACAGTTATCAGTGGAGAAATCAATAATGGATAAATTACAATACGACAGTTTTTATAAATTTATCGTTTCAGTTGGTATTGTTTTAATTGTTGCGCCATTATTTTGCTTGCATTATTTAGTTTCTGGTTCATATGATATTATCATGACACAAGAAGAAGCAAACAATTTATCAGAAATTTCTTCTGACTTTTTAAGTATCAAAATACAATACGTTCAAAATATATTTAAATACTTACCCATCATTTGTATTGTGTTTATTATTATTGGTGTAATTTTTACTTTCTGGGGATGTTTAAAATGGCTTCAAATACAAAAAACTTTAGATTAAATAACTAAATTGGATTTAGAAGAAAAAGAATTGCATATTCAAAGTATGTCTGCTCAAGAAATTGCTGAAAAGGTCATAAATGAAGACATTGAGAACCACGAAAACTCAAACTCTGATTCTCAAATAACCCCTTCTAATTCAACAGCTTCCTCTCGAATCAGAAAAGCTTTTGAAATAGAAGATGCCTGCTATAGTTATCTGAAGAATAAACTCAAACGCAAGTATAATGTCCATCAAAATGTCAAAGTTGGTAATTGCGATTATGATATTATTGCATCTTCAAAATATAATAACATTGATTTATTATATGAAATCAAATACTGGAATAATCCTGTTTCAAAGGCTACACTTGCCCGACTAGTTAATCAAATTGAAAAGCGTGGTATTTCATACGAAAATACTGCTCACAGAAATTTTCGTTTTATTATCTTAATTATATCTCAAGAAGATTGTTTTTCTGAGACTACGGATTATTTAAACAACCTGATTTCGCATAAAAATCTATCGTTTATCTCTATTGAGTCTATGAAAGAAGAACAACTATTCTCTGAATAGGTATCAAAAAGGTATCACAACACATACTAAGAGCCAGGAAGTCCGCTGTTTATGCGGCTTCCCGGCTCCCTGTTTACTATTCGAACTCGCAAAATCAAATCTAATTCTATACAGTTTTGTATAGGATATTTGGTTCTATTTGATTTTATATGTTTCCAACTGTCATATCTCTATAGTCTGTTTCTGCTAGTGTTATCAATTTGTTATCATGGAATTGTTATCAATATATTATCGCATGAATTTCTGCAACATACATAAATAGTACTCTATTTTTATGCATATCGTACTATCATTTATCGCTTTTCGCTTAACCGGAATTCCATACACCTCATACTGATCATCATATTGCCAACATAAAAACTGCCCATTATCTTTCTTATTACATTTTTCAACAGCATGCCCCCGTTCAATTTTATTTAAAGATTTTTCTATATTTTTGCAATCTGCATATTCAATATACAGTTTAGCCTTTCCTACATACTTTGATAGTTTCCCTATAAAATTTCTATCAGCCCCCCAATCATCCAAATTGTCTACTTTCAATATTACGCATTGCGCATCCTTTCCAAAAAATTCTAGTAAAATCTCCTCTTCTCCATCCATCAACTTTCTCGTAGAAAAAATATGGGATAGAATATTGTCTTCATTTTTAGAATGTTTGCCTCTTCGAAAATGCTCAACTTTTAATAAATTATAAAGCTCTTCATCTGGTTCAAAACAGCAAACGGGATATTTCTCACGCATTCTCTTCTTAACAAAATGATTTTTGAATATCTTTTTTTCGTTAATTTGACGAATGATTTCATCTTTATATGCAGCCAACAATTCAGTATATTTTTTTCGAGCAGCAGCAACATCTATTTCCAAACTATTACTACTAACATAAACAGTTATCGGGATTTTCAAAAAGCATACGAATAAATCCTCAATGCTATCAATTGTCAAAAGTTCTTGAGTTTCACTCCCAATCCTATTAATTCCTTCCCCTTGATTATATTCTTGATCAAATATTTCTTGAATTTCATCAAAACACGCTCTTACCGCTTTTATATCATCTGAAAGAATGGAAGGTTGTAATTTCCCATCATTGTGCAAAACTTTTTCTGAAAATTGATATAGCGAAACGTCACTCAAAACTTTTCCAAGCAAAGAATCCATATAGACGTCTTTCAAAATATCTTGGCTTTTTTCTACACGTTCCAGTTTAGCCAATGCCTGCCCTCCCTTTTTTAACAGTTTACAAATATCCGAAGATATTGAGATTAAATCTTTCGTATACAAATCTGCTAATGTAATATCTAAAAACTGCCGTTTCAGCCCTAAAATTCGAGCTATCTCATTAACTTGATAAATACCTGCTTGTATTATCTGAAGGACTTTTTCCTCGACAAGATTTAATTTAATAACTTTTCTCTTTGTTATTTTTAATGTGTATTTATATATCGGAATATACACTTCATCAGCAAATAAAAAGTCATATCCCTCATTTTGTTTTACTATGTTCACAAACAATCTATTTATTAGCTGTTTCAAAATAATTTGCCCCCACTGCACTGAATAATATCACACTGGTCATTTTCGTTTATATAATCAATAATCTCGACAAATTTATTATCCTGATCATCAAAATTATAGAAAAAATCCATATCTCCACATACTAGCAATAATTCTTTTGCTCTTGAAAAGGCAACATTAATACGTTCCTTTTCTTTTTGGAACCCTATTGAGTCACGAGTACGAACCGTACTATATATTATTATATCATTTTCTCTTCCCTGAAAAGCATCTAACGTATTAATATCAATCTGAGCAATTTTGTCTAGACCGCTAGCTTTTATTGACTTTCGTAATAAATCTTTTTGTCCACTATATCCAGTTATAATTCCAATATCAAGTCCCTCTAATTCATTGCTTTCCTTTAAATCAAAAAGAATTTCCAAAATAATCCTTTTTTCCTCTTCATTTATATATGAACCACCTTTTGTCCTTTTTTGCATTCTCCTACTATTTTGAGAGGTATCAAACCATATTATTGATTTTCCCCGATATCTGTATAACCCGTGCTGTCTATCCTTACTATCACATCCTGTATCTATTATTCCGTTGTAAAACACTTCACTAATCAAATTTCCAATGGTATCAATCATCCTATATTGCGTTGTTAATATCTGCTTATGCGACTCTGGCAATGAATTATATAATATATCAAATAATCTATAATCTGGATTTCTTGTTAACTCTGCCAGCGTAGGGGATAATTCCGCATCTGCATATGCTGGTAATTGGTTCTGATCTCCCACCAATATTATTTTTTTTGCTTTAATAATAGAAACCAATAGTTCTGGCGTTGTTGCCTTAGCCGCCTCATCTATAATGACATAATCAAACGACATATCTCGTATGATTTCATTTGCCAAAAAGCCAATACATGTTCCAGCAATCACAACAGCACTTCGTATCATCTGATAATCTAAACTATTTTGATCAATTAATCTTTCTAGCCAATCCTCCTGGATTCGTCGGATATCCTTCCATTTTTCTTTTTCATGTAAATCATCCAACTTTTCCACCAATTTTTCCTTATCCCGAATATAATCTTTAACATTATTTTCAATTTCATCAACCAAATAATTCCTATGTGCTTTTACAGTGTATTTTTCGGCAATATTTGTAGATATATTTTTATCTGCTCCAATTCTAATTACTTCCATTTGATTTCCAATAGTTGCCGATAATCCCTCTAATATATTATCCACGGCAGTATGTGATTGCGATACAACAAGTATCTTAGGACTATCAATCATTTTCACTGTCCTTTTCATTATCTGCCCTATAATCTCTTTAATAACGGAAGTTTTACCTGTTCCCGGAGGTCCTTGTATTAAACATATATTCTCCGTATTTAAGGCCTTAATAACTGCTTGCCTTTGAGATTCATTCAATTTAGGATTAAGAAATGTCGGATAAGAAATTGTAGATATTTCTTCCGGCTCATCAAGCGATAAAATTACATCCTTTAAGCTCCGTGCAGAATATTCATCATTTTTCAAAGCATATATTGCCTTAAATTGTCTTCTGTACGCAACAGTTTTTGCCCTAAAATCTTCTTTAATTTGTATTTTTTTGCGCAATAATCCACGGACTGTTGGCTTTAATCTGCCATTAGGTATAGAAAATACTATTTTTACAGCATTTTCTTCGCAAATCACATCTTCAAATGTTCCAACTTCCGTATATATTTTTCCTGTTCTTTTATCAGTTTCTATAACAAATCTGGTTAAGGGATCTATTTCATCTATAGACCTATTTATACAGTCTGATACATCAATAATAAGTTGATTCCCATCCACAACATAATCTGTATATTCAATAATAGCAGATTTGCCCTTTTCTGTTTCTACAGATTCCGTTAATCCTTTTTCCCAGCCACCAAAAAGTTTATCGAATCTCTCTTCTTGAATCCTATATTGCTCATTGTTTTCTTGATGATTTTTAAACATAATCACCAATTTATTATTATCAAGTGGATCATAGTTTTTTCCATTACTACTCATAACAAATGTCAGTTTGCCTTTTACTCTAAATCCACGTTTTATATTAATATTTCTTCTATCGGCAGTAACTTGACCAATATAAACAGCAACAAACATATTCACTTGTTCATTATAAATGCACTCTATAACTAATCTCGCCCCTGTTATTACATATTTGTTATGGCGAACATCATAATACCCATAACAAGTTTCAAATTCTTTTTTTAAAAAAGAATTTGTGAATTGAACTAGTGTCATCTTTTCTTCAACGACTGACTCTCTTTTCAATCCTTCCAACTTATGAAAATCTACAGAAATACAAAAACTATAATTTGATGTGTTTAATTTCCCAATCAATGTTTCAAACACATTGATAACATCCACCAGAGACTCCGGTCTATCATCAGGATCGGTCTCAAGCAATTTTAACAACATATCTTTCACTTCTCTTCTGCCTGACCATTCCTGAATTGCGTTCTTTATATTACAGTTTAAATTTGATTGTGCTAATAAAATTTCTCCCATAACTATACCGAGAGAATAATAATCACATTTTTCTGTTATTAACCGTCCATTAATCAATTCCGGAGC
>OGZX01002974.1_pt1 | contig 12486 bp, 13 predicted proteins | sample 1576881 | NCBI WGS metagenome assembly OGZX01 (sample SAMEA3541542, study PRJEB24748) | human gut metagenome | biome: human gut; feature: human-associated habitat; material: faeces | place: China | collected 2012
TAGCAGGATCGGCTTGTTCTTGTCCTACATGAATTTGTAATGTCTCGAAATGTAATTTCTTTGTTGCCATAATTGTATATTCTTTTTAGTTTGTTTATTCTTGAATTATTTTCTGACAAATGTATGGCACTTGGTTATATCAAACAAGATTTAGATTAAATATGGAAAATGTCACTATATTTGTGGCTGTATAAAGAAAATATGAATTGAGGAACTGTTAAAAAGGTTTCTTGTAAAGAATTTTATTCTATGGATACTTTGGATAAAACGGATTTGCAAATTCTCCGCACGCTACAAGAGAATGCCCGGTTGACGACAAAAGAGCTGGCTGCCCGGGTAAGTCTTTCATCGACACCTGTGTTCGAACGCCTTAAACGGCTTGAAAGTAATGGATATATAAAGAAGTATATTGCCGTATTGGATGCCGAAAAGTTAAATCAGGGCTTTGTGGTTTTTTGCAGTGTAAAACTGAGCAGGCTTAACCGGGATATCGCAGCCGAGTTTACGCGGATAATACAGGATATTCCCCAGGTAACAGAATGCTACAATATATCCGGGCGTTATGATTATCTACTGAAGATCCATGCTCCGAGTATGAAATACTACCAGGAGTTTATTCTCAATGTACTGGGGACGATTGACAGTCTGGGTTCTCTGGAAAGCACTTTCGTTATGGATGAAGTGAAGCATGATTATGGTATTCATGTTTAAGAAACAGATAGGTATAAAAAAAACGAAATGGCTAACTTTCACAAGTGGGCCATTTCTTAACCAAAACCTTAACTATGAAAAAATTTACGTTTTTCAACAGCAAATATACAACTATTTTTTGAATTGCTGTAATGATGATCTGTTTTTTTGATGATTCATTTGTTTTTCCTGTTAAATAAAATGGAGACGAATGAAATGCCGTTTATGACTTCTTCAAATGCAAAGGCTGGCTGGCGTAATGGTCGATATTATTCATTATAGTTTCATAATCAGATATATAAACAGTATATTTGTCGGAATTCAAGGGCGTATTATTTCATTCTATAAAACTCTCAGAAAAAGAATAGCAGATGAAACCTCTTTCAAGAATGAAGTTATTTTATTCATTTTCAATATATATCATTGCTGCATTACTTATGTGGCTTCAAACTCATTATACAATTCCTTATCTTAGCGGGAAGACGGGGCAGGAGCCGATCCTGCTCTGGTTTATTGTCGGTGCACTTGGCATTTTCTTTCCTCTCATTCTTCTGGCAATAGCTATACTTAAATCAGAGATATATAAACTGACTTATCGGACATGGTATAAAAGAATGCGGTTTGTCAGAATGACCGGACCTGATTGGCTTTGGAGTATTTTTGGAATACTGGTTACTGCGATAGGAATGCTTATCGTTATGGGGATAATTGCTTTATTTGTTGATAAACTAGATTATACACCTTCGTTTATGGAGTTTGAACCTTTAGGCCCCGATCGTTATTGGTTATTGGCTGTTTGGTTTGTGTTTTGGATATTTAATATTATGGGAGAAGAGATACTCTGGCGGGGCGTTATGCAACCACGCCAAGAGTTGGTTTCCGGACAATATACATGGATCGTTCAGGGAACAGGATGGAGCCTTTTCCATCTGGCCTTCGGTTGGCAACTTTGGGTGATGTTACTGCCTTTAATGTTTATCCAACCTTATATCGTCCAGAAAACGCGAAACTCATGGACAGGTGTCATTATTCACGGAGCCATTAATGGTCCGGGGTTTATTGCGATAGCATTGGGGTGGATCTGATATTTTTAATCATTTTGACTAATAGGAGATCCGGATTGTTTTCATCGGCATATTCTTCCACCTTTTTGTATCCAATGGATTCATATAACCTGATATTTTTTGTACTTTGCGAACCGGTAAAAAGGATGAATACCTTTGCTGTTGGGCAATGTTTCTCAGCTTCCATAAGTAATTTACGCCCGATGCCCTTGTTTTGAAATTCGGGTGAGACGATCAGTCTGCCGATCCAACAAGATAGATCTTGCTCCCGTAGTTTCACCGATCCGACGATTTGATTCAGATAAGTCGCTATCAGGAATAAATGATCCTGATAGTCTTTTTGTATCTCATCGAGACTTTGAGTCAATGGAGCTATCTTATAGTCATTATAGAACTTTGCTTCTTCAAGGAATGCAGATTTCTGTATTTCGAGAATTATCGGCAAATCTTTATAATCGGCTTTTTGTATCGCTATATCGTATTCTTCTTTCTTCATTATTTTTCAGCATTTGCATTATGCAATATTAGTCAAATATTGTCTATATCTACGCTCTTTTTATCTCTTTTATTTTCTTATATACGTACATAAAAGCTGGGATTAAGAATAAGTCAGCGGCTACCCAGGCCGTCGCATCACCGAAACAGACTGCTAGGAAGCCGAATGCCGGTACTGCATAAATACTGACCAACGTGCGGGCAATCATTTCTGAAACACCCGAAAGCATAGCCAAGTTTGTGAATCCGGCTCCCTGAATTGTATAACGTAAGATACATAGTATTCCGAGGATAGGGAAGAATGAACATGATACATGCATATACTGAACAGCTTTACTGATAACTTCCGTTTCTGTGGGATCGACAAATATCTGTGCTAACTGTTCTGAAGTCAGCATCATGACAAGGAATGCGAAGGCTGCATAAACGATCATCATTAAACCGCTGGCTTTAATCCCTTGCCAGATACGCTGGGGTTTTCCGGCACCATAGTTCTGTCCGGTGTAGGTTGCCATAGCAATACCTAGGCTTTCGAAAGGACACATAAAGAAAGATTTTATACGTACAGCAGAAGCAAAAGCAGCAACGCTGGCCGATCCGAGTGCATTGTTGGCACTTTGCAACATAATACTGCCGATAGCTGTAATAGAAAACTGAAGTCCCATCGGAACACCGATCCAGAGCAGGTTGCCTGCCAATCGCATGTTGAACTTTCGCTCTTCGCGTGTTCCCTGTAATACTTCGAAACGGCGATACATATAGATGAAACAAAGGATAGCCGAAATTCCTTGCGATAGAAGAGTGGCGATCGCCGCACCGGCAACGCCCCATTTGAATATCAGTATGCAAACCAGGTCAAGTATCACGTTTAGGATTGTGGAAAAGAGCAGGAACCAGAACGGGGTCTTGCTGTCGCCCAAGGCACGGATAATACTGGAAAGCAAATTATAGAAGAAAGTGCATGGTACGCCGATAAAAGTAACGAGTAGATAAAAATAAGCATCTGTAAAGATATTTTCCGGCGTCTGCATAATCCTTAAAATATCTTTGCAGTAAATGCTTGTTACGATAGCAATGATAACCGACATAACAGCTGCCAATTGCAAACTGATAGCCACATAACGCCGCATTGTATTGTAATCGCGTGCACCGAACTTTTGTGCCACCGGAATACCGAAACCGGCACAACATCCATTGCAAAACCCGATGATAAGAAAAATAACGGACGTACTTGCACCGACCGCCGAGAAAGCACCGATCCCTAAGAACTTACCAACGATCGCTGCATCGATTAGAGAGTAGGTTTGTTGAAGCAGATTAGCCAAAAGTACCGGCATGGCAAAACTGAAGATCAGTGGAAGTGCCCGACCGGAAGTCATTTCTTTAGATGTTCCCATAAATTTATACCTAAACAATTGTACAAAGGTATATATTTTACATTAAAAGGATTAAACTTACACTTATAAAAACTGTTGTATCTTATCTGAATATATACTATCTTTGTTCCTGTCAGGAAAATCATTGCTTATATGAATGTTTATTTGAGAATTATATTGTTGATGGGGGTGATAGGAAGTACTGTCTTTCTCCTTTCGTGTACATCCGGTCAGGATTCTGGATTGAATGAAAAAGAATTACTCGGAAAGAAGTTATTCTTTGATGATAATCTTTCAGAACCTGTTGGACAATCTTGTGCCACCTGTCATACACCGGAGAAAGGGTTTGCAGATGTTTACTCTCGTATCACATCGGAAGGAGCGGTAAAAGGGCGTTTCAGCAATCGTAATTCAATGACTTGTGCCTATTCGAGTTATGTTCCGCCTTTGCACTATAATGAGGAAGATGAAACCTGGGTGGGCGGACTTTTCTGGGACGGACGTGTGAATACACTGGAAGAACAGGCTGCACAACCATTTGTTAATCCGTTGGAAATGGGTAATCAGGACAATAAAATGATCACAGAGAAAGTTCGCCGTGCCGATTACTATCCGGAGTTGGTAAAGATATATGGGGTATCAACTTCAGTAGACTCACTTTTCTCTTATATAACAGATGCGATAGCTGCCTATGAACGATCGGATGAAATGAATCCGTTTTCCTCCAAATATGATGCCTGGCAAGCTGGAGAATGTGAGTTGACGGATCAGGAACAATTAGGACTGGATTTGTTCAGAGAAAAAGGTCTTTGTGCTGAATGTCATATTCTTGAACCGGACGAACGGGCAGGGAAAGTACTGTTTACAGACCATACATACGACAACCTGGGAATTCCTTCCAACCCGGACAATCCATTCTTCACCGTTTCTGCTCCTTATAACCTCTGTGGCCGTGATACGATGGATATGGGCTTGGGTTCTTTCCTAAAAGACAGTGCCGAGTTCGGCAAGTTCCGTGTTCCGACTTTGCGGAATGTAGCCCTGACGGCTCCTTACGGACACAACGGCTATTTCAAGACTCTTGAAGAGATCGTACATTTCTACAACGTTCGTGATGTGGCGGATTATCCGGAGCCGGAATATGCTGCTACCGTCAACAAGGATGAACTGGGACATCTGGGACTGACCCTGGATGAAGAAGCCGCTATCGTGGCCTTCATGTTAACACTGACTGACGGTTTTCAGGTTCGGTAAGTCATAATCTTTGCTATATTTTCAAAACATTTTGCTTTCCACCATAGTTCTTTTATAAACAAAACATAAAAGAAAAAGTAAACATAATATGGCAAAGAATGTAGCGGAACAATTAGTCGACACGCTGGAAAAGGCAGGTGTTAAACGTATCTACGCCGTCACAGGTGATAGTTTGAATGAAGTAAACGAAGCAGTACGAAAGAATGGAAAAATCAAATGGATCCATGTACGTCATGAAGAAACAGGAGCTTATGCTGCTGCAGCTGAAGCACAACTGAGTGGAGAATTAGCTTGTTGTGCGGGAAGTAGTGGACCGGGGCATGTACATTTGATCAACGGGTTGTATGATGCCCAGCGCACAGGTGTTCCTGTTCTTGCTATCGCATCTACTTTGCCGACTCACGAGTTCGGAACGGAATATTTCCAGGAAACCAATACGATCAAATTGTTTGAAGATTGCAGCCATTATAATCAGGTGGCAACTACACCCGAGCAATTTCCCCGGATGCTACAAGGAGCTATACAGGCTGCTCTCTCGTTCCGTGGAGTAGGAGTGATCGGTTTGCCTGGCGACCTGACTTCAAAGACGGCCAGCGAAGGAGAGTCTTCCCAGCTTCCGTTTCCCACCCGGCAGCGCGTGTGCCCTTCGGCTGGAGAGATCAATGAACTGGCTGATCTGTTGAACAAGGCGGAAAAGGTTACTCTTTTTTGTGGGATAGGAGCAAAGGATGCACACAAAGAGTTGGTTGAGTTATCCCAGCTTTTGAATGCGCCTGTCGCTTATTCCTTTAAAAGTAAAATGGAGATACAATACGATAATCCGAATGAAGTGGGAATGACCGGCTTATTGGGTATGCCTTCGGGGTATTACAGCATGCATGAGGCCGAAGTTCTGCTTTTACTTGGAACGGACTTCCCTTATGAAGCCTTTATGCCGCAAAACAATACGATTGTACAGGTTGATATCAAAGCTAACCGTCTCGGACGTCGTGCTAAAATTAAAATGGGACTTTGCGGGGATGTGAGAGACACTTTGCTGGAACTACTTCCTCTCATTCATCAAAAGAAAAACGATTCTTTCCTTCGTGAGCAGCTGGCGCATTATGAAAAGGTAAAAGACAACCTCCGGTCGTCTGCCAAAGTGAAAGGCAAAGAAGAAAAGATACAACCTGAATATGTGATTTCCGTCATTAATGAGCTCGCTGCGAATGATACCATCTTTACGGTTGATACAGGGATGACCTGTGTATGGGGAGCACGCTATTTGCAGGCTACCGGGAAACGTAAGATGTTAGGCTCTTTCAATCATGGTTCGATGGCAAATGCGATGCCACAGGCTATCGGTGCGGCTCTGGCTTATCCGGGACGACAGGTCGTAGCTTTGTGTGGCGACGGTGGTCTTTCTATGTCGTTGGGCGATCTCGCAACGATCGTACAGTATAAATTACCGATCAAATTGGTTGTTTTCAATAACCGTTCACTGGGAATGGTCAAATTAGAAATGGAGGTAGCCGGATTGCCCGACTGGCAGACCACAATGCTGAACCCCGACTTTGCACGAGTGGCTCTTTCGATGGGAATGGCCGGTTATAATGTAAGTAATCCTGACGACGTATTATCGACATTGACAAAGGCTTTTGTTTCAGACGGTCCTGTCCTCGTCAATATCATGACCGATCCGAATGCCCTGGCAATGCCTCCGAAAATTGAGTTTACCCAGATGCTCGGCTTTGCTCAGACTATGTACAAGCTATTGATGCAGGGACGATCCAAAGAAATTATGGATACAATTGATACAAACCTGAAGCACTGGAAAGAGGTGTTTTAAATAAAAATAAATACCTTTGTTTTCGATATTAAAATTTTACTCTGATTATGAAAGCAAAGGTATTCTTTTTATCGCTAATAGCGTTTTTTGCCCTGTCTTTGCAGGCCGCAGTCGTCGATACTATAAATGTGCGCAGTAATGTGATGAACAAAGATGTTCAGACAGTCGTTGTTTTGCCGGGAAATGGAAAGATGACAGCCCCTGTCATTTATTTATTGCATGGGCACGGAGGTAATGCGAAAACATGGATTTCCGTAAAGCCGAATTTGCCGGAGATTGCTGACCAATATGGTCTTATATTTGTCTGTCCGGATGGTAAAAACAGTTGGTATTGGGATAGCCCGGTCGATCCCTCCTATCGCTATGAAACGTTTGTATCGAAAGAACTTATCGATTATATAGATGCTAATTATCCAACGATTAAAGATCGTACAGGACGTGCTATAACAGGATTGAGTATGGGAGGCCACGGTGCGATGTGGTTATCATTCCGTCATAAAGATGTCTTTGGTGCAGCCGGAAGTACGAGCGGTGGAGTGGATATTCGCCCTTTTCCGAACAACTGGCATATGAGCGATTGGTTAGGTAAAGAAAGCGAAAATCAGGAAGTATGGGACAACCATACGGCAATCAATCAGATCGACCGTTTGAAAAATGGCGACTTGGCAATCATCATTGATTGTGGTTATAGCGATTTCTTCTTTGAAGTGAACAACGATTTCCATAAGAAACTACTGAAATATAAGATCGACCATGATTTTCTTGTACGACCCGGTGCGCATAATAGCGAGTATTGGCGTAACTCAATTGATTATCAGATATTATTCTTCAAGAATTATTTCGATAAACGTAAATAAAAACATTTTTTCCCTCAATTGATCAACATGAAAATTAAATATCTGTTTTTACTGGTTATCCTGACTTCCCTCTTTGCCGGATGTAAAGACTCGGACTCGGAAAACCTGCAATTTGAATTGTCGGAGTCAGCTTTTAATGATGTCAGTTATGAAGGAGCGACCTTAGAGGTTCAAATCACATCTGGTGCTGCTTGGACTGCTTCATCCAATGCAACCTGGTGCGCTCTCGTTCCGACAAAAGGGACAGGCAGCCAGAAATGTGCAATAGAAGTTCAAGGTAACCTGGAAACAACAGCAAGAACTGCGACTGTTACAATAAAAAGTGGTAAAACTGAGAAAAAGATCGAAATACATCAGAATGCAAACGAAGGTGAACTTCATTACAAGCTCCCTGTCATTTTTCACGTGCTTTATCAGAACGAGTCGGACGTTTTACAATATGTCAGTAAGGACCGCCTGGCCGATATACTTAATAAAGTGAACGGCTATTACAAGGATGGAGTTAACAGTCTGGATATGAATCTTTCCTTTACATTAGCAACGAAAACACCCGCCGGAGAAACGCTTGCTTCTCCCGGCGTAGAATATATTAAATGGACTGGTGAATATCCGATCGATTGTGACGAATTCATGACTGATGAGACTGGAAAGTACGTATCTTTGCTTTGGGACCCCAATGAATATATCAATGTTATGGTTTATTTTTTCAAGCAAGACAATTCTGGAACTGAGGCTTTAGGTATTTCACATCTTCCGTTCACCATTAAAGGACATAATTGGTTGATAGGGGTCAACGAAACGGAGTATTCGTATTTATCGTTGGAGGATCTTAAGTTTCCGTATAGTGTTTCGATTAACAGCCAGTATATTAATGATGAGTCCGACGATCAATATTATCTAACTACCGACATAGTTGTTACATTAGCTCATGAACTGGGGCATTATTTAGGACTGCGTCATGTCTTTACTGAAGATAAAGTAGGTACTTCATCCGGCGGTTGCATGGACTCGGATTATTGTGATGATACCCCGACATATAATAAAACATATTATGACGAATGGTATTTCTTGCAGATAGAGTCTGGAGACGCTGACTTTTATACGTTAGTCAAGCGTGAAGATTGCCAGACCGGTAAGACATTTATTTCTACCAATATTATGGATTATGCTGTCAGCTATTCCTTTCAGTTTACTTCTGACCAACGTGACCGTATACGTCACGTCCTGACATATAGCCCGCTGATACCTGGTCCGAAGATAGGGCAGACAAAGACTCGTTCTGTTAAAGGTCCATTGGATTTGCCGATACGCGTAATAAAGTAATCATTCAAAATGCATAAAAAGGCGACCCTTTAAAGGCCACCTTTTTATGCATTTTGAATGATCAGCTCAATCCTTCTACCAATCCGTTTACGATATCGATCCGTTTTGCCTGTGGGTCTTTGGGGAGTCCCGGCATACGCATGATTTCACCCATGACAACAACGATCATTTCGGCACCATTGTTGATGATAACGTCACGTACTTTCAATTCAAAATCTTTGGCGACACCGTATGCTTTTGGATCGGAAGAGAATGAATATTGAGTTTTTGCGATACAGATAGGATAGTGGGAGATACCCAGGCTTTCGATCTGTTTGATCTTCTTGTCGGCAAGCGTTGTATATGTTACCGAGGCTGCACCATAAATCTCTTTAGATACCTTTTTGATCTTTTCGCGTACCGGATCTGTATTTTCATACACTAGTTTCAGTGGAGCCGACGGTTTGTTTTCGATCGTGTCTACAACCAGTTTAGCCAGTTCCACACCACCTCCGCCGCCTTCTGCGAATACACTGTTCATGGCAAAACCAACACCCAGTTCCTTGCAATGTTCGGCTACTAATGCGATTTCTTCATCCGTATCGGTTGCATAACGGTTGAAAGTTACGATCACTTCCTGGCCGAAACGTTTCATGTTAGACACATGTTTGTCGAGGTTGGCGAAACCGTTACGCAGGCCTTCGATATTCTGTTCCTTGATCTGTGCCTCAGGAACGCCGCCGTGCAGCTTCAAACTCTGTGCAGTAGCAACGATAACTGTCAGTTTCGGAGTTAAGCCCGCTTTACGACATTTGATATCGAAGAACTTTTCTGCACCCAGATCGGCACCGAAACCAGCCTCCGTAATAACATAGTCACCGTAAGTAAGAGCCATCTTAGTAGCGATTATCGAATTACATCCGTGTGCGATGTTGGCGAACGGACCACCATGAACGAATGCAGGTGTATTTTCCGTTGTCTGTACCAGGTTAGGCAGCAATGCATCTTTCAGCAATACAGTGATCGCTCCGGCAACTCCCAGATCGTTTACTGTGAACGGTTGATCATCGTAAGTATATCCCAGCAGGATATTACCGATGCGACGTTTTAAATCTTCCAGGTCGGTAGCCAAGCAAAGGATTGCCATCATTTCGGAAGCAGGAGTGATATCGAATCCTGTTTCGGTCGGGATACCGTTGGCAGAACCACCCAATCCGGATACAATATTACGCAGGCTGCGGTCGTTCACGTCGAGTACGCGTTTCCATTTGATCTCTTTCAATCCTTCACAGGTATTGCGTGTCTGATAAATATAGTTATCCAGCAACGCTGTGATCATATTGTGAGCAGAAGTTACGGCATGGAAATCTCCGGTAAAGTGTAAGTTGATGTTTTCCATCGGCAACACCTGGGCATAGCCACCTCCGGCTGCTCCACCTTTCATACCGAAACACGGACCTAATGAAGGTTCACGCAGGGCTGCAACTGCCTTTTTACCGATCTTGTTCAGACCGAGGGCAAGGCCGATAGAAACCGTTGTCTTCCCGATTCCAGCTTTGGTAGGAGTGATAGCTGTAACCAGGATCAGGTTATGTTCTTTGATTTTTTCTTCATCGATGAGATGGAGAGGCACTTTGGCGATGTAACGACCATAGTTCTGAACTTCCTCGCGCGGAATGCCTAATCCTGTAGCAACTTCCTTTATTTTGCGAAGGGAAACTTCTCTTGCAATTTCTATATCCGATTTCATGTGCTTATGTAAGTTTAAGAAGGAACAAAAGTATATTATTTTTAATTAAATAACAAAATGTCACAATGAAAGGTTTCCGGTGGGAGTGGAGATATTATATTGCTGTCATATTGATAAAAGATGCTAAAAGAAGAATGGAAACAAATCTTTGTCATCTTAAAGTGGTACTTTTTGATGTATTTGTCATCTTTAGTTGGCAAAAATAATGCATTTAGATAGTTTTACTCTTAAAGAATTATAAAATATGGATAATAGATTGTTGTGTATAACAAATTGATTAATTTTGTGTCGTCACGATAGCAAAATATAATAAACAGCAGGCTTAGGGTGATAAAAAGAAAGTGTGTAGCGATTTTAAAAACTTCGGTTTATGTAATTAAGGAGATTTGATTATGACAACAATGAGATTTAGTTTGGCAGGTGTAGCTTCAAAAGAGGTAGAAACAGGATCATGGATAAGAACAATTGCAGATTGTTTGGGGATTCATATGTTTTCAAAGATGAGTCCTTCGGTTAGTACGAGTAATGTAGGTTGGGATACAACCAAGCAGAAGGAAATCCAGGATCTTCATCATTATGCCGTCCGCAATTTGATCCCGAAGGCTGGTGTTTACCAGATGGAATTGCTTGAATCGTTGGCACAATCTGCTTCCATATATTCACCGGAAGAAGTTGAATCTCTTTATAATGAAACGAATAAAAAGATCGAAGAGATCAGTAGTCATATTTCGGGTGTGTTGGTAAGTGCGCGTGAGTTGTGTAAGTCAGGGCACCAGAACTGGGAATCTGTTCAGTCACTCCGGTATCATATGAACCGTTTGAGTAACATTATAGAATCAGTATAGTTTTTGCAATACAATATCGATAGATTTTACCTTTAATATCCCCGTCATTTCCCAGAACTACTCTGTTTTAGGCTTATGATGGGGATTATTGTATGATCATCAATGAAAAATAGGGGTACACTTTATCCGCTATAATCTTCTTATCGGAAGTATAATATTCTTTTTCTGTTCCCACATTTTCAAAGTAATGGAACTGTGTCTGCGGATGCTTCCGGATACAGTCGTGTACGGCTTCCACACATTGTGACAGTTTCATAATGACGATTACATATCCGGCATGTATTTTTTCACTCAACTCTTCGGTAGAAGGTGTTCCGGGAATGACAACGATCTGTTCTTCCTGTTTGACAATATGCAACCCAGCTAAGGCTCCTGCTGCAATAAAAGCCGGAATCCCGGCAATACGCTGTACAGCGATCCCAGTGTCTGTAAGTTTGTCGTATATGTATTGTATGGATGAATAGAAACCAGCATCCCCTTCGGCAACGATGACAATCCGTTTACCTATTGCATGGTTTGCCACAGCCTCATTGTATAAACTATCGTAGGCTTTCCAGGCTTCTGTACGGTCTTTACTCATAGGAAGCATAAAGCATTGGATGGCAATTTCATTTATATCTAAAGCACGCACGATATCTGCCGCACGTGAAAGAGAATCTCCCTGCTTATTCCGGGTAGCCGGGCAATAGATTATATCTGCCTGCTGAAGTTGTTTAAGCCCTTTTACAGTGATAAGTTCCGGTTCTCCGGGACCTAATGAAACGAAGCTGATAGGATGTGTCATTTGCTCTTGTTTTATTAGGAGGGCAAAAGTGCTTAAAATAACGGAAGTCTCCAAATAAACTACTGAACAATATCAGGTGTGAAGCGACATTCTCAGTAAATAACAGTTCCGTATGCGAATGGTTCAGTTTTTCTTATTACTTTTGCGCTCGAAATCGGTTCTGTAAAACTCCTGTTCATGGAGACAGATTAAAAGGGAACCGGGTGTAAATCCCGGACAGTCCACGCTGCTGTGAAGCTTT
>OGZX01002976.1_pt1 | contig 12473 bp, 11 predicted proteins | sample 1576881 | NCBI WGS metagenome assembly OGZX01 (sample SAMEA3541542, study PRJEB24748) | human gut metagenome | biome: human gut; feature: human-associated habitat; material: faeces | place: China | collected 2012
CAATGGACTTAATTAAAGTTGCGGAACAAGCTTTTGCACGAGAAAACGCTACAGAACTTCCCGTATTTTCAACTGGTGATACCATCAGCGTACATTACAAAATCGTTGAGGGAAGTAAAGAACGTGTTCAGATTTTCAAAGGTGTAGTTATCCAAATCAAGGGTACGGGCACCACGAAAACTTTTACGGTTAGAAAAATGTCTGGTAACGTAGGAGTAGAGCGTATTATTCCTTTCAATTCTCCTTTCATTCAATCAATCGAGGTGAACAAGAGAGGTGTCGTTCGTAGATCCAGAATTTACTATTTCCGTGATCTTACCGGAAAGAAAGCAAAAATTAAAGAGAAGAAGTATTAATTTGCGCTTTAGCCATATAAAAAAGCCTCGTTTTGAACGAGGCTTTTTTATTTTCCTCCAACCGGAAAATAATCAACTTCAATTTTGTTTCCTCTTCATCATATCGTAACTTTAAATCACAAAATTCGTACGGTAAAAACGAACATATTATGACAATCCACTTACAATTTAAATAAAAAAGATATTTTTCCGACGAGAAAATCCTAACTTTGTAAAAAGGTAATTAAAATGACCACTTATGGAAAACAACGAGATAGTAAAACTAGCTAGAGCCAAAGCCGAGAAATGGCTGGATAAGGCTTATGACGAGAAAACACGGGCTGAGGTAAAACGGATGCTGGATAACACAGACACGGGAGATTTGGTGGAATCTTTTTATAATGATCTGGAATTCGGAACCGGAGGTTTACGCGGCATCATGGGGGCCGGAACGAACCGGATGAACATATACACCGTGGGAGCAGCCACCCAAGGATTTTCAAATTATATCAACCGCATGTTCCCGAACGAGAAAAAAGCCGTGTGCATCGGACATGATTGCCGACACAATTCCCGATACTTCGCGGAAACGGCTGCCAATATTTTCTCGGCAAACGGAATCCACGTGTATCTGTTTGAAGACCTACGCCCTACCCCGGAAATGTCGTACGCCATCCGGGAACTGGGATGTAAAGGGGGTGTTATCCTGACCGCGTCGCATAACCCGAAAGAATACAACGGCTACAAGGCTTATTGGGATGACGGCGCACAGATGATCGCCCCGCACGATAAGAACACAATCGCCGAAGTAAACAAAATCCGCAATGCCAGCGAAATCAAATTCAAAGGCAATAAGGAACTGATCGAAATCATCGGTAAGGAAATCGACGAACAATATATCAACGACCTGACAAAGATCTCATTGTCACCGGAAGCGATCGCACGCCACCACGATATGAAGATCGTGTACACTCCGATTCACGGAACAGGTGTCACTGTTGTTCCGCCGACATTGAAAGCATTTGGTTTCACCAACATCATCCATGTTCCCGAACAGGATGAGGTAAGCGGCGACTTCCCTACCGTTGTTTCTCCGAATCCCGAAGAACCGGCAGCATTGGCTATGGCCGTTGAAAAAGCAAAGGAAACAGACGCCGAACTGGTTATGGCTTCCGACCCGGACGCAGACCGCGTAGGTGCAGCTGTTAAGAACAACGAAGGCGAATGGGTATTGCTGAACGGCAACCAGACAGCCCTGATGTTTGTCTATTACCTGATCACCCGCTGGAAAGAACTGGGCAAGATCAACGGTAAGGAATATATCGTAAAGACAATCGTTACAACCGAACTGATCCGCACGATTGCAGAAAAGAACGGCGTTGAAGTATACGACGTCTATACCGGTTTCAAATGGATTGCCGACGTGATGAAAAAGAACGAAGGCAAGAAGAACTATATCGGTGGCGGCGAAGAAAGCTACGGTTTCCTGTGCGAAGATTTCGTACGCGACAAAGATGCCGTTTCTGCTTGTGCTATCCTGGCTGAAATCGCTGCTTGGGCCAAAGATCAGGGTATCACGATGTATCAGTTATTGCAGAACATCTACGTTCAGTATGGTTTCTCCAAAGAAAAAGGTATTTCCGTTGTAAAGAAAGGCAAGAGCGGTGCAGAAGAGATCGAAGCGATGATGAAACACTTCCGCGAAAACCCGTTGCAGGAAATCGCAGGTTCCAAAGTGACATTATTCTACGACTACTCTTCCCTGAAAGGAAAAGACTACATCGAAAATGAAACGTTAAGCCTGGATATGCCGACAACATCCAACGTTCTGCAGTATTTCACCGAAGACGGCACCAAAGTATCCATCCGTCCTTCCGGTACAGAACCCAAGATCAAGTTCTACTGTGAAGTTCATTCCAAAGTGAAAAGCATCGACGAACTACCCGCAGCAGAAAAGGCCGCAGCAGAAAAGATCGAAGCAATCAAGGCTTCACTGGGAATCTGATCCCGCAATTCGGAAACATATACATATAATTATAAAAGGAGAGGCCGTCACAGTCTCTCCTTTTTTCTTTCCCGACTTCCGGCTTACCCACTAAAAAACGTCTCTTTTTAGAAAACCACATACAGATTATCATAATATGATAATCATTTTATGACGATAACGATATTTTCTTTATATTACTTTTGATAAAGGGATCTATCAGGTTTATGATCAATTTTTCTTGCCTTAGTTGCGCTACAAAGAAGGGGGTTATTGTAAAAAAACATCCAAACTTCTTATTGCAAATCTTTCGCCCCAAAGCAAAGAGGCAGTAACGATTCGGCACTCTCCGCAATTATCACTTCCTTTGTTCCACATAACAGCACCTTCATCGGTTTGCCGTAGCGTTGTTCCGTTTCCAACAAAACCTGACGGCAGGCGCCACATGGCGAAATGCTCTCGACTTGACGGCCATTTGTGGCGGCAGCGATGGCAAGCGCAACAACCGGGACATCCGGATACCGATGGCCGGCATGAAACAATGTCACCCGTTCTGCACACAAACCGGACGGATAAGCGGCATTTTCCTGATTGCTTCCGGTTACAATCGTACCGTTCGCCAACAGAGCAGCCGCTCCGACATGAAACTTCGAATAAGGGGCATACGACCCTTCCGTCGCTTTTACGGCTGCTTCCATCAACGGCAATTCTTCATCCGGCAACTCAGCAAGCGGATATATTCTGATTCTTGTTTCCAGTTTGATCTCTTTCATAGGATTGTTATTATAAGTAAACAAATATAAGAAATGTATTTCAGAATAATTATCTTTGTCTCTGAAATAATTACAATAACAAATCAGTCATGCGATTAACACTACGATTCCTTTCTCTGCTTGTGATATTTTCCATTACAGGGACAGTTCTGGCAGCAAGCCAGCGGAAAGTGCCGTCATACGAAAAGTATATCAAACAATATAGCAACCTGGCCATCCAGCATCAAAAGAAATACCGCATACCGGCGAGCATCACGCTTGCGCAGGGTTTGCTGGAATCCGGTGCCGGGCAAAGCGAACTGGCGCGCAAGTCGAACAACCATTTCGGCATCAAATGCCACTCCGACTGGCGGGGCGGACGCGTCTATCATGATGACGACCTGCGGGGAGAATGTTTCCGTAAATATAAGAATCCTGAACAATCGTATGAAGACCATGCCCGTTTCCTCGTCGATCGTCCGCGCTATGCTCCCCTGTTCAAACTAAAGGTTACGGACTACAAAGGTTGGGCACGGGGCTTGCAGAAATGCGGGTATGCAACCGACCGGGCTTATGCCAACCGGTTGATCAAACTGATCGAGGACTACGAACTCTATCGTTACGACACCGCCAAGGGGGGCGCATCAAAACCCGCCAAGCAGCCTGCCCGCATCGCCAAATACACGGTTTACCGGACAAACGGATTGCTGTATGTTTACTCCAACGGACGGGATAGCTTCGACGATATTGCCGCCAGCCTCGGTTTCCGGGTGAAAGACCTGAAGAAGTATAACGAGGTGCCGGAAGACTTCCCGTTACAGAAAGGCGACATCGTCTATCTGGAAAAGAAAAAGAAGAAAGCCGACAAGCCGAATTACGACCATGTCGTACAAGTGGGCGAATCCATGCATAGCATTGCACAGAAGTACGGAATACAGATCAAGAGCTTATATAAAATGAATAAAAAGCACTATGATTATATTCCCGAAGAAGGAGATGTGCTAAAACTTAGATAAGTAAGACAAAAAATAGTATCTTTGCAGGCAAATTTCAGAAAAAAATGAGTGACCAACGTTACAACCTACGCGGGGTATCCGCTTCGAAAGAAGATGTTCACAATGCAATAAAGAACATCGACAAGGGAATATTTCCCAAAGCATTCTGTAAGATCATCCCCGATATCCTGGGCGGTGATCCCGAATATTGCAACATCATGCATGCCGACGGAGCCGGAACCAAATCATCCCTGGCCTATATGTACTGGAAAGAGACCGGGGACTTGTCCGTCTGGAAAGGCATCGCACAAGACGCATTGATCATGAACATCGACGACCTGCTGTGCGTAGGTGCAGTCGACAATATATTAGTTTCCTCGACAATCGGCCGCAACAAACTGCTGATCCCCGGAGAAGTGATCTCCGCGATCATCAACGGCACGGACGAACTGCTGGCCGAACTCCGTGAAATGGGAGTCGGTTGCTATGCGACAGGCGGAGAGACAGCCGACGTGGGCGACCTGGTTCGCACCATCATCGTCGACAGCACGGTTACCTGCCGCATGAAACGCGCCGACGTGATCGACAACAAGAACATCAAAGGCGGTGACGTGATCGTGGGTATGGCTTCCTTCGGACAGGCCACTTACGAAAAAGAATATAACGGTGGAACAGGCAGTAACGGTTTGACCTCTGCCCGCCACGACGTTTTTGCCAAGTATCTGGCTAAAAAATATCCGGAAAGCTATGACGCTGCCGTGCCGGATGAATTGGTTTACTCCGGCGGCTTGAAACTGACAGACCAGATCGAAGAATTAGGTATCGACGCCGGCAAGTTAGTGCTTTCCCCTACCCGCACATACGCTCCGGTAATTAAGGTGCTGCTGGACAAACTGCGCCCGCATATCGACGGGATGGTACACTGCTCCGGCGGTGCACAGACCAAAGTCATGCATTTTGTTGAAAACAAACGGATCGTTAAAAACAACCTCTTCCCCGTTCCTCCCCTTTTCCGGATTATCCAGGAACAGAGCGGTACGGACTGGAGCGAGATGTACAAGGTATTCAATATGGGACACCGTATGGAAATCTACATCGCGCCTGAATATGCGGAAGAAGTGATCAGCATCTCGAAAAGTTTCGGCATAGATGCACAGATTGTCGGCTTCGTCGAGGAAGCGGAAAAGAACGAATTAATCATCGAAAGCGAGAATGGTCGCTTTACCTATTAATTATAAATGGCCGAAAGCAATTTATTAGAGAAGTTAGACGGATTGGTGAGCCGTTTTGAGGAAGTCGGTACGTTAATTACCGACCCGGCAGTTATTGCCGACATGAAACGGTTCGTCAAATTAAATAAAGAATATCGCGATCTGGAAAAGATCGTTGCCGCTCGTGAGGAGTATGTCAAGACATTGAACGGTATCAAAGAGGCCCGCGAACTGCTGGACAGCGAGCAGGACCCGGAGATGCGCGAAATGGCCCGCGAAGAGCTGGACGCATGCAATAACCGCATCCCGGTATTGGAAGAAGAAATCAAACTGCTTCTGGTTCCGACCGATCCGCAGGATGACAAGAATGCAATTGTCGAGATACGCGGAGGAACGGGAGGAGACGAAGCGGCGCTTTTTGCTGGCGACCTGTACCGCATGTACGTGAAGTATTGCGAGATGAAAGGCTGGAAAGTCGCCCTGTCCAGCTGTAGCGAAGGCGCAGCGGGAGGTTTCAAGGAAATCATCTTTACCGTCAGCGGGGAAAAGGTGTACGGCACTCTCAAATACGAATCGGGCGTGCACCGTGTACAACGCGTACCGGCCACCGAGACACAAGGCCGCGTTCATACTTCGGCAGCCACCGTTGCCGTGCTTCCCGAAGCAGATGAATTCGACGTGGAAATCAATGAAGGCGAGATCAAATGGGACACATTCCGTTCGGGTGGCGCCGGAGGGCAGAACGTCAACAAGGTAGAATCGGGTGTCCGCCTGCGCTATGTATGGAAGAATCCGAATACCGGCGTGAGCGAAGAAATCCTGATCGAATGTACCGAGACGCGCGACCAGCCGAAGAACAAGGAACGGGCGCTTACCCGTCTGCGTTCGTTCATCTACGACAAGGAACATCAGAAATATCTGGACGATATTGCCAACAAACGGAAAACGATGGTCTCCACCGGCGACCGTTCGGCCAAGATCCGTACCTACAATTATCCGCAAGGACGTATCACCGACCATCGTATCAATTACACGATTTACAATCTTTCAGCCTTTATGGATGGGGATATACAAGGTTGCCTCGATCAGTTGATCGTGGCAGAGAATGCTGAACGACTGAAAGAGTCTGAACTATAACATTATTTTTAGACTAATTTTTTACAAGTAACAACATGAACAAACAGCAATTATTCGAAAACATCAAGAAAAAGCAATCCTTCCTTTGCGTAGGACTGGATACCGATATAAAGAAGATCCCGCAGCACCTGCTGGATGAAGAAGACCCCATTTTCGCATTCAACAAGGCAATCATCGACGCTACGGCCGACTATTGCGTGGCCTACAAGCCGAACCTCGCTTTCTACGAAAGCCTGGGAGTGAAAGGAATGTTGTCTTTTGAAAAGACAGTCGCTTATCTGCGTGAAAACTATCCCGATCAGTTCATCATTGCCGATGCGAAGCGCGGCGACATCGGTAACACATCCGAAATGTATGCCCGTTCGTTCTTCGATCATATCAAGGTAGACGCCGTAACAGTGGCTCCGTATATGGGCGAAGACAGTGTGAAACCTTTCCTGATCTATCCGGAAGCGTGGGTTATCCTGCTGGCATTGACATCCAACAAAGGCTCACAGGATTTCCAGATGACGGAAGATGCCAACGGCGAACGCCTGTTTGAAAAGGTGTTGAAGAAATCGCAGGAATGGGCTACCGACGAACAAATGATGTATGTGGTAGGCGCAACGCAGGGTAAGATGTTCCTCGACATCCGTAAACATGCTCCCAACCACTTCCTGCTGGTACCGGGCGTAGGTGCCCAGGGCGGAAGCCTTGCCGAAGTCGCACAATACGGCATGAACGATCAATGCGGACTGTTGGTCAACTCCTCCCGTGCAATTATCTATGCAGACAAAACAGAGAATTTTGCAACCGTAGCACGCACAGCAGCAGAGGCTGTACAACGCGAAATGGCAGGTTATCTGCATGATAAAGGAATAATTCCTTGCAAAGCATAGGCTATCCCAATAATTTTTACCATTTTTGCAAAATGCCTTGGTACAAACCGGGCAATTGCATTTGAAATATATAATAAAAATAAGTAATGGAGTTTTCAGCCCAACAAATAGCGAGTGTTTTAGGAGGAACCGTTGAAGGCAACCCTGAAGTGAAAGTGAACAACTTCTCTAAAATAGAAGAAGGAAAACCGGGAACATTATCATTCCTGGCCAATCCCAAATACGAACATTTCATCTATAATACTGAAGCAAGCATTGTTTTGGTAAACAATGATTTCACTCCTGCCGAACCGGTAAAAGCGACCTTGGTAAAGGTTGCCAACGCTTATGCTTCGCTTGCCATACTGCTGAATATGGTAGAACAGGCGAAAGCGAAAAAAGCAGGAATAGATGCCACAGCCTTTATAGCTGCTTCGGCAACAGTCGGCGAAGACTGCTATGTCGGAAATTTCGCCTATATCGGCGAAAACGTGAAGATCGGTAAGAATTGCCGGATCTATCCGCATGCTTACATTGGCGACAACGTAACGATCGGAGAAAACTGCACGATCTATCCGCACGCAACTATCTATAACGGATGTGTGATTGGCAACAACTGTATCCTGCACGCCGGAAGCGTAATCGGATCAGACGGTTTCGGCTTTGCTCCCGAAGGCGATAATTACAAAAAGATTCCCCAGCTGGGCAATGTCGTTCTGGAAGACGATGTTGAGATCGGAGCCAATACGACGATCGATCGTGCTGTTATGGATTCGACTATCATCCGCAGGGGCGTAAAACTGGATAACCTGGTACAGATCGCCCATAACGTGGAAGTCGGCGAAAATACGGTTATGGCAGCCCAGGTTGGCATTGCCGGTTCCGTTAAGATCGGCAGCCATTGTATGTTTGGAGGACAAGCCGGACTATCCGGTCATATTCATGTAGCCGACCATGTCGTATTCGGTGCACAATGCGGTGTCATCAGCGACGTAAAAGAGCCGGCTACTCTGTTGGGAGCTCCGGCTATCAACGCAAAAGCATTTATGCGCTCAAGCGCCATCTTCAACCGTTTGCCGGATATGTACCGCCAAATGGGGCAGATGCAACGTGAAATAGAGCAATTAAAAAAAGAACTTAATAAATAAATCAGATATACGTATGCAGAAACAGAAGACGCTTGCCACGAGTTTCTCTATGCAAGGAAAAGGGTTGCATACGGGGTTGGACATTCAAATCACATTCCACCCTGCACCCGAAAATCATGGATATAAGATAAAACGTGTTGACCTGGAAGGAGAACCTGTAATCGATGCCGTAGCCGAAAATGTAGCCGGAACCCAGAGAGGGACCGTGCTTTCCAAAAACGGCATTCAGGTAAGTACTATTGAACATGCAATGGCAGCCTTATATGCCTACGAAATAGACAACTGCCTGATAGAAGTGAATGCCCCCGAATTTCCGATCCTGGACGGCAGCTCCCGCTTCTTTAGCGAAGAGATACAAAAAGCCGGTGTCGTAGAACAGAACGCACCGAAAGATTATTATATAGTAAAGCATAAAATCGAAGTGAAGGATGAAGAGACCGGTTCTTCGCTCATTATCCTTCCGGATGATAAGTTCAGTGTCAATGTACTGATTTCTTTCGATTCGCCCGTGCTCTCCAACCAATTCGCCACCCTGAACGATTTAAGCGAATTCCCGACAGAACTGGCCGCTTCCCGTACATTCGTATTTGTCCGCGAAGTGGAAATGTTGCTGCAGAACAACCTGATCAAAGGCGGAGACCTCGACAATGCGATCGTGATCTACGACCAGAAAGTGTCCCAGGAAGTACTCGATAACCTGGCGGACAAGCTGAACATCCCGCACAAGGATGTGAAAGACCTGGGCTACATCAATAACAAACCGTTAGTGTTCGACAACGAACCGGCACGCCATAAACTGATCGACGTGATCGGCGACCTGGCATTGATCGGTAAACCGATCCGGGGCCGGGTGATTGCAACCCGCCCGGGACATAAGGTCAACAACCAGCTGGCACGCATGATCCGCAAGGACATCAAGCTGAACGAAGTTCAGGCTCCGATATACGATCCGAACAACGCGCCGGTGATGGACATCAACCGTATCCGCGAGTTGCTCCCGCACCGTTACCCGTTCCTGCTGGTCGACAAGATCATCGAGATAGGCGGCAACTATATCGTAGGTGTAAAAAACATCACAAGCAACGAACCGTTCTTTACAGGCCATTTCCCGCAGGAACCGGTTATGCCGGGCGTATTGCAGGTGGAAGCGATGGCACAGACCGGTGGGCTGCTCGTTTTGAATTCGGTTGACGAACCGGAACGCTACTCTACTTATTTCATGAAGATCGACGGCGTCAAATTCCGTCAGAAGGTTGTTCCGGGTGACACGCTGATCCTGCGTCTGGAACTGCTGGCTCCGATACGCCGGGGTATTTCAACCATGAAAGGTTATGTCTTCGTAGGCGATAAGTTAGTGAGCGAAGCCGAATTTATGGCACAGATTGTCAAAAACAAATAATTATATAAGGTAATGAGTATATCCCCCTTAGCAGTCGTTCATCCCGAAGCAAAGATCGGTCAGAACACAACGATTGACCCGTTTGCCGTAATCGAGAAAGATGTCGTAATCGGTGAAAACTGCCGTATTCATTCGCATGTAACGATTCTGGACGGCGCACGAATCGGTAATAATTGTAATGTATTTCCGGGAGCCGTGATCGCCGGTATTCCCCAGGACTTGAAGTTCAAAGGAGAAAAGACAATCGCCGAGATCGGCGACAACACAACGCTCCGCGAATGTGTGACAATAAATCGCGGAACAGCCTCCAAAGGGAAAACGGTTGTAGGCCGCAACTGCCTGATCATGGCTTATTCCCATATTGCCCACGACTGCGTGCTGAAAGATAATATCATTATCGGTAACGCTTCGCAGATTGCCGGGGAAGTAGAGATTGACGACTATGCAATCGTGAGCGGAGGCAGCCTGGTCCACCAGTTTTCCCGCATCTCCAAACATGTAATGGTGCAGGGCGGTTCGCGCATCGGCAAGGATATTCCTCCTTACACGCTGATCGGACGCGACCCGATCGTCTACTGTGGTATCAACATCGTAGGCTTGCGCCGTCGCGGTTTCACCAATCAGCAGGTATTCCTGATCCAGGATATCTACCGGACGCTTTACACGCGCGGCCTCAACAATACGGAAGCATTGAAAGCAATCGAAACAGAATACGAACCCAGCGAAGAACGTGATTTGATCCTCAACTTCATCAAATCATCTCAGCGCGGTATTGTCAGAGGTTCGATTGACGAGTAAATAAGGTGATAATATGGCAATGTGCCAATTAAATTCATACTCTCATTGGCATATTGGCACATTATTTTATTGGCACATTATTTTTATTTTACTACTTTTGAACCAACAAAAAACTAATAACGATTATGGTATTTAGATTTCTAATTCTATCAGATGAAGTTGACGACTTCAAACGCGAGATAAAGATCGACTCGGAAGCTACATTCCTGGATTTGTACAATGCCATTATGGACTCTGTTGGGTACACAAAAGATCAGATGTGTTCTTTCTTCATCTGCGATGACGACTGGAGCAAGAATACGGAAATCACCCTGGTTGAGATGGATACCACTTCTGAAGTGGACAATTATATAATGGAAGATACGCGTCTGGAAGAACTTCTGGAAGACGAACACCAGAAGTTGCTTTTCGTCTTCGATTATATGACCGAACGCGCTTTCTTCATGGAACTCCGCGAGATCATCCCCGGAAAGGATCTGGACAAGCCCGTATGCAGCAAGTCTATAGGTGAACCGCCTGTGCAAATCATGTCGTTCGACGATATGGACCCGAAAGCCGGCAGCACCGAAATCGGCGAAGATTTCTATGGCGATTCCGAATACGATATTGACGAACTCGACAAAGAAGGTTTCGACGGACTCGGCGACGGACCGATGGACAATCCGTACGACGACGAGCGTTTCTGATTAATGAACTCCCTTGTCATCCTATTGGGGCCGACAGGAGTCGGCAAGACGGAACTGAGCCTGCGCATAGCAGAGCATTTCGGTTCACCGATCATTTCTTCCGACTCCCGTCAGCTCTACAAAGACCTTCCGATAGGCACGGCCGCCCCTACGGCTGAACAGATGGCACGTGTCCGGCACTATATGGTCGGCACCCTGTCACTCACCGATTATTACAGCGCAAGCAATTTTGAAGAAGATGTGATGGCCCTGCTCCGGGAACTTCACCGTACACACCCGACCGTTGTCATGACAGGCGGCAGTATGATGTATATCGATGCCGTCACAAAAGGGATTGACGACATCCCTACCGTCACACCCGAAATACGGGCTGCCATTTATAAAGAATTTGAAGAAAAGGGCCTTGCCCCCATCCTTGCCGAGCTGAAGGAAGCCGACCCCATACACTATGAAGAAGTAGACCGCAGTAACTACAAACGCGTAATCCATGCCGTCGAAATCTGCCGCATGACCGGCAAACCTTATTCATCTTTCCGCACCAATACCCGCAAAGAGCGTCCGTTCCGTATCATACAGATCGGGCTGACCCGAGAGCGTGAAGAACTGTACGACCGCATCAACCGCCGCGTAGACCAGATGATGGCTGACGGCATGCTGGAAGAAGCACGCCGCGTCTATCCTTTCCGCGAACTGAACTCCCTCAACACGGTCGGCTACAAAGAACTGTTTAAATATCTGGATGGTGAATGGACATTGGATTTTGCCATCGAAAAGATCAAACGCAACTCCCGCGTTTACGCCCGCAAACAGATGACCTGGTTCAAGCGGGACACTGACATCCGCTGGTTCCACCCGGATGAGGAAGAGGCGATACTCGCCTACGCTGATCAACAGGTCTCCGTATAGTCCGCATTTCCCTTCTATAACTAATTTTCTATATGCAAAATTAAGGAAAGTGCCGACACGCCGACACTAAATTCCATAACATACTAAATCCTATCCCATTACGCCTCTTCCCAAATAAAGTTTGCCGCCATTTTGCCGACACTGATCCGCCATTTTGCCGACACAAACCAGCTTTTCCTCAATAAAACAGGGCTATTCCGGTATGTACAAAAATGATGATTTATGGATGTGTTTATATCGACCGATGGTAACTCCTTCCCCTCTT
>OGZX01002977.1_pt1 | contig 12473 bp, 5 predicted proteins | sample 1576881 | NCBI WGS metagenome assembly OGZX01 (sample SAMEA3541542, study PRJEB24748) | human gut metagenome | biome: human gut; feature: human-associated habitat; material: faeces | place: China | collected 2012
GACCAATCGCAGTCGGCATCAAAGTCGCGGAAGAACTGGAAAGCGGGATGGCCTTCGTAGTTTTCAATCATATCGGCAGCCATCTGCAAGGGGGAATACAGTATCACCCAGTCGGCTATCTGCTTGGCAAGGGTGGTGTTGATGCGGCAGTCTTTGCTGTCCTTCATGTTCCACTGCTTGCGGTTGGGGTTCTTCTTGGCACGTTCATAAAGGACGTCGAAGATGCCGGGCGTATAGTCCATCGGTCCACCCAACAGGCGGGGAAAGGGTAACATCACCTGGTGCTCGGGCGGATTGCCGTCGCTCCATGCGTTCCACTCCATGCCACGGGCGCCCTCACGGGTCATCATATTGGGATAGGTACGGCGAATGCCGGTGTCCTTGATGGGTTCGTGTGCGTCGAGGGTAATGTGGTACTTGGCAGCAGTCTGCACTACCTTGCGATAGTGGCGCACGTTGAACTGTCCATGATGGTTGTGCCCGTTCGGAAGTCCGCCGGCATAACCGGTCTTTACGCTATGTATGCCCAGGTCGGCATACCATTGGTAGGCAGCATCGAGTTGCTTCTCATAATTGATAATATTACCGCCGGTCTCGTGATGACCGATGATTTCGATGCCTTTCTCCTTGGCATAGCGGGCTATTTCCCGGATGTCGAAGTCGGCATAAGGCTTTGTATAATCGAATGTTTGTGTTCCACCCCAGTTTTCCCAGCCTTCATTCCAGCCTTCGAACATCACTGCTTCTATGTTGTTGGCGGCGGCAAAGTTAATGTATTTTTTCGCATTCTCGGTAGTAGCGCCGTGGCGATCATTAATCACCCAGCTTTCTACGCCCAAGTGCATACCCCACCATACACCTACGTACTTCATCGGACGAATCCAGTCGGTAGTTTCCAGGGCACAAGGTTCGTTCAGGTTCAGTATGAGTCCCGAGTTGATGAGTCCTACTGCCTTGGAAGCAATCTGTACGGTACGCCACGGGGTTTGGAAGTTGCTTCCGGCTATCCGTGCTTTAATGCCGTCCGGCCAGGGGGCAAGTTCTGATTTGAATTGTGTTCCGCCCGTGTTCTTCAAAGTCATCTCCGGGAAGTCGGTCAATGCAGCTTCGTGGATGCTGGCATATACGTTGCCGGTCTTGAAGGTCATCGGCGTGTTGGCATTGTCTATCTTGCTGATAGGTTGTGTACGATACAGCAGTTCGTATGTATCGTAATTGGCAGGGATGGACCAGGAAGTGCCGTCCTGCGCAATGTTGAAAGAGGTTAGTTCGTCCGTCAGCAACAGACTGTCTGCTCCTGCCACCTGATATTCGTAGCGGAAACCGATTCCGTCATCGAAGACACGGAAACGCAAAGTAAGTTGCACATCCGAAGCATCGGCAAGACGAACGGTCATTTCGTTATAGTAGTTGCGGATCGTTTTGTTTTCTCCCCAGGGTTGTGTCCATGTTTCGTCTGCGGAAGAGAAGTCGGTACCGATAACACGGAAACCGTCGGAAAGATTCACTCCGCTCCGGGCAAGAAAGCCCAATGAGGAAGGAGCTATAAAAGCTGTGTCGTTCACATCTACCTGATAAGTCATGCGGTTATCACTGTCCAGAGCGAAAGTCAGCCGGATATGTCCGTCGGGCGAAGCTACCTCTGTAGGTTTGGGGGACGTACAACTGCTTGCCAGCAGAGAGAAAAATATGATTATATGAATAAGGTGCTGTTTCATGATATTGTTTGTATTTGGGACATACAGGATTCTGATAGTGCTATCCCAATGTCATCGCGAGCCTCGTCCTGTTATACGGACGAGGCCCGTTCCGACAAAAGTTAGAATTTTACTTCTTTGTCAAAGTATAGTTCTCTGTGATGTGAGACTTCACATTCATGTGAGGCGGCACTAACTTGCCGTCTTCCTCATGGCACGGGTCGATACCCCAACGGTTACCTGCACCATAAAGTTTCAGATTTCCGTTTGCATCAATAGTACCAGTGATAGGAATAGTATAATCCTCACCTGTATAGAAGTTCCATACATTTACCTTACCATAAGTACCCCAGCACATTTCCCAAGTAATAGGATCAGTAGCATCGGCTTTGTGGATAGTCTGAGGAACAGGAATAGAAAGGTTACCGCCATTGTATTCCATTACCAAAGGATACTTGTTTGTAATTTCAGGATAAGTACCCCAACCATATACGTAATAGCTCTTGCCGGCTTCTTTCTCTTCAATGCGGACATCGAATGTCTGTGAACCACTCCAATCCCACCATTTCGGGGTATTAGTTTCATCTATATAAACAAACAGTGAGTTGCTGGAAGTAGCCGACCAATCACCTAACAAGGCATCGTATCCTGACAGCGGCTTTCCTTTTATCGGGGCAGCGCTTGTACGAGTATAGTAGTAACCACTCCATTCCACTTCATCGCCGAACAAGATAGAGCTTACTTCCGTAAAGAAATAGCTATAATTATACAGCTGGGGTTTAGGATTGTATAACATCTGCAAGCCATAACCGGACTCTTTCATATCCTTAATATACTCCGGTCTGAAATAATCCCATCCACCGCCTAACTCATCATTTATCTTCAAAGGAGTAGGACAATATTTTGATTTAGGCAATCCTTCGAAGTTAGCTTCACGGCCTTTACCGGATTTCATGTAATCAGCCTGATTCTGATAGTAACCATAGGTAATGTAATCGACTAATTCACCAACTGTCTTTCCTTCTACAGTACCTGTAGGAGAGTCTATGAATCTGGAACTATACTCATAAACACCCAATAACTTATCAGGCATCTGCTGACGACATTCGTAAATCAGACGGGCAAAGTTCTCGCGAGAACGAGGCAGGAAGCCGGGACTCGGATCATCCTTGTATGATGAGTACTCGTCATCAAAGTCCACACCGTCCAAACCATAAATATCCATATAAGCCTTCAACTCCTTTGCAAAGTCGGCAGCTGCCTCAGGAGAAAGGTTACCCATACCAGCCTCATCATGGTTACCCAAGATTGATAAGTTTACCTTGATACCTTTAGCTTGCAACGGACGAACGAACTTGTCGACATTCTGCAAAAGGAAAGAAACCTGATCGTTGCAGAAGATATGAACACGGCCTGTCTTGCTATCTACATTAATATTGGCAGCAAAGATGCTGACAATGTCAAAGAAAGGCTTGCCGCTGTTCTTCATGGTATATTCACCACAGTTCAAGATACTTTCATCATTCACCTCAACGAAACACATTGTACGCACATCGCCCTTGCTAATGTTCTCCGGGATAGCAGCCAACGGTTTCACCAAATAAATGTAAGTCTGATTATTAGTGGAAACTTCCACACCATTATTAGCCGATGCGGAAACAGCTACGGCATAAGTCTCACCGATTGTCCCCCCGGCACTGATATTCAGTTCTACAGAAGCAGACTTTTGTTCTCCGGCTTTGATAGTAGCACTGCCACCATTAGCCAAACTCAACTTATCAGTAGGATACATTTTATAGGCAGTACCATGAGCAGCATTGTAAGCGTTCAAAGCAGCTTCATCCACACTAAAGGTCACCGTAACATCTTGTTCGGCTGCCTTGCTCAGTTCAAAATAGAGATGTCCGGCAGACGCTTCGTTTCCAAAGACAGAGATCGGAGTAAGTTGGCGTGCACCGGCAGCCGACTTCACATAACCATACATTCCGTCTACAGTTTCCAGCTTGCCCAGGTCACCGGAGTTGATGGTAACATCGTCTTCACAACCGGTGAAGCATATTCCGGCACATGCAAAGGCCATTGCCAGCAAGCTTGATTTTATAGGGTTTATATATTTCATAATCAATATCGTTTTATATGAATTAAGGTATAACTAAATTATTTAGCGGGTAATTCAACCTGATTCCAAGTCAATGCCTCTACTGCGGTAGCGTTGTTTCCGTTTCCACTATAATCGTGAATGGCAGTACCTGCACCTTCATCGAACTTCCAGTAAGAAACCAGTCCATCAGCATCCGGTTCTACCTGGTAGAAGTGATCCTTAGCATTGATTTCATCCTGAGTCAAAACTCTATTCCAGATACGGCATTCGGAAATGTTACCTTCCAGCCAACGGTCACGATTGTATGAGTGACCAATCCAGAAACCATTGCCTTCATCCGTCATAGTCTGTGCCCAGTTGATAGCACCATTGTCTTTGGCACCTTCCAACATATTCTTACCGTTGATATAGACGGTTATCTTTCCGCCTTGGTCTGCATCGTAGGTCACGGCAATATGGGTCCATTCGCCGGTAGGGATAGCGAGGTCGGAAGAAGTCAGGTTACCATTCGACGTTGCAACCTGCAACTGATTTTGAGGTATGCCTGCATCACCGATACGGAGCAAGAACTTACCTTCAATACCCATAATAGAAGTCAGCATCTTATCGAACTTATTGACACGAATCAATGCCTCAGCCGTCAACTGTTTCAAGTTATTGGCTACTTCCGGCTTGCTCCAGGTTACATAAACCAGATTCTTAGTGATGTCAGGAACCGTATTAATCAATGCGGCACCCTTCAATACATAGTACATAGTACCGGCACTCTTCAGTACGCCGATGCTTGACTGGCTTATTGTTACAGGCAATACATATACTTTCTCGCGATCCAAATCAGTCAGATTCTTGAAGCTAACCACAACATCATCTGAGACAACAGCACCTGCCAAAATAGTCGTTTGCGGAGTTTCCACAGAATAATAGCTTTCCGGTAATGCTTCGGCTGCATCGTAATAAGCAGCATTATAGGTAGCCGTCAATGTAGGTTCGGCTTTTAGCGTAATCGTTATATCTTGTGCCTCGGGACGAGCCATTGCAATACGGAACGAACCTTCCGTAGCGGGAACAGTATTCTTCAGCAATACAGTGCTGGTCATGGTTGAAGCATTGACATACACCTGATTGTCGAAATTCTCAACGTCATTATCATTACAAGCAGTAAACACACCTGCCAATAACGCCATTGATACTAAATATAAGTTTTTCAGTTTCATGATATTCTTTATTTTTTAGGAGCAGGGTTCATAATATTAATAGCTTCTCTCACATATTGGTAGTTATTGGTAGCATTGTAATAGTCGTTCTGCATATTCTCAATGGCCAAACCGACTCTTTCAAAACCGGTTGATGCTCCCGTTACCCAATAAGCTGCCTCAGACAAAGCTCTCCCGGTGTCGTAGAATCCGGTCGTCTTATCCGTAGCATCCAAAGAAACAGTAGATGCCGTCACTACGAAGCGGTCGGACGGAACACCATCGGCAATCAGGGCTTGAAGTGCTTCTATTCCCAACTGTGCAGCATCCCTCACATCATCTGTAACCAGGATAATATGCTCGCAAGAAGATAATACGGACTGCCCTATCAGGTTAGCGGGATATCCCTTAAATACCAGTTGTTTGTTGGCATTGGCATTCTTCCAGCCGGATATCACACCAAAGAAAGCATCTTGATTTGCCTTTGCCTCTGCCTTGTCTGCTTCGGACATATAGATGGGGCTGCTGCCACGGTATTCGGCAACAAGACCGTCAAAAGGAGCTTCGAGTGCTATCAGTCTGCTCAACTCGGCCGACAGATAAGCGGAGAATGTTCCCGTTTCTGTTCCTTCTTTCACTTTATCAGTATGTTCCTTCAGGATGTTGTCATAACTGATGGAATAGTATACTTTCGTACCCTTCTCATGTACGGTTGCAATGTCTTCCATCTCAAACTCTGCCAGTTCGGGAGTCATCATAATGATAACGTCCAGACTGTGGGGAGCATCAGCGATATGCTGTCCACGGGTGAAAGGAACTTTCTCACTATTATCGAACCAGCCGTACACAATTTTATGGTCAGAGTTCTTATATGCCTGCAAGTTCTTCAGATACTTGGCATACAGTTCGGGGGCCTGGTCACTGATTCCGGGTTCTTTCAGGTTGATACTTTCTGTATCCGTCCAGTCGGAGCAAGCAGACAATGCCAATACGGAAAATGCTGCCAGCACAATTCCTTTGAATGATTTCTTATATAATTTCATAATTATTCAGCGTTTATTGTTATTATTTGCGTGCCCACCATACATCAGTAGCCATATTGTCCGGTCCACCGAGATAGTTACTTACTGCATTCTGCACGTTTTCAGTGTTACTTGTATATTCTTCAGAAGGATAAGGCATACGACGGGCACCTTTCTGGCTGTCTACAATTCCACCGCTAAGATTACCGGCATCGGTTGCAGGCAACAGTTTAGGATAGCCTGTACGGCGATAGTCTGCCCAAGCTTCGTTACCCAACGGCCAGTTGGCAATCCACTTCTGAGTAATAATACGCTCTTGCTTCTCTTCCTTAGATGCCGACTCATTCCATTTGATGGTAATGTTGGAAAGGTTCTTTTCATACGTATTCAGACCGGCAGGATCCTTATAGAGAGCAGGAACACTGCTATCATCCGCCAGATAGGTATCTGCACCGGTAGCTCCCCATTGTTCGAAAGAGAGATGAACACCTCTTTCATAGAAGTTGGCAGCAGTTCCACCCATATTGAAACCATAAACAGCAACAGCTTCAGCGCGCAGGAAAGCAACCTCGGCAGCATTCATCCAAAGTATAGGATCAGAAGAAGAGATCTTTACACGTGAATAGTTGATAAAGGATTCCCTCACCTTACTCATGTTTATACCACGACGCAGACCTACGTAAGCTTCTCCCGGCCATTTGGATTCTTCGAAGTAGCTGGCACGCCGATTGTCGTTATAACCATTCATATAGCAGATAATATCGGCAGCAGGATGCGTATCACCGCCTGAAGCCTCTTCATTGTAGCGTACTGCTACAAACAACGGATTACTGATGGTACCGAAATAGTTCCATGTAGCATTGTCTGCATTCGATTCTATCAAACCTAATTCATGATTTACTGCGCTCTCTGCCATCTCTTTCGCCTTAGCCGGACTTACGTTGGCAATGCGGATAGCCAGACGCAACTTCAGTGAGTTAGCAAACTTTACCCACTTCTGTACATTACCGCCATACACGAAGTCTGCCGAAGCAACCAATGCTGCATTTCTATTTTCAGTCAGAGTAGTGATAGATTCATCCAGTTCTTCAAAGAACTTATTGTAGACTTCTTCCTGAGTATCATAAGGAATAGTAATCTTACCGTCCTGACCTATCTTTGAATAAGGGATAGGACCATACGTATCGGTCACACGGCTCATAGCTGCAACCTTTATGATTTGCGCAATGGCATAGGGAACCGGATTGTTCGTATTCTCCGATACTTGTTTCACTGTACTCAAGTTACCATACAGCGTTGCAATGATACGGTCACTCATCAGGAATACACGTGTCCAGTCGTTCGTTGCATTGAAATTGGAAATCGTATTGGACCAACCTGCATTTGAATCGGCAAAATATCCGCCCAACGGTCCACCCAGCAAGCAATCGGTAAACTGTGCCGTATTAACGTCCGAGGAAATAACGGTGCTTGCCAAGTTACTCATAGCCGAACCCAGTCCATAATCATCGGGAGTTAAATCACCCGGCTGATAAGGATTAGAGTTTATATCCATATAGTTGCCGGTACAGGACACAAAGCCCAGAACCAACGAGCCAACAATCAATTTATTAATTATATTACTCTTTTTCATATCGTTCAGTATTAAAATTTAAAGCTCAAGCTAAAGCCGATGTTACGCAAAGCCGGCATCATAAAATAGTCGATTCCCTGATAGAAGTTATCGGTAGAAGCTACACTCTCGGGATCGAAAGGAGCCTTGCTGTAGATCATCCACAAGTTGCGGCCTACCAATGAAACCTTGATGTCGCAAACATCGTTCAACCATTTTCTCGGAATGGTGTAACCGACTGAAGCTTCTTGCAGACGAACGTTAGTAGCAGAATAAGTATAGTATTGAGGAACAGAAACGCCGCTACCTACTACGCCATACCATGTTTCAGGATTGATCCTATCGCCGTTGTTCACTGTTACATAACCGCGGTCGCGTGCATCAGCCGATGCTCCGGACACACCGTAGTAGTCCAGCATAGCCTGCGTACGTGAATAAACCACACCACCCAAACGGGCCGAGATCAAGAAACCTGCCGTGAGGTTCTTCCAGATGAAGTTGTTACGCCAAGCCAGGTTACCCTTAGGAAGTACACTACCCAACTTAATGTATTTATCCGGATTAGTGATAGCTTCTGTAGCCACCATTCCATTCTGATCTACATAAATCTGTCCGTTGGCATCGCGCTTCATATCTCTCAAAGAATAGAGGTCACCCATGCTTCCACCTTCTTTCAGCAAGAAGCGGGCATCGCCCAGACCACCCATGTTCAATGTACTCAAAGAGAACATTTCACCGGTAACAGGGTTAATTGCATTGTTTGCCAATGTCAGGATTTTGTTCTTATTGGTAGAGAAAGTGATACCGGTATCCCAAGTAAAGTCTTTCCAGGTATTCTTGTAGTTCAGTGACAATTCTATACCGGAGTTACGTACGGCACCGGTCTGAATGTACATTGCCGACCAACCACTGACAGGCAGTTGCGGGTTGAATGTCTGATTCATAGTCTTGGCGCTATAATACGTCGCATCCAATTCAAAATGCTTGAGGAAACGCATGTTCAAACCGATTTCCCAAGAGTTGGTACGTTCGGGTTTCAAATTGTACAGCGGATATTGAAGTTGGTTACTCCACTGTCCGGAACTTGTATTCCACTCATAACGCGGGTTAGCCAGATATCTGGAGAAAGCACTACCCACAGAAGCCCATGAACCGCGAACCTTCATATAAGAGATATAATCCTTATTCAAATTAGGCATCAACTCAGACAGTACAATAGAACCACCGACTGAAGGATAGAAGAACGATTTGCTGTTAGAGTTAGGACCGGCAAGTTGTGAAGGCCAGTCATTACGTCCGGTCAGCGTCAAGAAGTAAGTATTCTTATAACCAAGTTCGGCCGAACCGAAGAAAGACTGAGTCTGCTCGCGCCATCCTTCCTGCATACGCTGTGACTTGCTGGTACTCAAGTTCTGGATAGCAAAGTAATTGGTCAAACCTACCGGTTCACCGGAGAATGCATCGCCACCGTCGGCAATCGGACCACGTGTCTTCATTGCATCCGAACGTATATCCGAGATAGAACCACCGAGGTTGGCCTGGAGTGACCAGTCTTCACCAAAATACTTATTGATGCTTACCAGGAAGTCGGCATACAACTGCTTGTCTTGCGTTTTGGTGATGCCATACAAACCACGAGTAGAACTTTCTGTCAACTGCGTATTGGTAGAAGCGTAGAACTTCTCGGTATAATCATTATTGGAGTTATCCAAACGTACACGTCCCGAAACGGTCAACCAATCCAGAATCTTGTAGCTTAAACCGGCATTCAGCATATAGCGGTCTTTTTTGTTCTGACGCATATTGCGGTAGTTAATCCAGTAAGGATTCTGCATTGCCATACCTTCGTCACCTACAGGCCAGTATTGCGTATAAATCTTACGGGCAGCATCATAACGCTCATAGATGCTGATATTATCCCAGTCATTACCGCGCGGGAATAAGTAAGCGCCAACCAGCGGGTTATTATAAGTACCCTGGTTTGTCATGTTCTGGTCATTCTGCAGGATATAGCTTGCACCGAAGTCCAACGTCATCTTATCGTTCAGGAAAGTAGTAGTGTTGCGTACTGTAAAGTTATAACGGTTATACTTGTTATTAGGAATAATACCTTTGGAGTTTACAGCAGCAGCCGATGCATAAGTCTGATTCTTCTCTGTACCGGTTGATAAAGAAACGCTTTCCGTACCTACAATACCTGTCTGGAAGTAATCGTCGCTCGGACTGTAATTATAATTATTAGCGCCCGACAAACGTGCTCCCCAGCTCATGGCTCCCGAAGTGCTCATCACACCACCGGTACCCGTTCCATAACGGTTCTGGAAGCTCGGCATCACAAACGGGTTAGTAAACTCCGTATTGCTGGTAACCGTAAGGCTGACCTTACCTTCCTTACCCTTCTTCGTGGTAATGATGATAGCACCATTGGCAGCTTCCGAACCATACAAGGCGGCAGCGGCAGCACCCGTCAGTACCGACATGGATTCAATATCTTCCGGGTTGATATCGGCAATCGGTTCTGTAGAACCCTGCGAGTCGAATTCCTTACCACCGGCAGTACCACGTCCTGAGAAGATGGGCACACCATCAATCACGTAGAGTGCATTGGAAGATTGCATGATGGACTTTGTACCACGCATCACAACCTTCGATACACCACCCACACCGGATGAAGAAGCATTGATATTCACACCGGCTACCTTACCGCTCAGAGAGTTTACAAAGTTGGCATCCTTGTTCGAGGTAATGGCATCCGTATTGACTTGCTGTACATTGTAAGACAGTGCCTTCTCCGAACGCTTGATACCGAGGGCGGTTACCACCACCTCTTCAATCATCTGAGTATCGTTCTCCATCAACACGTTGATAGGCGCCGAACCTTTCACTGCGATCTCCTGCGACTTATAGCCGATGTAGGAGAACACGATGACAGGGTTTGCTTCGGTCGTTGTCAGCGTGAAGTTACCGTCCAGATCGGTAATACAGCCATTGCTGCTGCCCTTCACCAACACGTTAACGCCAATCAGCGGTCCCATGTCATCGGACACGACACCCGTAACCGTACGTTCCTTACCTTGCTGGTTGCCTTCTTGTTGTGAAGCGGTTTTCTCCGAAAGATAAACGATGTTATCTTCTACCTTATACGAAATGTTTTTCCCTTTGAGAATGGCATTCAAAGCGTCTTCGATGGATGCATCCTTTACTTTGACGTTCTCTACTGACAATGCTGCCAGCTTGTCGTCACAAAAAAATTGATACTTAGATTGAGATTTGATCTGTTCGATGACTGTTCCTAATGTAGCACGGGACACATTCAAGTTCAACTGGGCAAAACCCCACTGAACAGAAACCGCCATGAACAACAAGACTAATAAAGCCCGCATGAATGTCGAACTTTGAAAAGCATGATTGTCTTTCATAAACAAAATTTATAGGTTATACATATGGTTATTTCAAGAGACTCATTCTCTCGCTTTTGTATATAAAACAACAGTGTCTAAAAATACACTTAGCGAAAAAAGATATTTTTTTTCATTAACCGGAAAAAGAAAAGACTGCTTCAAGCAATCAGTCTACATATCATTCTGTCATTCAGAACTTAGTGAAGAATCTATTATTCTTATGCAAAGAAAACAAATTCTTCATCAAGTTCTACACAAAAGAGCAAAATGATAATAAACCGATTTTGAAGCAGTCTATTCTATTAATGGATTATTACTATATGCCTATTTCTTTATCTCATTCGAAAAAGAATATGGAAGATCTTCCGGTTGTGTACCTCTCTGCATATTAGGTTGATTGCTCATCTTGAACTTCAAGACACCGCCATTTTGCAGGTCGCCGTGCTTCAGATAATTCTTTGTATAATCATTACCATTGAGTTGGAGAGATTCGATATAAAGATTATCGGAAGTATTCTCCGCAGCATCGATGGTCATTGATTTGCCGTTTTCAAAATGAAGCGTAGCTTTCTTGAACAAGGGTGCGCCCAAGACGTACTCGTCCGTACCCGGACAAACAGGATAGAAACCCAAAGCGGAGAATACATACCAGGCAGAAGTCTGTCCGTTGTCCTCATCGCCGCAGTATCCGTCGGGACCGGCAGTGTATATACGGTCCATCACCTGGCGCAACCAATATTGTGCTTTCCAAGGCTGGCCGGCATAGTTATACATATAAATCATGTGCTGGATGGGCTGGTTGCCATGAGCATAATTGCCCATATTCATCACCGTCATCTCGCGGATTTCATGGATTACCTGACCGTAATAGCTATCATCGAACAAGGGGGGAACAATGAAAACTGAATCCAGCATCTGGACGAACGATTCCTTGCCGCCCATCAAGTCTATCAGACCTTGCGGATCGTGGAATACTGACCAAGAGTAGTGCCAGCTGTTGCCTTCGGTAAATGCATCCCCCCACTTCAGCGGTGAGAAAGGCGCCTGGAACTTACCGTCCTTGTTACGTCCGCGCATCAGTTTGCTTTCCTTGTCGAATACATTCTTATAGTTCATGGCACGCTCGGCAAAGAGCTTCTGCTCTTTCTTCGGACGGTCCAGAGCTTTGGCCATCTGATAGATGCACCAGTCATCGTAAGCATACTCCAGCGTGCGGGCAGCGTTCTCATTGATATTAACATCATAAGGCACATAGCCCAGTTCATTGTAATATTCATAACCGAGGCGTCCGGTAGAAGAAACTTCGGGATGTACATTCTTTGTTCCGTGAATCAAACCTTCGTAGAGTGTTTTCACGTCGTCCACCTTAACGCCTTTCAGGTAGGCATCGGCAAGGATAGAGGCCGAGTTATTGCCAATCATGCAACCGCGGTGTCCGGGGCTTGCC
>OGZX01002978.1_pt1 | contig 12472 bp, 10 predicted proteins | sample 1576881 | NCBI WGS metagenome assembly OGZX01 (sample SAMEA3541542, study PRJEB24748) | human gut metagenome | biome: human gut; feature: human-associated habitat; material: faeces | place: China | collected 2012
ATTGACGTTTTCCATTACAAACAGAATCAAAGAAAACTCTTTTAGCATCAGGCGATAATCTTGGATGAAGATCACATCTAGTTTCTTCATTATAGCTCAAACCATGAAAAAAACTTCCTAATTCTTTGGCTTCTCCACTCTTCATATTATATAAAAGTAAATGCTGATGTAATGCTTTATCTGGATATGAATCAGATAATATAAAACGTCCGTTACTTGAAGGATGCCCATCACCATACTTTCTAAATAAAGCGTTATCAAACAATGTCATTTTTCCTGTATGAATATCTATTGAATAATAAGAGTCTATATTATCGATACCACGCAAATAAGCAAATACAGTATTTTCATTCAACCAACAGCAATGACTAACCATTTTGTTATCAGCAAGTACTTTCAATAAATTTCCTTGTACATCTGCCAGTAATAATCTGTCAAAACGCACATTTTTCTTCAAATACCGATGAATAAAAATAAACTTATCCCCAGTTTTATTTATCATTAAATGGTTTACCTTATGAAAGGCTTCTAAATTTACATTTTCTGTTTCAAAATTTGCAATTTGCTCTAAAGAATATAATAAATTAGACTTTCCTGTTCTATAATCTATTTTCCATATTCCATCATTATCCAGTCGTTTCAATTCTATAATAGACATCTTAGAAAGATTCCGGTACCCATAATCTGGACGTAATGTATTAATACGCTGATAATTAATAGATAAAAAATAATCTATACCAAAAGAATCCTGAACGGGATAATCAAAACTTTTCACTTCTTTCAAATTTGAAACTGAAAATACCCTTGCTATATACTTTTGTAAATCAGAATCAAAATCATTCAAGATAAATAAATCATCGTTTAACCAATGTACTCGACAGCCCTGTTGCCAATTATAAGCCCTTGTTTTTATCTCTAATAAAACTTCTCTTTGTTTCATATTAATCAATAAAACAGATATAGGATACCTAGTGGATGGAGCTTTTTTTGTTGAATATGATGTCATATTCAATAACATAAAGTCATTATAATTCATCGGATATTTATCATAATAACCAAAAAACAATTCGTTTTTTTGCCATTTAAAAGGCAACAAATCATTTATGCTGCATAGATTATAAACTGTAAATTGTCTATACTTATTAACACAATAAATATAATAATTCAAGAAAGCATAACTTCTTTTCAGAAAAGTCTTCAACAAAGGCATACTATTAAAAAAATGAGCAAGCTGCCGTTCCCAAGTAGAATATGTAGGCATAATTATTATCTATTCATTATTTGTAACAATCCCTTAATATACCATAAACGATATTGAATTCGTTTCATAAAACAAACATTACTTTTTCCTTCAGATGAAGTAGATGTATTACTTTCATGTCGTCTATAATAGATTAATTTTTCAGGAATTAACTTTACTGAAAAATAAAATGCAGCAACATTACCAATCCATCTGTCATGAGATTGAATCATTGGTGGAAAAGGCAAAGCCTTCATTAGAACCTCACGCCTAAATGCAGTACAACTACCTTGATAAGGAGTTCTCCATATAACTGCTAAATATTTATTCTTAGCAATCCTTTCTTTTTTATTGAAACGGGTATTAGCTATAATATTCAATTTAGAATCTGTTATATAACAGTCACTAACAACATAAGAATAGTGTTGCAAATATTGACACATTACTTCAACCTTATTCTCAACCCATACATCATCTTGATCAGAAAGAAATATATAATCTCCTTTTGCATATTTAAGAGCATTCTCAAAATTTAATGTAGCCTTCTCATGAGGGAGTAAAAATGAATCAGACTTATGCTTATAGAATTTAATACGATTATCCTGTATGGACATAACTAAAAGGTATGTATTATCAGTAGAACCATCATCTGAAATAATCACTTCATCATCTTTCCCCAATTGACATAATATAGATTGAAGTTGTTCACCTAGAAATTTTCCTCCATTATAAGTAGCAATACAAACAGAAATCATACAGCAAAAACAATATTAAAATAAAAAACAATATTACATTCAAGGTAATTAACCCAACTTAAATTTACTATTCACAAGCATCCAAAAATAGCCTACAAATACCCAAAGTATAAAGTTATTAAAGTAAAACTCATGTATATTAGACCCTACCATTTGAACAAAAGAAGCACCAATTAAAGAAACAATAGTACACTCCTTTTTAGATTTCAACTTAGAACAAAATATTAAGAGAAAGAAAAATAAGAACATTAGATAAAAAAGAATTCCACCAATACCATGTTCTGACATAATTCTAAAATAATCTCCATCCGCAACCCAATAATACGCATCGTCTTTTGTATATCTTGCTGCTACGTGTCCCACTTGTCCAATTCCAGTTCCAATTGGATTATTAACAAAATTCTCAAGTCCATGCACCCATTGTATAGAACGTTCATCACCTGCCTCTGTTAAACGGGAAAAGCGATATTCAATAAAGGATAAATCTATATCGAGAATCAAAAAGGCAGCACACACACACAATCCAACAAACAGCAACGATATTGATAAAAGCAATACACTTTTATACTTCCCCGTTCTAAAGTTTTGATAAGCATATAACAATATACATAATAAGAAACCTCCCCACGAACTCCTTTGCGATGAAAAAATGAGTCCAAACAACAAAAAAGGTAATAATTTCCTGTTATAAAAAAAAGATATTATACATCCATACATCATCAAATTTCCAAAAGCCAAAGAGCCTGAAACACTACTCATTCTTCCAAAAAGCATTTGGTCAACAAAAATCTCAGCAGTAGATCCTAATACTAAATATATGCCAAATGGAGGATATAGTAAAATCCCAATAAAAAGATGCAAGAGAGCAATAAGCAATAAAATATTAACGAAAAAATCAAATTTTATTTTTCTTGAATAGATAAATCCAATAATAGGAAAAACATCAAGGAATAAGCCTATCAACAGTCCATAAAAGTTTGTCCTTACATTAAACAAAACAACAATTTCTAAAAATAGCAAATACAGTACATACAGCAAAAAGAATAAATCATATTTATAAAATAAGTATGCACTACTCTGGATATTACAATTACTTTTCAGAAGAAATAAGACAATAGGAACATTTAATAACATCAAAACCTGATTATCTGCTATTTTATATATTCCTGAAACCAACGAATATATCAATAGCAAACAAAAATTTAATAAAAACGAGGGTTTCTGTATTAATAACAAGAACTTATCCTCCTTAAATTTCATTGTAATAACGTTCGTAACAATTTATATCTAAAATTCCATGTATTGGCAAGTGCAAAAGCTTTCATATCATCTTTATCTATTAAACATTCTTTTTCTTCTATAGCCAATCCAGAAATTAAAGTAGAGAAATCCTCCTTTGTAGTATAAAAAGATACAAATTTCGAAAATTTCTCAGTTTCCTCATATTTAGAAACAATTATAAATTTTGCTGCATATATATACTCATATATTTTAACTGGATTAACAGATCTAATGAGTTCATTTACCTTAAAAGGCATTATCAGAACGTTTGCAAAAGACATTATTGTAAAAATATACTTTCTTTCAATAGTACCCATATAATGAACCCTCTCATGTGTTGGAATCGCAACATCTGCCGGTCCAAATAAAACGACATGTGCTTTGGGATTATTTTCCAATGAGTACAAAACTGTTTCAAAATCAAACCATTCAGAAATGGTACCAATATACATCAAAACAAAAGAAAATTTCTCTAATTCTTTTGTTATCAGAACCATCTTAGAATCATCAATTAGATGCTCATCCGGAAGTGCAATTGCATTGTTTACAACAACAACCTCCCGATCCACAGTTGCTCTTTTCAGTATTTTATGTTTCAAATATTCCGCAGAAGAAATTACAAACCGTGATATTTCTAATAACTTTATTTCATTCTTCAATAATTTATTATATAAAACTCTATTTGTCTTTGGAGCTGGGAATTCTAATACATCATCCATGCAATCATAGATAATTTTTGAATCTTTTTTATAGAAAAAACGAATAACTGAATATAACAAGGGACTAGTTACCCAAATAAAATCGTACTTTTTGAATGAAGGTAATTGAAATATTAGAAGAAAAGTGTTTATCCACTCACAATGAAGATGCCTTAAAACTGGTATTTGTTCAAAAGGAAGATATCTAAAACCTCTTACTGATAGATTATGATACTTATTATCAACCAAAGTCAACAAATCTTTTTTAGATACGATTGTTGGCTTTTTATAAAATACATCTACATCAAAATCTATCGATAACAATTCCGCCAAAAAATGTGGTCTTTGTTTAATCCACCCCCAAGGAATATGCATCAAATAAAGTATTTTTTTTCTTTGTTCCATTACATTAATGTCTTTAAAATTCTACTACATGAATAGCCATCACCATAAGGATTCACTGCTTTACTCATTTTCTCATAATATTCATCATTCTCAAGTAAGGTAGATACTTCATCAACAATTTTATTATAGTCAGTTCCCACCAATTTCACAGTACCTGCTTCTAAAGCTTCCGGTCTTTCTGTCGTATTACGCATAACAAGTACTGGTTTACCAAGCCCCGGTGCTTCCTCCTGAATGCCACCACTATCAGTCAACACCAATGTAGATTTCTCCATTAAATACACAAATGACAAATATTCAAGCGGTTCAATGAAAAACATATTATTTAAATTAGCCAAGTTTTCTCCAAAAACTTCATGGATAGCCATACGAACATTAGGATTCAAATGCATTGGATACACAAAGTCAACTTCTGGATATTTTTTTGCTAAATCCTTGATAGCTGTACACATCGAAATAAATCCACGTCCAAAATTCTCACGACGATGACCAGTAATCAACACCAACTTACTTCGATTTTTTAGGCGATTTACATCATAACCTGCAGCACTTAATATTCCCTCCAACTCAACGGTCAATATTTTATCACTTTTTATTTTATTTACTACCATATATAATGCATCAATCACAGTATTTCCTGTAATCGTAATCGCTTCTTCTTTTACTCCCTCATCCAACAAGTTTTGGCGACTAAGCAGCGTTGGTGAAAAATGTAATGTAGCAATACGTCCTGTTAATTGACGATTCATTTCTTCCGGCCAAGGACTATAAATATCATGGGTACGAAGCCCTGCTTCCACATGTCCAACCGGTATTTGCTGATAAAAAGCAGCCAATGCTGTAGCTGTTGAAGTAGCAGTATCACCATGTACTAATACAACATCGGGTAATACCTGCCTTAACACATCGCGCATTCCCATCAACACACGACTTGTAACCTCATAAAGATCCTGTCCTTGTTTCATGATGTTAAGATCATAGTCAGGAACAATATCAAATATTTTCAACACCTGATCAAGCATTTCTCTATGTTGCCCTGTAACACAAACTATTGCTTGAAAATCCTGAGGATATTTCTGAAATTCTTTTACAAGCGGAGCCATTTTTATAGCTTCCGGACGAGTTCCGAAAACAAGCATTATCTTTTTCATTCTATTTATTTATTACTTCTTCAATACTCTTCATTAACTCTATATAGCATTTTTCTTTCTCTTTAGCCAAATACCTCCCTCTTACTAAATCAAAATTATATACTTTATCAAAGACGAATTCCGGTTCTGGGAAGTGAAATGAAGACGATTGCATATTTACATAATACTCCAAAAATCCAGCGTTAATTAGTAAATCATATATCTTACTAAATTCTAAATTCACTTTTCGAGAAAAAAAGCCAAGGTATCCATAATAATCAAAACTAAAAAAAGGAACAGCATTATGCATTGATACCACTATAGGATGCATATTGTTACCAACATAACCTATCGAATACTTTATAATATTATACCATTCTATCGGATTTATAGGTAAAGAGATATTTATATCTACATCTAAACAATTTTCTTCCTGCGGATATGGCAACGAAACTACTGATATACCTTGATTACTACAACAATGTACAAATCTTTCAACCCAATTTCGAGAAGGTAGATATCCCTGTTTAAAAGATAAAATAATATATCTTTCAGGTAAACAGAAACGCCGAATAATATCTTTAGAGAGTAAACTCGCAGGAACATTCATATTAAACCCAAATACTGGGTCTGGCGTAATTTTTGGCATTTTCTTTTCATAACTAAAATAACCAAATACCTTTTGTGTCCAATGATCTCTCACTGAGATAAATGAAAAATTATCCAGTGCTTTTGCTAACTTTTTACGTTCACTAAATATAGTATATTTATATAACGTACCTTGCGAAGACACAGACATCAATATCATTGGAACTTTTTTCCTTAACTTACTATAAAAACTTCCCCAAAATGGATTTGGATAAATATCAGGAGTATATAATCTATTTTTAAGAAATAAGCATGAACGAGAAGGACGCCAACGAACTAAAAAAGGGAAATGTCTACATACAGCATCACTTCCTATCACTATGACATCTATTGATTCGCTTTCAATTACTTGTATTATATCTTCATCCGTATAACATACATCCGTTAAATCAAAGAAACGTTCAAAAAAAGATTCATGCATTGTGACCTGCTTTTTAGAAGTTGTCTTTTTATAATTTTTAGAGAGATCTTTAGGACGCCAATTTATGATTTTAATATCATAACCATGGTTTTTAAAGTACCATAATGTTGATAATGCTTGTAAATTAGCTCCAAAATTATACACCGAATGATAAGTTAATAAGCCTATTTTTCTCATTACACAAATATTACATTTTTCTAAATTGTTCAACAGACATACGTATTGGCTTAACAGGAACAGAGTTAACATAGCCTGCTGCTATAAAAAGAACTACCCGTTCATATAAGGGAATACCTAAACAACGCATAACATGATTTCTTTCCTTTTTTGAAGCATGTTGAAAATTTAATATTGTAGTAAATATATTGTTTGCCCGACAGGCCAATACCAAGTTTTCAACAAATAAAGCTGCATCAATATATGGAAGCATACGATCTATGCAAGTATAAGGACGGACATCAGCCGTTACACATAATAAGTAGGGAATTTTGCTAAATCCCGTTGCTCCTCCAATATTAGGTACCAAACTATTAATTGTTTTTTCATCACAAACAACATACACTCTTGAAGTCTGCCTACAACACCCAGTAGGTGCATCTGCTGCCAATTCAATAATTTCATTCCAAATAGAATCATCAACTGGCTTATTATTGAAATTGCGACAAGAAATCCGTGAATGAAAGAAATCATAAATCCATTGTTTCTCTATATCATTGTAATTATAGAACGAATTATTTGTATTTACCCTCCCTATATTTTGTGCCTGTTCATAAGATAAAATAATTTTCTTACACCAAACAAAGGACAAATCACTTTCTTTATTTGTATTTACTAAACGATTTTGCAGAAACAGAGCTTCATTATAAACCCGTTTTCCATGTCCTTTTTCAAAAGGAATAATATGTAACCCTTTATCTAATATATGACAATTCTTTCTTAACAATGCTAAAGCAACATCCAAATTTTCCCCTACACCATCATAAAATAAATTAATATACCTCCAATCATCATAAAGACACTTCAATCTATAATAAAGATATTTACACTTATACAAAACTCCCATACTAATTTTATTTATTAAAATAAACTATTTTATTTTCAACATATTTTTTCCTAACAAGAATACTTCATGCAATAACTTCCTATTGAGGCGTAAAATCACACACAATAGAATGCATACACAGAAAATATCAAGAAAAATATCACTCACAAATATATTTACAAATATATATATAACAACTATCAGAAAAATGATCATATATGAACACCAATCAAAAATTGGAGCATATTTCCAAGTTATCTTTACTCTCAAAGAAAACATTAATATATTTGATATGAGAATTGAAATTACAGCCCCCCAAATACCCAATAATGGAATTAAAAGGAAATTCGATATAAGACACACTGTTCCTCCCCACACGCTCGTTGAAAAATAGTACTTACTTTCTTTAGTAGCCAAAAAATTTGTACCAACAAAACCTGAAAGATTAGAAAAAACAACTGCTAAAGATAATACAGAAACATATTTCCAAGCCTCATTATAACCAGAAGTTGTCATCAATTTCACAAGTGGGCGACCAAGTATAGTGATTCCTAACAAAAAACAAATAAGTATCAAAAATAATAAACGAAATATCTTATTATAAAAAAATTTATAGCTGATATCCTTAAACTCCTCTAAAACAGAAATCTGCCAAGAATAAGTGAACACACTATAAACCATAGCTATAATCATCGGAAATTTATTTGCAACTGCAAGAATACCAACAGAATCTATACCCGAGTAATATTCCAAAAGAGGACGATTTAATGTACTTAATACCCACCACATTATACTATTTGGTATCATTGGAATAGAATACTTCAGCATTTCTTTAAGTTGTTTTTTCGACAACAAACCCAACGAAAAGTAAGAATATTCCTTACCAGCTATTACTGTATAAATAGCTGCCACAAAATAAGAAAGAATCATTGAATAAATATATCCATCAATCCCCCACAACGGTAAAAAAATCAAAGAACTTAATACAGTAGTTAATGTTAGTACAACCCCAGAGACAACATAGACTTTAACCTTATCAATACTCCTTACAAATTGCTGAACATAAGACTGAAAGAAAGTCACACAAATAATCAAAAAAATGTAAAGATTGTATTCTACAAATATTCCATCATAAGACAACCAACGCAATATTGATATTAATAATATAAATAATAATCCTGTTAATGAAAGTGTTCCTAATGAAAATAGGAGACCAGAAGTAAAATAACTCTTTTGCTTTATTAGTAACTGACTTTTAGGAAAAACAAATATAGCTTCCGTCAAACAACAAGTAGTAAGACTTGTCAATAAAGTAACATATACCTGAACCAAATCCATAGTACCATAATCCCCTACAGAAAGTTGCGAAGTATAAAAGGGAAGCATCAAGAAAGTTAATATTTTACTTCCCATATTTCCCAAAAACATTAAAAAAGCATTTTTTCCTAGACGACTGTATTTACCCATAAAAGCCCCAATAAGACTGCCTTATCTCTAAATCCCTATAAATATGTTAAGCATATTATTATAAAACTTTTTCATAATCAAACATCTAAACTATTTCACTTAACATTGGATGTACTTTGTCTTTTTCACTCAGTACTACCTTTTCAACTGGTATTCTCCAGTCAATCCTCAAATCAGGATCATTCCAAGCAATAGCTCCCTCATATTGCGGAGCATAAAAATTATCACATTTATATTGAAACACAACATCTTCACTCAAAACAGAAAATCCATGTGCAAAACCTCTCGGAATAAAAAATTGTCGATGATTATCCTCAGTTAACTCTACTGCAACATGATGTCCAAAAGTTGGAGAACCCTTTCTTATATCTACAGCGACATCTAAAACCGCACCTTTTATAACACGTACAAGTTTACTTTGAGCAAAAGGTGGCTTCTGATAATGTAACCCTCGAATAACCCCATAAGATGATTTAGACTCATTATCTTGTACAAAAACCGTTTTACAAACTTTTTTTTCAAATTCCTTTTGATTGAAAGACTCAAAAAAATAGCCACGTTCATCGCTAAAAAGGCGAGGTTCAATGATAATAACACCTGTAATTGATGTGTTTATAATCTTCATACTAATATATATTACAATTCAAATTCTTTTCGCAGCAAAATATACGTATCATTCAGAAACCCAAAATGGAAAACTTACAGATATTACACACATTATTATTTATCTACCGATACAAGCATAAACAATCTCCAGCTCTTGTAATTCAGACTTCTCATATATATTTCTTCCATCAATCACCACTGCCTTCTTCATCGTCTTCTTCAGTACTCCCCAACTCGGCATCCTAAACTCTTTCCACTCCGTCACCAGCAACAACGCATCCGCATCCAACACCGCATCATACATATCCGTAGCATAGACAACCTTATCTCCTATCCTACGTTTACATTCATCCATCGCAATCGGATCATAGACCTTCACGCTTGCACCAGCCTCTATCAACTTATCAATCAATACCAGTGCCGGCGCCTCTCTCATATCATCAGTTTCAGGCTTGAAAGCCAAACCCCATAAAGCAATCTGTTTACCCTTCAAATTCCCATTATAGTGTTTCAACAACTTCTCAAAAAGAATACTCTTTTGTCTCTCATTCACCTCTTCCACAGCTTTCAAAACACGCATCGAATAACCATTCTTTTCCGCAGTCTTTATCAAAGCTTTCACATCCTTCGGAAAACAAGAACCACCATACCCACAACCAGGATACAAAAATTTACTGCCAATACGACTATCCGCACCAATACCCTTACGGACCATATTTACGTCAGCACCAACCAACTCACAAAGATTCGCAATATCATTCATAAAACTAATCCGTGTAGCCAACATAGAATTAGCAGCATATTTTATCATCTCAGCACTCGGAATATCAGTAAATATCAATCGATAGTTATTCATCATGAAAGGCTTGTAAAGCCGTTCCATTATTCCTTTAGCCTTTTCCGATTCAACACCTACCACTACACGGTCAGGTTTCATAAAATCATCAACGGCATCACCTTCCTTCAAAAATTCAGGATTAGAAGCTACATCAAAATCGATCTGAATAGTACGTTTATCAAGTTCTTCCTGAATGGCAGACTTGACTTTTTGTGCAGTACCTACCGGAACTGTACTTTTGGTTACAACAAGTACATACTTATTAATATTACGACCAATAGTACGGGCTACCTCCAACACATATTTCAAATCAGCACTACCATCCTCATCAGGAGGGGTACCAACCGCACTGAACACAACCTCTACATCATCCAGACATTCCTTCAAATCTGTCGTAAATTTCAAACGATCAGCTGTATAATTACGGTGTACCATATCTTCCAAACCCGGTTCATAAATAGGAATAATACCTTTTTTCAGATTCTCGATCTTACTTTCCTGCACATCCACACAAGTAACATCCATTCCCATCTCCGAGAAACAAGTACCTGTAACTAAACCGACATAGCCAGTACCAACGATTGCTATTTTCATAATATCTTGATGACTATTAATTATAAATAATAAAAAGAACGATACCAGTCTATCGTTTCCTGAACTCCTTCTTTGATTGCTTTATTAGGCTTAAATCCCAATTCATTCTGTAAAGCGGTAGTATCTGCATTTGTCTGATAAACATCTCCCGGTTGCATCGGAAGATATATTTTCTCTGCAGGATGTCCGATAGCTTCTTCAATAGCCTGAATAAAGTCCATAAGTTTCACTGGATGAGAATTACCTATATTATATATTTTATATGGAGCAGTAGAAGAACTGGGATCAGGGGTTTGAGCACTCCAATCCGGATTAGAAGTAGGAATATGGTCTATCACTCGAAGGACCCCTTCAACAATGTCGTCGATATAAGTAAAATCACGCAGCATATCGCCATTATTGAAAACCTTTATAGCTCGACCGTGCAACATGGCATCTGCAAAAAGGAAAGGTGACATATCCGGACGACCCCAAGGACCATAAACAGTAAAAAAGCGCAAGCCAGTAGAAGGAATACTATATAAATGACTATAAGTATGTGCCATCAATTCATTGGATTTCTTCGTTGCTGCATAAAGGCTGACTGGATGGGCTATACTATCTCTCTCTGAAAAAGGTACCTTCCCATTCAAACCATAAACACTACTGGAACTGGCATAAATCAAATGCTTCACTTTATAATGGCGACAACCTTCCAATATATTTAGAAAACCATCTACATTACTTTCCACATAAGCATAGGGATTTTCTATAGAGTACCTCACACCTGCTTGTGCAGCAAGATTCACAACCTTGTCAAAACACTCATTAGCAAAAAGCATATGCATCGCCTGTCTGTCCTCCAGATTCATACGAACAAAGCGAAATTGTTCATACACATTACTCTGAACAAATTTATACCAATCTACTACATTCTTATCAATTCCTAAAGTTTCCAGACGACCATACTTCAAACTGACATCATAGTAGCTATTTATATTATCTAAACCTACTACCTCATCTCCACGGGAGAGCAAACGTCTACAAACATAGGATCCGATGAATCCAGCAGCTCCAGTAACAAGAATTTTCATATATACACAAAGTAAATACTAACGAATAGAGATAAAAAACATAACTTATGAGCAATCTACAACACAGTGTCTAGTAAATATGGATTAGCTTCAAAGTTTTGCAAATCACCAACAATTTCTTGTTGCTCACTAGTTAATGAAGACATCCAACTATCTATAATTCGATGTGCTTCTTCCGCCAACTCTTTATCAAATGTCTCACCATAACAGCCCACCAATAATTGACATTTTAACAAAGAATCCGGAAGTTTACCCAAGACCTCCCAACTACGAT
>OGZX01002986.1_pt1 | contig 12439 bp, 9 predicted proteins | sample 1576881 | NCBI WGS metagenome assembly OGZX01 (sample SAMEA3541542, study PRJEB24748) | human gut metagenome | biome: human gut; feature: human-associated habitat; material: faeces | place: China | collected 2012
TGTATGATGTTTCTGAAAGCCAAAGACCGCATCATTCACGAACTTTTCCCTTCGAAACTCATCCACATCGGCGGCGACGAATGCCCCAAAGGCCGCTGGAAAGCATGTCCCCACTGCCAGCAGCGCATCCGCGAGGAGGGGCTCAAAAACGAATACGAGTTGCAGAGCTACTTTGTCCACCGCATCGAACGCTGGATGCACGCCCACGGCCGGGAAATCATCGGCTGGGACGAGATTCTGCAGGGCGGCATCTCGAAAACCGCGAACATCATGTCGTGGAACGGCATAGAACCGGGCATCAAGGCGGCCCGAAAGGGAAATCCCGTGATCATGACGCCCAAATGGTACTGCTATTTCGATTACAGCCAGACCTCCGATCCCGAGCGTTACGAACCGCTGGGCAATACCCGTTACGTCTCGGTACGGCAGGCCTACCGCCTCGACCCCTGCGATCAACTGACGCTCTCAGAGCGGAAACAGATCATGGGTGTGCAGTGCAACCTCTGGACAGAGTACATCGCAGACATCAAACACGTCCAGCACATGGTCCTGCCGCGCATGGCGGCCCTTTCCGAAGTGGGCTGGGCTTATGACCGCAAGGATTACAACGATTTCGTACGGCGGATTCCTGCGCTGGCAGCCATCTACAAAGCCGAAGGATACAACTACGCGCCCTATCTGTTCGAGGGTATCGAGTAGCGTATTCTGCATTTCACACGGAACACCCCGCAGATCGCAGGACCTTGCGGGGTGTTTTCGGATGCACTGCACCGACCGCCGGAGACTCGGCGCTGCTCCCGACGGGGATATACAAGGTCCGAGACCCGGAATCGCCGCGGACGAAAGCGGTTATTTTTCAGACACGTAAAACCACCGGCCCCCTTCGAACTCGGCTTTGACCTTCCGGTTCTCCCAGCGGACGGAAAACACGAACAGGTAGTCCCGCCGCCCTGCGGCAGTTTCGATCGGCAACGATATCTCTATCCGGGTGAGCTTATCCGCATCCCGCAACAGATTCTTGAATACCCACCGCCGGAGGTCGTAACTGTAAAAAACCCGGCTCTTAACGGCGATCGACTCCGAAATGCCAGTTCCTTTCACGACCACGGAAGGAACCTGTGCATCGTGTCTGTCGAGCAACCTCACGCCCCGGTGAAATACGCCCTCCCCGGTATTCGAAATTCCATCCACGAAAACGGCGTCATCCCAGATGATCCGGAAATTGGAGTCGCTTTCATTGGACAGAAAAAAATCGACATGCGTAGGTTCAAAGGTGAAAACGATGCGGATTACGGAATCCCGGTACACGGGCGTCGTGAAACCCTGCTCATTCCCGGGATTGCCGATAACGCCTTCCGGGGCGTTCGCGACCTCGACAGACTCCAAATAGACCCGATAATAGTCCATTTTATACCTCTTCGGCTTGGCCTGCGAGGATAGGGGGAGCGCCAGCAACAGCATGACGAACGGTAAGAAAAGTCTCATAGCTCAATATTCGGAATTCTTCCGAATTTACGGTTTTATTTCCGGTCCGCCAAATTTCGAAACCTCCAAAAGTACATCCGGATCCCACTTCGCCGGAAACCGCACCGCCACCGCCGCTTTTTACGCCGCCGTCTCTGTCCGCGACAGCCCCGCTCCGGGGCTTCGGCAGCACGCGGCTATGATCTGCAAATCCCTACGGGGATAAATAAACGAAGAGGAGGGAAGTCTCCGAAAAAATTCAAAACTTCCCTCCTCTTCATTTACACGCCTGCGGCGTTTTGCGAATCATCGTCCCCGTTACGAACCGAAGTTGTCGTAGAGGATATTCTCCGGCGGCACGCCGAGGTTGTCCAGCATCTTGACAACCGATGCGATCATCATCGGAGGTCCGCACATGAGGTAGATGCAGTCCTCGGGAGCCTGATGGTTCTTGAGATAGTTTTCATAGAGCACGTTGTGCACGAAGCCCGGCGTGTATTTCACCCCGGCGGCGTTTGCCGCGGGATCGGGACGGTCGAGCGCAAGGTTGAACTTGAAGTTGGGGAAATCCTTCTCGATCTGGTGGAACTCGTCGAGGTAGGGAACCTCCTTCAGGGCACGCGCGCCGTACCAGAACGACACCGGTTTGCCGGTCTTCTCGGTCTTGAACAAATGCATCAGGTGGCTGCGCATCGGAGCCATGCCCGCACCGCCGCCGATGAAGATCAGCTCCTGCGTATCGGGCAGGTTGTCCGGCAGGAAGAACTCGCCGTAGGGGCCCGAAATGGTCACCTTGTCGCCCGGTTTACGCGAGAAGACATACGACGAGCAGATACCCGGGTTGACCTTCATGAAGCCGCCCGTAGCCTTATCGAACGGAGGCGTAGCGATACGGATGTTGAGCATGATGATGTTGCCCTCGGCCGGGTGGTTGGCCATCGAATAGGCGCGGAACGTCGGTTCGGGGTTAGTGGTCACCAGGTCCCACATCTTGAACTTGTCCCAGTCCTCACGGAACTGCGGCTCGATGTCCATGTCGGAGAACTTAATGGCGTCGTATTTCGGAATGTCGATCTGGATGTAACCGCCGCTGCGGAACTTGAGGTTCTCGCCCGCGGGCAGTTTCACGACGAACTCCTTGAGGAAGGTCGAAATGCTGCGGTTCGAGACCACCTCGCACTCCCACTTCTTAACGCCCAGGACAGCCTCCTCGACGTGGATTTTCATATTTTCCTTCACCTTCACCTGGCAGCCCAGACGCCAGTGGTCCTTGGCCATCTTACGCGAGATGAAGCCCGTTTCGGTGGGCAGGATGTCGCCGCCGCCTTCGAGCACCTGGCATTTGCACATGCCGCACGAACCGCCGCCGCCGCAGGCCGAAGGCAGGAACACCTTGTTGTTGGCCAGCGTCGCGAGCAGCGTCGAGCCGCTTTCGGTCGTGATGACCTTCTCGCCGCCGTTGATGTCGATCGTCACATCGCCCGAAGAGGTCAGTTTCGCCTTCGCATAGAGAAGCAGTGCGACCAGCACGAGCGTGATCACCAGAAAGGCTGCGATCGCTATTAAAATCGTTGTAGTCATTTTTTCAGAATCTCTTTTTAAAGGTTAGAACTGAATGCCCGAGAAGATCATGAAGGCAATGCCCATCAGACCGGTGATGATGAAGGCGATGCCGGGGCCCTTGAGCGCCGCGGGGATATGCGAATAGGTCGTCTTCTCGCGGATGGCGGCCATCATCACAATCGCCAGCCACCAGCCCAGGCCCGAACCCAGGCCGTAGACGATCGACTGCCAGAGCGTCGAAAGCTCGCCGCCGTCGACCTTCTGCTGCATGAACAGCGAGCCGCCCATGATGGCGCAGTTCACGGCAATCAGCGGCAGGAAGATTCCCAACTGGCTGTAAAGCGTCGGCGAGAACTTCTCGACGATCATCTCCACCAACTGCACGAAAGCCGCGATGGTGGCGATGAAGACGATGAACGACAGGAAGTTCAGGTCCACGCCTTCGATGAGCGCATTGGCCTTCAGCACGTATTCGTACAAGAGGTAGTTCAGCGGGACGGTCATCACCATCACGAACGTAACGGCAGCGCCGAGTCCCAGGGCCGTCTTCACGCTTTTCGACACGGCGATGTAGGAACACATGCCGAAGAAGAAGGCGAAGACCATGTTGTCGATAAAGATCGACCGGATAAAGATATTCAATGATTCCATACGTTATCCTCCTATTTTTCCTGTAAGTCCTTGTTACGCGAACGGTGCACCCAGATGATGCAGCCCACGATGATCAGCGCCATCGGCGGGAAGAGCATCAGTCCGCAGTTCGAATAGAAGCCGCCCTCGGCCATGTACCAGCTCTCGGGGATGATGCGGAAGCCCAGAAGGCTGCCCGAACCGAAAAGCTCGCGGAAGAAGGCCACGATCACCAGAATCAGGCCGTAACCGAAACCGTTGCCGATACCGTCGAGGAACGAAGCCCAAGGCTTGTTGGCGAGGGCGAAAGCCTCCACGCGGCCCATGACGATACAGTTGGTGATGATCAGGCCGACGTAAACCGACAACTGCTTCGAGACTTCGTAAACGAAGGCTTTGAGCACCTGGTCGACGAGAATTACCAGCGCGGCGATAACGACGAGCTGAACGATGATGCGGATACGCGAGGGAACGCCGTTGCGCAGCAGCGACATCACGAGGTTCGAGAATCCCGTAACGACCGTAACGGACAATGCCATAACGATGGCGGGCTTGAGCTGTACGGTGACGGCCAGCGCCGAGCAGATACCGAGGATCTGCACGATGACCGGGTTGTTCGCAGAGAACGGTCCCGTCAGGAATTTCAGGTTCTTAGCCGAAAACAAAGGCTCTTTTTCCATCTTACTCATTGTTTTCTACATTTTCTTCGTTAGACACTTCTGCCGAAACGGGAGCCGCAGCGGTACGCTTGGCCTCCAGCAGGGGCAGGTAGTTCGAGAGGCTGTTCTGAAGCATCGCCGTCACGCCGTCCGAGGTCTTCGTACCGCCCGAAATGGCGTCTACCTCGTGCGCGAGGTCCTTGGCGCCGCCCTTGCGGAGCTTCACCGAGACGAACTTGTCGCCGTCGAAGATCGTCTTGCCGACGAAATTGGCCTGGTACTTGGGCGTCGAAATCTCGGCGCCGAGGCCCGGGGTCTCGCCCTTGTGGGCCATGATGATACCGGCTACGGTATCCATGTCCTTCTCAAGCGCCACATAGCCCCAGATCGGGCCCCAGAGGCCCATGCCCGTTACGGGAATGACCACGCGGCCGTCCTTGGCCTCGAAGACCGGGAACTTGCCCGCTTCGAAGGTTCCCGGCAGGTCGTTGAGCAGCGCGAAAACGTCTTCGCCGTCGATCCGCTTACCGTCCTTGTCCACGACATAGGCGTCGATATACTCGTCGTAGGACTGATCCTGTGCCGAGAGCGACGCGAGGATGTTCTGCTTCTTCTCGTTCAGGTCGTTGGCATCCTGACGGGGTTTGAGGGCAAGGGCCGCCACGGCCAGTAACACGGCCACGACGACGACCATCACCGTCGAGTACATAATAATATAGGCGTTGCCGTTCTTGTCGCTCAGCAGACCCTTTTTCTCCTGCTTCAGTTCCGTGAACTCCGAAGCGGGAACTCCGCAGACAGGGCAGTTAGCGGGCGCGGCGTCTCCTTCGTGGATATAGCCGCAGACATTGCATCTGAATTTTTTAGTTGCCATAGTCTCCCCTATTTTACGAGTTTAACACGTTTCTTGCGGCGCGAAATATTGGCCTCGACCACGTAGTAGTCCACCAGCGGCGCCAGCGCATTCATAAAGAGGATCGAAAGCATCATGCCTTCGGGATAGGCCGGGTTCACCACGCGGATCAGCACGGCCAGCGCACCGGTCATCAGACCCACGATGTACTTGCCCTTGTTGGTCTGGGCCGAGGTTACGGGGTCCGTAGCCATGAAGACCGCACCGAAGGCGAAACCGCCGACGATCAGATGCCACCAGGCGGGATAGGTCGTCACGCCGAGCGCCTGGAACAGGTAGCCCATCGCCAGTCCGCCGACGAATACCGAAACCATCGTACGCCACGAAGCGATGCCCGTGAAGAGAAGGATCGCAGCGCCGATGAGGATGGCCAGCGTCGAAGTCTCGGCGAACGATCCGGGAATGAAGCCCAGGAAGGCGTCGAGTGGCGAGTAGGCCATGGCGCCGGTCGTCGAGAGCTGCTCGAGGGCCGTTGCGCCCGTGATGCCGTCGACATGTGCGCCCATCATCGTCCAGTCGGAATACCAGACCGTCTCACCCGACATCGAAGGAGTGTAGGCGAAGAAGGCGAAGGCACGCGCCAGCAGCGCGGGATTGAAGACGTTCATACCCGTACCGCCGAAGACCTCCTTACCGAAGACCACGGCGAAAGCCGTCGAAAGTCCCACCATCCAGAGCGGGGTCGACACCGGCATGATCATCGGGATCAGCAGACCCGAAACGAGAAAGCCCTCGTTGACCTCGTGGCCGCGCGCCTGTGCGAATCCGAACTCGATGCCCAGACCCACGATATACGAAACGCAGACCATCGGCAGCACACGCACCAGACCGTAGAAGAAAGCCGTGAAGCCCTCCAATCCGACCTGGATACCCGTATTGTAGCAACCGAAGAAGAACGCCGGCATCAGCGCCACGACGACCATGATCATCGTACGTTTCATGTCGTTGCAGTCGCGGATATGCGCGCCCTTCGAGGTAGTGGTGTTGGGTACGAAGAGGAACGTTTCGAATGCATCGAACGTCGACTCCAGAAAGCCCAGTTTACCTCCTTTGGAGAAGGTGGGCTTGATATTATCCATTAATTTACGCAGTCCCATCTTTATGCCTCCCTGATCATTAAGTTAATACCGTCGCGGATGATCTGCTGAATCTCGATCTTCGAGGGATCGACGAACTCGCACAGCGCGAAGTCCTCTTCCGTAACTTCGTAAATGCCGAGGTTTTCCATCTTGTCGATGTCGCCGGCGAGGCAGGCCTTCAGGAGATACATCGGATAGATGTCCATCGGCAGGTACTGCTCGTAGAGCCCCGTCACGACGAACGGGCGTTCGCCGCCGTTCAGGTTGGTGTCGAGATCGTAAGCTTTCTTCGGGCAGATCCACGAGAAGTAGGCACGCGATACGGAGAACTTCCCGAAACGGGGCAGCGCCCAGCCCAGCAGTTCGTACTTGTCGCCCTCGGGGATTGCAGTCAGCTGATTGGCGTAGAAGGCGACGAAACCGTCGGCCGGGGTCTTCGTGCCCGTGAGCACATTGCCCGAAATAATGCGGACATGGTCGCCCTCCTTCTGTTTCTTGACATTGCCTTTGAGGATCGAGTCGACCTTGGCGCCCGCAACGACGCGGACGTACTGCGGACGCTCGATCTCCGAGCCGGCTACGGCGATAATCTTCGTCATGTCGACACGGCCTTCGTTGAACAGGCGGCCGATGATAGCCAGATCCTGGATATTGACCGTCCACACCACTTCGCCCTTGTTTACGGGATCTACGTGGTGAATCTGCACACCGACGTTGCCGACGGGGTGTTTTCCGGCAAAGGTGTGCAGCTCGGCGCCCTTGAGCGAAGACATCTGGCCTTCGGCCTTGGCGCGCACCGAGAGGTGCACTTTACCCGGGGTGAGCTTGCGCATCACGTCGATACCCGTCTGGAGGTTCTTCTGTTCGGCCTTGAGGATGCTATATTCTTGACGGCCGATTTGAATGGTCCGTTAGGGCCTGTATTTTCTTATGATGGAACCTCTTCTTTAGTATTGGGTAAATGTTCCGAGGAATTAGAGAAAATTACGGCTGAAACTAAATTTGCATATAAAAAAGAGTTGCAGATTGCACTTTGGAATATGTGGTTGAATAAGTCGGTTTTTGAATTTCCAGATGAATTTTTTAAAGTTAGTGATTATTCACGCACGGCGGATGCAGATCCCTCTTCTCCTAATTATGCTCGTAATAGAGGTTTTGTTGCGCATTATCAAATGGGGGAATGGAGTTTGTTTCCCACGGATTGGATGACCGGTACGCTCGGGGATGTGTTGGATTTGTCTGCTTTTATCATGAGTATGATTTCTCGGACTTCTGACGAGTGGGCTTCGGATTTAACTTATCCGTTAGTAAAAAAGAAGTATGATATTTTGCAAAATTATTTTTTGAAAACCTATAATGTAAATTTAAAAAATATAGGGAATACTGTTTATTAGTGCAGTGTGGTTGTTGTATGTGTACCGGATATCATCCGGTACACCATATTAAAACGAATGTATTAGAATTAGTTTAGGTTATTGACCTCTCAAGGGAAAAGGATATTTGTCGTGTTGAAAGTTTTTTGACACAAGGGGATTTCTTTGTTGGGATGGTTGTGTTGTATGTATAATAAAAATAATTAGTGGCTATGGAAGAACCAATAGTAAGAGTTGAAAATTTGTCTCATCGTTATAGTGTACAGTGGGCTGTTCGGGATGTTAGTTTTGAAATTTTTAAAAACGGGATATATGGTTTATTGGGGTCGAATGGAGCTGGTAAATCAACCACGATGAATATTATGTGTGGTGTTCTTAAACAAACGAAAGGAAACGTGTTTGTGAAAGGTATAAATATGCGTGAACATGCCGTGGAAGCAAAGCGTCATATCGGTTTTTTACCCCAGAAGCCACCTTTACACATGGATTTAACCGTGGAGGAGTATTTGAAGTATAGTGCGAATTTACGTCATATCCCGGGTAAAGAGATCCATAAAGCAGTGATAGATGTGATGGGACGTTGTGGTATCTCTCATTTTCAAAAGCGATTGATTCGTAATTTATCCGGAGGTTATCAACAACGGGTCGGGATTGCTCAGGCAATTATTCACAATCCTGATTTTGTGGTGTTGGATGAGCCGACAAATGGATTAGACCCGAATCAGATAATGGAAGTCCGCCATTTGATTAAGGAGATTGCCGAAGAGCGAACGGTTGTGTTGTCAACGCATATTTTAACGGAAGTACAGGCTACTTGTGACTATATCCGTATGATTGAACAAGGAAGCCTTGTTTTTGCCGGAACCGTGAGAGAATTTGATAATTACATTACCCCGACTTCGGTGGTTGTATCATTACTCTCCATGCCTCCGATTGATGATTTACGTTCGCTTCCCGGTATCGTAAGCGTGGAAGAGCTGGGTGGAACAAAATATCGGCTACAGTTTGTTAATGCTCAAGAGATGATGGAAAAAGTGGTTGAAATAAGTAATATTCGTGGTTGGAGACTAAACGAGATTTATCTGGAGAAGAGTTCTCTTGATGCGATTTTTGCAGAGTTATCAAAGAAATAATGTAACTATAAATAGATATATAATGAAAACAATATATAAAATAGCGTGGACGGAGTTACAGACCTTGTTTTATTCTCCGGTGGCATGGTTGATTATCGTGATTTTTGCATTTCAAGCTGCAATGACATTTGTTGGGTCTTTTTCTTTTGGAGGTGTCGTTGAGAGTCAGGCTTTAAGATATGGAAATGGAGCAAATATGGCCACTTTTAGGATATTTTCTAATCCTTGGGGAGGTCTATTTCCTGCAATTCAAGGGTATCTTTACCTTTATATTCCTTTGCTGACAATGGGGTTGATGAGTCGGGAATTGAGTAGTGGGTCTATCAAGTTATTATATTCTTCGCCTGTTACTAATGCGCAAATTATTCTTGGCAAGTTCTTGTCCATGATGATTTATGGATTAGCTTTGATTGCGATATTGATGTTTTTTGTCGTGTTTTGTACCTTTACGGTAAAGGATCTCGATTTGCCTGCCGTGTTGACTGGAATACTTGGGTTATACCTTTTGATTTGTGCTTATTCGGCTGTCGGGCTTTTTATGTCTAGTTTGACTTCCTATCAGGTGGCTGCGGCAGTGTTGACATTAGCGATGTTGGCAATTCTGAATTACGTGAAAGTGTGGTGGCAGGATATTGAATTGGTGCGTGAAATTACTTATTGGTTATCAATTTCAGGACGTGCCGATGGGTTTATTAACGGTTTGATTTGTAGTGAGGATTTACTTTATTTTATTATAGTAACAGCTTTATTTTTAGGATTAACGGTAGTTCGTTTACAGTCTAACCGTCAGAAAAGTCCTTTGACGGTAATGTTAGGTAAATATATCGGAGTTTTGTTGCTTGCTTGTTTGTTGGGATATATTTCTTCTCGTCCTCAACTGATGATTTATTATGATGCGACGGATACGAAAACAAATACTTTGACTCCTAATAGTCAGGAGGTCATTGCTAAGCTTGAAGGTGGATTAACGATAACTACTTATGTGAATGCGTTGGATGAAAAAGATTTGTGGGCAGGACTTCCGGTTAATATGAAAAATGACCAAGAATTGTTTAGGCCATATATGCGTTTTAAACCGGAAATTAAGATGAAGTATGTTTATTATTATGATACCGTGACAAGTCCTTCGCAAGATAAACGTTATCCGGGTTTGAATACGGAACAGCGTGCAAAGGAAATCATGAGAATTCATGGTTTGGATTCCAATATGTTTTTAAAACCGGAAGAGATACGTGCGCAAATAGATTTGTTGCCTGAAAAGAATAAATTTGTTCGTGTTCTTGAGCGGGAAAGTGGTGAAAAGACATTTTTGCGGGTGTATAATGATATGGGACATTTTCCGAGGGAAGCAGAAATCACGGCAGCATTTAAGCGTATTGTTATGGAGTTACCTAAAGTCGGTTTTTTGATAGGGCACGGGGAACGTGATATAAAAAAATTAGGTGATCGAGACTACAATAGTTTTACTTTAGATAAATCTTTCCGTTATGCCTTAATCAATCAAGGATTTGATATTGAAAATGTGATACTGGATAAAGAAGTAAATCCGGAAATTAGAATTCTTGTGATAGCGGAGGTGAGGGATGAGATGAGTGAAGTCGAATGTGAAAATTTGGATAAGTATATTGCTTGTGGTGGTAATCTGTTGATTATGAGCGAACCAAAATCTGCAGGGAATATTGGGCCTTTGCTGGCTAAATTGGGAGTGAAGGTTGTCCCGGGAACATTGGTTAGACAAACGGAAAATTTTTCTCCTGATTTGATTTTGTCGTCTCCAACAAAAGAGGCTGGTGAGATGGCGTATTGGTTTGAAAATATGATAAAAGAGGATCAAGTTATTGTTACACCAGGTGTATCCGGCTTGGAATATAGTACAGATAAAGGGTATCAGGTGACTCCTTTGTTTTTGACTGATTCTTTGGTTTGGAACGAGTTGGAAACAACCAATTTTGTTGATGATGCGATCGAATTGAATGAAGAGGCGGGGGAGGTGCAACAACGCTATGCGACAGGATTAGCTCTAACTCGGAAATTGGGAGATAAAGAACAGAAAATAATGATTTTTGGTGATGCTGATTGTATTAGTAATGGAGAATTAGGAATGTTTCGTCAAGATATTTTGGCAAATAATTTCAATATTGTTATGGGTAGCTTTTTCTGGATGTCGGATGAGGAAGTCCCTGTTGACGTACGTAGGCCAGATCCTTTGGATAATCAGGTTTATATGGATGAAAAAGGTTTGGCTACTTGGAAAGTAATTATGATGTGGATTATTCCGGGATTGCTTGTGATCTTTTCAATTTTGATATGGATTCGTAGAAGAGGAAGATAATTCGATACCGTTGAAGAAGTTTATTAAAAAAGACCGGACAATCATTCCGGTCTTTTTTATTATTAGATAATCTTGAATCCCAAGGTTAAGTTCCATGATTTGGGAGCTTTCACCCCATCTCCGAATTTCTTTAATCCGAATTCGTAGTCAATATCGAAAGTTACTTTCCATACATCGACTCCGGCTCCGATTTTCCCGTTCCACATCATTTTGTCCGTGTTGAAATCGCTTTTTAAATCTTTCGTCACGAAAGATGCAACGGGACCAGCGAATCCGCGTAATTTGAATATGGGGAGTTTGAGAATGTTATATCCGACCATAACAGGGATGTCGATGGAACTGTATTTGAATTTTCCGATAGAACCGATTTCGTCATTGATTTTACTTTCTTTGTGTGCAAAGTTCAAGGCTGGTTCTAGGTAAATACTCCCAAGATTGATTCTTGCGAAGGCACCTATCATGTATCCTCCATGCGAATCTACTTTATATTCTTTTGCTTTGATTTTTGCGTCATTCCAACCACCGTGAATACCGATATTTATAGGTAAGGATTGAGCCATGGTGGTTAAACCGATGAGGCTGAAGAGAACTAAAATTACTAATTTTTTCATACTGTCCTTTTTTGTTTTGAATAATTGATTTATCTATTTATATATTCTATTCGTTTGAATTCCGAAAGGATGATACCAGTGGCAACGCCCACGTTCAGGGATTCTGTCGAATAAAGACTGTGTGCAAAGCTGGGAATCGTTATTTTGTGGTTCACCAGTTGTTCGATTCTTGCGGTAATCCCGTTTCCTTCGTTTCCCATGACGATAAATCCCTTGCTTTGGAGATGCATCCGGTAGATATTTTCTCCTTCCAAAAATGTCCCGTAACAGGGAAAATCCGAGTTCGTGAACCGGGGGATAAAATCGACAAGATCCAAGTAAAAAACGTTCACCCGGAATATTGCACCCATGCTTGCTTGAACGGATTTCGGGTTAAAAATGTTTGCACAATCGTGGTCACAAAATATATTTTGGATGCCGAACCAATCGCAGACCCGGAGTATCGTGCCGATGTTGCCTGGGTCTTGAATACCGTTGAGGACCACGGATAGTGAGTCTTTTATCTCATCCGGGTTGTATGTTCTGACGGGGATTTCAGCTAGTGCAATGACTTCCGGCAGAGATTTGAAATTGGAGATGCGTCCCATCTCGATCTCGTTTACCTCGATCGTGTTACATTTTTTCAAGTGTTGTTGATTGCTTTCGATCCAAGAGGGGCGGGCAATCAATGAATCTATTTTCA
>OGZX01002987.1_pt1 | contig 12438 bp, 4 predicted proteins | sample 1576881 | NCBI WGS metagenome assembly OGZX01 (sample SAMEA3541542, study PRJEB24748) | human gut metagenome | biome: human gut; feature: human-associated habitat; material: faeces | place: China | collected 2012
CAGATATTGCACGGAGAAAGGTTTCTCGATATAAGCATCCGCACCGCAGTCCATACCCTCTATCTTGGAATTGGTATCCGTTTTGGCAGTCAGCAAGATGAACGGGATATGGCTGATAGCCTGGTCGGCACGCAAGGTCTTGCAGAATTCCACACCATCCATGCGGGGCATCATCCAGTCACTCACTATGAGGGTCACCTCATTGGTTTTCAGTTTCTCCAGCGCCTCTATTCCGTCTTCTGCCGTCAGTATGGAGTACCGGGCGGAGAAACTGCTCGAAAGGAAGTTCAGCATTTCTTCGTTATCATCCACAATCAGCATCATGGGTTTATCTTTGGAAGAAGCTACCGGCAGGCTTTCCAACAGAATATCTTCGGGAATCGCAGGGTTAAGTACATTCGACTCCCCTTCCTGTGCCGCGGCGTTGACCTGCTCGATAGGGAGCGTCACGATGAACGACGAACCCTTATTGATTTCAGACTCTACCTCGATGCAACCGTTGTGCGACTCCACAATGCTCTTCACAATGCTAAGGCCGATACCCGTGCCGGGCTTATTGTCCATAGCCTGATAGAAAGGATTGAAGATTTTCTTCCGGTCGGCTTCGCTGATACCGATACCATTGTCGGTCACTCTGATTGTAAATGTATGCTGTTCGGGCTGCACGGTGCACGAAAGGACGACTTTGTCTTTCGTATATTTGCTGGCATTCGTCAGCAAGTTGCTGATTAGCTTGGTGATTGCCTCACTGTCGACCATCGCCGTAAAGTCGGCATCGGGATACTCCACTTCCAGATGGGCGCCGTGCTGCGTAATAAACGGTGTGAACCGCTCGCAGACAGCCTGAAGCAGTTGGCGGATATTATACGAAGCGTATCTGATAGATATGCCTTCCTGCTCCACCTTGCGGAAATCCAGCAGCTGATTTACCAGGAACAGTAGCCGCTGGCTATTACGGTCGATGATGTTCAAATCATCCCGCAGCGCAGCAGGTATCGGTATCGACGACCTCATCATCTTTTCCAAAGGACCGATGATGAGCGAGACCGGTGTCCGTATTTCATGGGCTATCATGGTGAAGAACTTGATCTTTGCCTCGTGCACTTCTTTCTCTTTGTTCAGATTCAGTTGGTTGATCTCCGCCGTATGTTTCTTCTCCGTCCGCCTCAACAAGAAACGGATAAAGAAAGTCAGGATGATACAAGCCAGGATAAAATAAAGGATCTTAGAGGCTGTACTCCAATAGAAAGGCGGGTGAATGGTTATTTTCAGGCGTGCTTCACGGTCGCTCCAAATGCCGTCGTTGTTGGTAGCTTTTACCTTGAAGGTATAAGTACCGGCGGGCAGGTTGGTATAGGTAGCCTTATTCTGGGAACCGACATAGTTCCACTCTTTGTCGAACCCTTCCAGTTTATAAGCATACTGGTTCTTCTCCGGCGTACAATAGCTCAGGGAAGCATAAAGGAGACTGAATACATGGTCTTTATAGGACAGTTCCAACTCTTCCGTCAGGTTCAGCGCTTTCGGCAACAATTCATCGCCTATCCTGATTTCTTTATTGAATACTTCCAGCCCTGTAATAACCACCGGTGGAAGCACCTTGTTCGTCTTAATCTGATAAGGGTAGAAGGCGTTGAAACCATTGACCGAACCGATATAGATTTTCCCGTCGGATGCTTTCAAAGCTGCATTAGGAAGGAATTGCTCGCTTTGCAATCCGTCGCTTCGCGTAAATACCTGGCTGCTCTCGCCCGGCACGTAGCGCACCAGCCCTTTGGTGGTAGTGAGCCACAAGACACGCTGGTCTTCGACGATGGCACTGATATTATGACTGGGAATATCCAAAGGCACCGCTTCGAACGAGTCTGTATCGGCATTGTATTTGCAAAGTCCGTTCATGGTTCCCACCCACATATTTCCGTTGCTGTCTATCAGCGTACAACTCACCTGGTCATTAATCAAGGAGCCTGCCTCGTCGCTGTGCATATAATCCTTCCACATCTGTTTCTCCGGGTTATACTTGAACAAGCCTTTCCCCTGCGAGGAGAACCAGATGTTTCCATCCGCATCCTGGTCTATATCCATCACCCATGCATCGAGGTTCCTTATCCGGGTAAAGTTGTCCTTTTCCCGGTTATACAGATTCACACCGGACATGGAAGATACCCAAATCCTTCCTTCACGGTCTTTGAAGATGGCGTAGGAACTGGTTCCGTCAAGGGTATTCGGATCGCCCGGCTTCGAGGTATAGACTCTAAATACACCTGTCTTGGTATTCAGCACATTCACTCCGCCCGTATAGGTACCAATCCATAAATCATCGCCGTCCATGCAGAGGGCATGCACGTTGTGATAGGAAAGGCTGTTCTTGTGTTCATCGGGCAGGTAGTGGGTGAAATACTTGTCTTTCGGTGAGAAGCAGTTCAAGCCCCCGTCATCCGAAGCAATCCAAAGGCGACCGTGGGAGTCTTCGCAGAAACGTCCGATGACAGTACCGTTCACAGAGTTGGAGAAGCGCGAATGGGCGAAACTTTCAAATTGTCCGGTGCTGGGCGACAGATAATTTACGCCACCGTAGAAGGTGCCTATCCAGATACCGCCTTCACGGTCTTTCACGATGGGATAGACAAAGCGGTTGGACAATGAATAAGGCTTTGTTTCGTCTTCCGTAAAGAGCTGATGCTCACAGGTAAGGGTATTGAACAGCAAGAGTCCGTCATCCGAGCCTATCAGCAGTTGGTGGGGGGCATATTCCATCATGGAGTGAATGTGCGTAGCGCCCTTGCCGTCCGAGGGATGCAGATAGGTGACTGCTTTTCCGGTGTAACGGTCTATCTTTTGCAGACCGCATTCCCAGGTTCCCAGCCAAAGCGAATGTTCGGAATCTTCCAGCATCACCAGGGAGTTCGACTCATATTTGCCTGTCTCGTAAGTGATGGAGAAAGGTTCAAACCGGTTTTCGGCTTTATTCAGTTTGGAGACGGTAGGGGTTCCCCAGTTGGTAACAGCCCATATCTGATTCTCACTGTCTATCAGGACACTTGCCATGAGGCCGTTGGCGTCTTTGAACTCGTAGTGTTCCAAATAGCGCTTCGAAATGCTGTATTTGAAGATGCCCTGTCCCACGGTGGAGAACCACAGGTTGCCGTCCCGGTCTTCAGCAATGTGGTTCACATTGGTCTGAATGCGGATACCGCCGTCTGTAGTAAGGTCAAACTTCTCAAAACTCTCGGTCACATAGTCATATATATAGATACCGTCGTCAGTCCCTACCCAGATGTTATCGGTTGTATCATACAGAGACGAGATGTAATCGTTGACTCCTTGCGGACAAAGTTTGTACACCTTTATGGTCGTACCGTCATAACGGTTCAGCCCGTCATCCGTCCCCAGCCACATAAAGCCGTATTTATCCTGCATAATAGCACGCACGGTATTGGAAGATAGCCCGTTCTCTACAGAAAAGTGGCGGAACCAGAAGTCTGTAGGAGCTGCCGGAAGTATCAACGGAATAACGACGGCTATAATAGCAAGGATATATTTTCTCATTTCTTCATCAGTTATTGACTGAGACGTCTATTTTACAAGGGTTTGCTTCCCGTAACTTTGATACGGTAGGGCCATTGGGCATCTTTCCCGTCCGGTTCCGGATTCATCCAGTGTTCCGTAGGCGCTCCCATTACTACCAGCCATAAGTTAGCCAAAGCTACATCTTTGGGAGCTGTAAAAATAATACTTTTTTCACTATTATTGTACATTTCCCCATAAATAGATTTGCCTTCGGCGGTTATGGCAACAAAACCATAGCGCCAACCCGCCTTATCGGTATGGATTGCATTGTATCCTGTTGCTCCGGTTTCTCCGCAGAATTCAATACTTACCTTCTCGCCCGGCTGGGGTACAGCCAACGGGATGGCATTGAATCCGTAGTTCTCAGGACAATTCTCCGGCGCTATCGCGTACCATCCATCCGACCGGGCAGTCAGCCGGGTAGTATATTTATTGGCATACGGGCGTGTTTCCGTCCAGACACGCGGAAAGTCCCAGTTGATGAAGTGACGACAGGCATCGAACATCTCGTCACAGAATTGTTTCTGGTTCAGCCCTATCTGCCGCTTGTACGTAATCACCGGGTCTTCGCCCCGCTTACCCTGCCGGTAGAGTTCGGCAATGAGAGGCAATCCGTGTTTCATTCCCCAGTATTCCAGCACGTAGGGCGAGTGGTAGATATTCTCCAGATGGAGATATGCCTTATGTGTCAGCTTCGTGAACGCGTCCCAGTGATACTTTTCGTCCGTAATCCATTCCGGGTTGACCTGCCACAGCATCCACTGCGAAGTCATCTCGAAGAATCCGCATCCGCCCCAGGCTTCCCCTTGTCCGTCGCAACTGATTTGCGACTGGAAGCTATGTCCCAGTTCATGGGCTATGCAGTTCAACTTCTCGTCCTGCACACGGTTGGGGGCAATCCATAAGGCTCCGATTTCTCCATCATAATCGCCACCATATGCCGTTCCATCCAAGGAGTAGTTCAGCATCACCATCATGCGATACTTGTCGCACTTGGAACCGGGACGCGAGAATTGCAACGTATCGCGGAAAAAGCAGTAAAAGTGTTCCAACTTCTCCATCAGGTTAGGCAGATTCACTCGCATATCGTGCCCTTCCAACTGAGGGGGATTGGAAAGGTCATTGCCGAACCCTTTCTCCCAAAAGATGACAAAGTTGTCGGTGCAAGCCATGCGGTGATAACTCCACTTGCTTTCAGGATTCTGCAAATCCATTCCCTGCAAGTCTTTGGGGATGTAGATGGCTTTGCCGGAAGGGATGGAAACCGGCGTAGCATTCTGCGCCTTCAAGCCCAGGCCGGCGGCTAAGGCAAGAATGAATAAAAGGATGTATTTCTTCATTATCTTAATTAATTTTATTCTTGACGGATAGTTATAAGTTACTACTGTTCTGCAATTATCTTTACACTCAGTAATATGAAGCGATTCCCCCGTTCTCCCCGGCACCGGGGAAGGCTATGTTCCCCGGTGTCGGAGAGGGTGTTCCCCGGTGCCGAGCCCTTCGTTCCCCGGTGCCGGAGAAGCACCCTGCCTGTAGGGGGCTACAGACAAGGATGGGATGAGGCTGCTAATCCTGTTCTTCTGTAGGAGCAATATTTGACAAGGAGCAATAAAGCGGATGAAACGGGTTCTCCAACTGTTTCATCCGCTTCATCCGCAGTATCAACGTCCGCTATTAAAACTGCATATTGATTACAAAGGTAGCCTTATACTGAGTACCTCCCTTTGTATATACCAATGTCGGTTTAATGGTGTATTTCTTTCCGGCTATACTGCTACCCGGCTTATGACCATATTTCAGGATGAATGCATCTTTATCATATTCAATCCAGATAGGATCATTATTACCCCATGAGCCTTGGTTACCTTCGGCTGTACAGTAGAATCCGCCATTAGCCGTATAGGTATAAGAATAAGTTCCATCCGTTTGCAACAAACCGAAAGCAACTTTTCCTTCAGCCGGATTTGAGGTCTGTTCATTTGCAATGGTCAACGTATTCCCACTCAACACACTGGGCTGCATAACGAAAGCTTGCGCCAGTTTCTGAATATCTCCATTAGCCTGCAAATCAATAGTTCCCAAATCATAACCTTCCGTAGCCGCATCACAATTAAAGTTATATGTAAACTCGATATCTTTAGGATCGGCATCCGTATCAATATTAAAACTGCCCAATAGGTCGGTTCCGTTAAACTTCACCTTATAAGGCCATTGGTCATCATTCAGTTCTTTCTCATCCCACGGATGGGCTTTATACTGCTTGGGGGCACCTAATACCACAAAGAATAACTTCTCAGTATTGGCAGGAACTGCAAATTCTGCTGTATTCGTTGCTTTCTGATTCATTTTCCCATACACACGGGTACCGTCTTTCTGTAAAGCAACAAATCCATAGCGCCATCCGGCATTGCTCGCAGTACCGGCATTGTATTTGTCTACATTCCCTTTCACGACTTCCGATTCCATGTATTCTCCCGGATCATCGGCAGCCAAAGCCGAACCCGGTGCCAGTCCCTCGAAGTCGACAGAGATAGTGCTTCCTGCCTGCGGAACATTCAGCGCAATGACATTGAATCCCGTTGTACTGGGACAGCTGGCATATGCAACCTGATAATATCCATCTTCTATCTGATAAAGTTTAGTTGCATATTTACCGATATATCCATCTGAATAATCGCGTATACGGTCAATATCAAAGGTAGCCATTCGTGCAGCATAATCATAGAGTTCCGTACTCATCACTTCCCACTGATTGCCACAGTACAGACGCATATATGTTCCGATTGCATCTTCCGGTGAAACAGATTTCTTCCATATCTCACCCAAAGTTTCTATGCCATGCTTTTGTGTCCAGTAATACTGTAACCAGTAACTGGCATAGCGCATCCATTCATGCTCAAAGTGACGGTGGTAGTTTGCCAACCATACATCGAAATGATTATTGGGGAACAACTCTCCGGGATAATCCTGATAAGATTGCCATTGTGCACACTGTTCCCAGAAGCCGTTACCTCCATTGCTGCCTTCATAACCATAACGGAAACCATGCTTCTGGTCATCCGTAGCACCCTGGAACAGTTTGTCGCAATACACCTGATATTGGAAACTATGTCCTATCTCATGAGCGATGGTAGAGCCGACAGGCTGGCAAGTACTGGGATTTACCCACAGTGCACCAATCGTATTGTCGTAACCGGAGCCTGTAGCAAGCCACTCTGTCTGATACAGAAGATAGATTTCCATCTTGTATTTATCCAGATAGGACTTACCTTGTCCCAACTCAGCAAATTTCAACACCTCGATATTCGTTTTATAGAATTGTTCTGCTTTCTTCAACAAATCATCAATATCCACACGCAAAGCTGCATCCACAGTTTCTGCATTCGGATCATCACCAAAGCCTGCTTCCCAGAATACAAAGAAGTGTTCACTCTGCTTGCTGCGGAACCAAGACCATTTGGCATCACTACGGAACATATTCATATTGCTGAATTCCGCCGGTTTATAATACTTGTCAAGGTCTTTCACATCTGCTTCATCCATAATTTCAAGTGAAGTTCCGGCTTGTGCCACGCTAACCTCTTTCTTAGTAGTTCCACAAGCTAAAACAACCGTAGCAGTACGAGTTTCCTTATTCGTATTTCTCTTTAGAGTCAGCCCCAGTTTCATCATTCCGCCAATTCCCTTGTCCGCTGAAAGAGTCAGCCAGCTTGCTGCATCAGTTTCTTTCACAGTTGCAGTCCACGACGTCAAAGCAGTGAAGCTAACAGATGCATAAGTATCTTCCGCCTCTAATGAGAAAGAGAGTTGGTCTTCGCCAATGGTTATCATATCCCCTTTTACATCGTCTTTATCGTCACTGCATCCCGTCAAGAGAGGACAGATACCCAGCATCATGCACATCAGCATTTTGCCGATCTGTTTTATTAAGAGTTCCTTTTTCATAATTCTTATAGCTTTTAAGATATAGAATAGGGAGCGGAATTATTCCACTCCCTACAATCTATAGTTCTCTATTACTCAGCAGCTCCTACCTTGACAGTCAGATTTACTGTAACAAGACCTCCATTACAAGAGATTAAATATTTAGAAGTTACAGTTGTATTGGGCACACAACTCGTTGGATGGTTACCTGCATACATATAGAGTGCTGTTTCCGAACTTCCAAGACAGCAGAATACTACGCTTTCCGCACCATAACTGCATACTTCACCTGCTGCATTGAGCCAATATCCCGGAACATCACTGGTATATTCAGGTTCGTTTTCACTCAACTCACCACAATAAATCTTCAAGTCACCGCTGAGTCTTGCCTTGTGAATCTGATAAGTAGTCATCTTGAAGGCTTCGCGAAGCGCATCCTTCACATCGAACTGTACATTACTGAAGGTATCATCCCACGATTTTTCAATGGTAATATCCAACACAGCATCCGTAACCGGTTCTCCTGCGGGTGGCGTTTCAGGATCTTCGTATGCAATAATATCGACAGTGATATTCATCATCACAATCTTATCGTTTGCCATAAAGCCATATTTAAGAGTCTTGTTGTATCCTCCTTCCAGTGCACCCGGCATCTGTCCTACATACAGAACATCCAAATCTCCTTCTTCAGCATCATCACCTAAGCCATAGTATTCCACATACGTACCGGCATTCTCTCCATGCGCACCTGCAAATCCATCAAGATCATACCAATAGCCATTATTGGCAGTCATTTCTTGTGCATAGCTTCCATCAGCGTTTGTAGCAATAATTTGTGCATCATCCAAAGAAGATATACCCAGGTCGCTCAACACCTTTACACGATCGAATGGTACAGCATCTGAATCGTAAGTAGTTCTTGGGTACATCTTTACAGAAAGATCCTGTGTACTAACAACTGTAGCAGTCACTTGGCCACGTTCTATCACCTTGTAGGTAATCTTGATTGCTACACGTAAATCCTGATACTTCAGACACTCAAGAATAGTAATCTCCATACCTGCCGCCAAGTGTTCGGGGAATTGTCCTATCGTAAAATAGTCCTCTTGCCATTCACAGAAAAGTGCAGAGTTACTTTGACTATATGAGTCGCATAAGTCTCCATCTGTAGTCCACCAGTGTCCCCAAGCGCCGTTAGTTGTAGTTGCTTTATCCACATCTGCATGAGTAGTGCCCTGAATTGCAAAACCTTTAATAGCAGGAGCATCTTCTTCGCCATTGATGCCAGCTTTTACTTCGTCAGCCGTCAGCCCAAAGAGTTCTCCTATCTTTTCCAAGTCTATCTCTAAACTCTTATCGGCTCCTCCCCAGGTAGAAGTTGCATAACTTTCAACTGTATATTCCAATATCAAGTCGGCATTAATCTGTGCCCTTCTCACACTGTCAAGTGAGTCTTGACGATGTAGTTCAGCCACTTCATCAGCTGTAAGGACGTGTGGATTACAAAAATCACTATTGTCGCCACATCCTATTATCCCCGCAAAAAGGGTAAATAAGATACAAATATATACTAATCGTTTCATATCAATTCTTCTTTAAAAGTTATTATTTAGTGGCTCCCGCATATCCAGGATTTTGTTTCAGCTTAGAATTCGTTTGCATAGCTGTTTCCGGAATAGAGAACACACTATAAGTGGTTTCCGTAGTGGCATCTTTACAGAACCAACTCTTGCCATTCCAAACACTGCGACCGTCACCCGTTTTAAAGCGGCGCAAGTCCTGACGGCGATGAAGTTCACAGCAGAATTCCCAGCCAAGATCATCGAGCAATCCGCCCAACTCAATGTCACTACCACCTTCATATCTGGAAATATAGCCGGTCCAGTCCGTACACGTCACTTTGCCTTCTGCATCGGGAGTTCCTGTATACTCTTCATATCCATATTCATAAACACTACCGCCTTCCAGTTGGGCTACCGTACGGGTTGCTTTAACCAAAGAATTAGGGAATGAACGTTTACGGACTTCTGTAATCAGGCTTGCAGCCGTTTCCTTGTCGCGTCCCAAGCGGAGCAGACATTCAGCCTTAATGAACAGAGCATCGGCATAGCGGAAAATCACTACGTCATCGGCCGTGGTACCGTTATTTGAACCGCCAACAATCTCATATTTGTGTAAGCGGGCGCCTTCTTGCTGGAATGCACCTGGATTAACGATAGAGTGTACCTGAATATTGTAGTTCAAAAATCCTGTACCGCTCCAGTCGTCATCAGCAAATGGTATAGGGTCTCCCGAATTGGGAACATACGCTCCGTCAGCCCCCTTCACGGCATAGTGCTGTTGCCCATAAGCCCAAGTATCATCCAGACGTTGGTCATCGGGGTCATACGTACGGAACCATTGCGGAATGGCACAAGAGCCATTATATCCAGCAGCAGTAGAGCCATAAGCCTCCAAACCAGTTTGTGGGAAACAATAACTCTGAAGACCGAACTGAACTGTATGTGTACGGTCACCGGGAATAGCGAATATCACTTCCGGACAACTTTCAATCTTCTCACGGAAATTATCCTTATAGTTGGGGGCCAGTGAGTAGCCACCTTCTGCGATGATAGTTTCCACTTCTGCAAGAGCAGCCTCATAACCGTCATTATCGGTAGTGCCCAAGTAAACATTCTTGTTCAGATAGAGTTTGGCAAGAGCCATACAGGCTGCATACTTATTAGCCCAGCCGTAAACATTGCTATCTCCGATATTGTCTCTCACGAATTTGAATTCCTCGACACAGAAATTATACAAAGCCTCAACGCCAACTTGCTCGGGCAAATAACCGGGTTCAACGATTTGCGTAGTCTGCAAAGGCGCATTGCCAAACATATCAAGCAGATGATAATAGAACATACCACGGAAGAAGCGTGCCTGCACACGGCTTTCAACATCTTCTTCAGATGAATTATCAAGTACGATGTTGGCATAGGAAATGCCGCGATAAGCCATATCCCAAGGGTTCTGAATCTGATTCACCTGCGGTGACCAGTCGTGCTTGTGCAGGTTAACATAAGCATCTCCCCAACCTACACCCAAGCGGGAAGGTACCATGTATTGGTCGGTAGATTCTTCGAGAAGGTGGAACATTCCGAACCAGTCTTCCACCAAATAACGGTATTGTGCTACCGATGCACCCAACAAAAGCGACAGGTCGTTCTCATTACCCAAATCAACATTCGTATCATTGAGTTGGTCATATAGTTTCTCGTCTAAGTCCAAGCATGAAGTCATTGATAACATACAGCAAGACATAAGACCTATAAATGTATTTTTAATTATTCTTTTCATAAAACAGTTCCTCATTATTAGAAGTTAAAAGACATACCTACAGTGTAGCTGCGAGTGGTCGGGTACTTGTCACGGTCATCGATACCGGGAGACATAAAGTAGTTACTTACTTCCGGGTCGATACCGGAATATCCGGTGATACAGAACAAGTTAGTAGCAGATGCAAAAATGAGTGCATTCTTTACATACTTAGCTACTTGTCCCCGCAATGGGAATGTGTATCCCAACGTCACATTAGTCAGTTTCAAGAAGTCACCATTCTCAATATGATCGCTCCAAACACCCTGTTGCATAGAACTTGACAGCTTCACCATCTTTTGCTTACCTGTTTCCGGATCTATGAACGGAGTTCCGTCAACATTGATAGCCGGATGCAAGTCGGCAGCTGTTTTCAAGCGATTATAGGCAATAGAATTGTTCTCGTAAAAGGCACGTTGTGCATTCAATATCTGATAGCCGAATTGACCAGTAAACTGCATATTCAAGTCAAAACCTTTATAGCGTAAGGTATTATTCCAACCGAAGTAGACATCGGGCATACCATTACCCAGACGTTGGCGGTTACTCTCAACATTCAGGTTCTGATTGAATGGCTCTACCTGCCAGTTACCATCTTTGTCTTTTGTCTGAACCAGCACGAAACCATCTTTATCAACACCTACCGATTTCAGTCCCCAAAAGTCGCCTAAGCCTGTACCTACTTCCATACAATGGGTAGTAATACTAATCGGATCAGAAATCCAACCTACTTCCTCAAAGGTGTCGGCTTGGTAAAGACTGTTAGAAAGGCTGACAAGTTTATTCTTATTGTGTGAGAGGGTAACGGTACTTTCCCAAGTAAAATCTTTAGTCTTCACAGGAATGGCAGTCACCATAAACTCAATACCGGTATTACGCATCTTACCTACGTTGGCTCTTGTAGATCCATACATATTGGGCGGAATGGGCACGGGATAGTCGTAAAGCAAATCTTTGGTAGTCTTGATGTAGAAATCGACACTACCATAAATACGGTCTTTAAGTACACTATAATCCAAACCAAAGTTCCACTCACTGGTTGTTTCCCACTTTAAGTCTTTGTTCACGTTTTGCACCACCTCAAGGGTCTTGATCCAATTGCCATTCATACTCTGCACATCGCCATATTTGGCAAATTCATATAAATATTGAGACTGATAAGGGTCGGTAGGAGTTACACCGGTAACACCATAACCTATACGGAGTTTCAGGTTGTTCAACCAATTCTTAGTGCCCTCCATAAATTCTTCGTTGATAATAGTCCAACCGGCAGAAACAGACGGAAAAGTAGCCCATTTATGGTTTTCACCAAATTTAGAAGAACCTTCGTGCCGCAAACTAACGAGAAGATTATACTTATCTTCATAGCCATAGCTTACACGTCCGAAGAAACCTACCAGTTTGCTGCTATTGCGGTAAGAACCCATACTTGCATGGCGATCTTCTTCGGTAAGAAGACTACCATTCCCCAAATTGTTCCACAAGAAAGCTGTAGAAGAGAAGTTACCGTTACTTGCATTGAAACCGTCGTTTTCATAAAATACACAGCTGATGAGGACAAGCTTGAAAAGGTATTGGAAAATCCAACAG
>OGZX01002989.1_pt1 | contig 12434 bp, 10 predicted proteins | sample 1576881 | NCBI WGS metagenome assembly OGZX01 (sample SAMEA3541542, study PRJEB24748) | human gut metagenome | biome: human gut; feature: human-associated habitat; material: faeces | place: China | collected 2012
CGGAAGAGAATTTTGGCAGGATATTGAAAAAAGGTCTCGGCGCCTATCGTGACGAGCTTCTTATCTCGACCAAAGCCGGCTACGATATGTGGCCCGGCCCGTATGGAAACTGGGGAAGCCGTAAATATCTGATGGCAAGTCTCGACCAGAGCCTGAAACGTATGGGCCTCGATTATGTGGATATTTTCTATTCACATCGCCCTGATCCGGAAACGCCTCTGGAAGAAACGATGGGTGCACTGGCCGATATAGTCCGTCAGGGGAAAGCCTTGTATGTCGGCATTTCGAATTATAATGCAGAGCAGACAGCGAAAGCCCTCGCGATATTGAATGAACATCGTGTGCCCTGATCCATCAGGCACGTTATTCTTTGTTCGACCGTTGGACTGAACCCGATTTATTGCCTTTACTGAAAGAAGAAGGAGTCGGTATGATTGCCTTTTCACCTTTGGCACAAGGAATGCTGACTAATAAATACCTGCATGGAATACCTGAAAACTCCAGGGCTGCCAAATCGACCGGACATTTGCAACGTGAGCAGGTGACGGAAGAAAAAATAAACAAGATCCGCCGGTTGAACGAACTGGCGATGGAACGTGGACAGACATTGGCGGAAATGGCGTTGGCCTGGTTGCTGAAAGACGACCGCGTAACCAGTGTACTTGTCGGAGCCAGTTCGGTAGATCAATTATTAGATAATCTGAAAGCATTGGAGAATATCAGTTTTACAGCGGAAGAGCAGGAAAGGATTGAAAAAATATGAAACCATTCTTATACCAGATAGCTTCAATATTCTATCAGCAATACGGTGCGGAAGTCAGCAAGCTGGCTTTTGTGTTTCCTAACCGCCGAACGGGACTTTTCTTTCAGAAATATCTTTCGGAGGTAGCCGAGAAACCTCTTTTCTCGCCAACCATCCTCACGATCAACGATCTGTTCGTGCAGCTAAGCGGTAAGCAGACAGCCGACCGTATCAATATGCTGTTTATGTTATACGATATATACATACGTCATAGCGGTTCGACAGAAACATTCGACGAATTCCTGTATTGGGGTGAGATGCTACTGAACGATTTCGACGATGTCGATAAATACATGGCAGATGCACGTATGCTCTTTACCAACGTAACCGACTTGCGCGAGATAGAGAATGATTTCAGTTTTCTGGACGAGGATCAGATTGCCGCTATCCGTACTTTCTGGTCTTCATTCTATCCGAAAGGCGATTCGCCCAACCAGGAAGAATTCCTTGCTGTATGGAAAATACTTTATACACTGTATGATGACCTGAAGAAGTCTCTCGCTGCCGAAGGCAAAGGCTATGAGGGAATGATCTTCCGTGAGGTCGTCGAGCAGATGGAGCAGGATCGTTGTTGCGACCTGCCTTATACAAAGGTGGTCTTTGTAGGACTGAACGCCCTTTCTGTTGCTGAGGAACGTTTCCTCCTGCAGTTGCAGAAAAGAGAGATCGCCGATTTCTACTGGGATTATGCATCCGCGAAGGTGACCGATCCCAATAACAAAGCCTCTTATTTCGTAGAGCGCAACCTGAAGAACTTCCCTTCGAAATACCCTCTTCCCAAAGAAGAAGAGGTAAACACAAATATCGAAGTGATCGGTATCCCTTCGGGCATCGGCCAGGCCAAACAGGTCTATTCCTTATTGAATGAGCTCTGCAAAGAAGATGAAATGAGTCCCGAAGAGGCATTGCGTACGGCTGTTATCCTGCCGGACGAACATTTGCTTATCCCTGTGCTCAATGCAATTCCCGAGCAAATCCGCCGTATCAATGTCACGATGGGGTATCCGCTGGCCGGTACGCCAGTGGCTTCACTGATGGAATATATTCTGGCATTGCAAAAGAATGTCCGTTACGTAGACCGGCAGCCGATGTTTTATTTCCGTGATGTATTGCCTATACTGAACCATCGGTATATCAGTACCACGAACCCGGAAACCGTCTCTTTCCTGATTCGTGATATAGCCGAAAACAATAAGATATATATCACTTCTGCCGATCTGGGGAAAACACCTCTTCTTTCCGTCCTGTTCACTCCGGTAACGGATGTCGAGACCTTTTCCGATTACCTGATCAATGTATTGCAGGAGCTGAACAAGGTTATGTACACCCTCTCCGAAGAAGAGGATGAAGACGCCACCCAGCGGACCAATGATATCGAACAGGAATTTATCTTCCATTATTTCACGACTGTGAACCGTATGAAAGAGATCATGCAGGACACCGGTATTGAAATGAAGATCGACACCTATTTCCGCCTGCTGAAACGTGTGACGGATACGATCACGATCCCTTTCCGGGGCGAACCGCTTTCCGGCCTGCAGATCATGGGGGTACTGGAAACCCGTGCACTCGATTTCGACCGCCTGATCATTCTTTCTATGAATGAAGGAATCTTCCCGTTGAGGAAAGCGGCCAATTCGTTTATCCCGTATAACTTGCGTCGTGGATTCGGATTACCCACTTACGAGCATCAGGACAGTGTTTGGGCCTATCACTTCTATCGCCTGATCTATCGGGCAAGCCATGTCAGCCTATTGTATGACACCCGGAGTAACGGATTGCAGACGGGGGAGGTGAGCCGTTTCGTTCATCAGCTGCATTATCATTATGAACAGCCGATGCATGATAAATTGGTTGTCTATAATGTCTCGTCCGCTAAGACTCCGGCCTTACAGGTACAAAAGACCGATGAGGTGATGGCGCGTCTGGCTGCATTCCGTAAGGGCGGTGTACGTGCCATTTCCGCCAGTGCCGTAAATACCTATTTGGATTGTCCGCTTAAGTTCTATTTCTCGGTCGTTGAAGGTATCCGTGAAGAAGAGGAGGTGAGTGAGACGATAGAGAGTAATGTGTTCGGTAGTATCCTGCATAAGGTAATGGAAGAATTATATGAACCTCTTTGTGGAAAGATGGTGACAGCCGATTTACTGAAAGCCATCAAAAAAGATACTCCGGTACTGACCGGCGCCATTGCACGTGCATTCGCTGAGGTCTTTTTCAAGACAGACGTGGTGCGTCCGCTGACAGGTCAAAACTTCCTGATCGGAGAGATGATCCGCAAATATGTGGAAAAGATACTGGAGCGCGACAGCAAATTGACTCCGTTCAAATATATCGAATCCGAAAGAAAGATCAACTGCCTCTTTACCTTAAGCGACCGGTCGGAGATACAGTTAAAGGGATTTATCGACCGTATCGACGAGGTGCGGGATGCCATCCGTATCATCGACTACAAGAGCGGTAGCGGAACTTCTACGTTTACAACGGTAGAAAGCCTGTTCGATATGGAAGAGAAAGACCGGGCAAAGGCTGTGATGCAGGTCTTTATGTATTCTTTGATGTATGGTGAAGTCCCGGCAGGGAAAATACTTCAACCGGGAATTTATTATATGCGTACGCTTTTCTCGGACTCGTTCGATGCCGCTGTAAGTCGTCGTATAGAAAGAAACAGATCGGAGCGGGTAACTGACTATTCCGACTATTCGGCCGCTTTCGAAGCCGGTTTGCGTAATTGCCTGGATGAAATATTCGGTCGCGAGAAACCATTCGTGCAGACTCCGACAGAAAAGGCCTGTGCCTGGTGTCCTTTCAAGGATATATGCGGAAAATAATCAGAAAAGAAATCCCAGTGAGAAACTCATCATATTGGTACGCTTGTCGATCGAAATAGTTCGTTCGACAGGCAATTGTGATGATCGGTCTTTGAAATCGGATTCGATCTGGTTGATTCCGAACTCGTAGGTAAATTCAAAGAACAGACGCCAGATACTTACGCCCAGCCCGGCGGCAATGCCTATACCGAAAGGGGTATTGTCATTGATATATTCATTGGTAAGTTCAGAGAAATGGGTCGTGTAGCGTAACTTATAATTATATTTCAATTTAGGTCCGACCATCATACTGAGAGCATACGGACCCTCTTTCACCAGATAATATCCGATCATAACCGGGAGTTCCAAAGAAGTAGACTTGAGTTTAAGCTGGTCGTTTCCGGAAGTCTTACCTATCATGGTAGCGGTACTTTCTGTTTCTGGTAGTGAGAAAAAGATATCGCCTTCTGTCCGATACCAGGACAGATCTGGCTGGATAAAAAAACGGTCGATGTTGATCCTACAAAAGATAGAAGCTTGATAACCTACCTTATATTGTAACCGGATGTTCTCAGCTTCAACATCATCGATCCTGAGCGAGTTCACGATCGGGAAAGTTGAATTGACACCGACTTTAGCTCCGAAATTAAAAGCCTTATCCTCGATCTGGATAAACTTTTGTGCCTGGACGGAGATACCGGTAAAAGACATAAACAACAGAAGGAAGATCTTTTTCATAATATTTATTTTTTCTTTTTGACTGACCAGCCGAACTTACCGACAAAGTCTCCCAATCCGTAATATTTTCCATGCGAGTAAGCCAACAGGTCGGCACGTTGCATGTCGAATGCCCCTGTTTGCGGGTCCAGATACCGGTCGTCTGCCTGTACATTCAGTACGTCGGCGATAAACATATCGTGACTGCCCAGGGCAATTACTTCTTTCACCCGGCATTCGATACAGAGAGGAGCTTCTTCTATGGTAGGACAATTGACCAGGGTCGCTTTGCCCGGTGTAAGTCCCATTTCCTCAAATTTATGATGGTCTTTTCCCGAGTTCACACCACACCAGTCGGTAGCATAAGCCAGTTCGCGTGTGGTCAGGTTGATAACAAATTCCATATTCTTTTTCAGAACAGGATAAGAGTGACGTTCGGGACGTACGGATATATAACACATGGGTGGATTGGTACAAATCGTACCAACCCACGCCACAGTAATGATATTGTATTCTGAAGGTTCGCTGCCACAACTAACCATTACTGCTGGCAATGGATAGATCATGGTACCGGGCTTCCAGTTCTGCTTCATATTATTTATTTAATAATGATATCTTCTTTGTTGATCTTACGTTCACAATAATGACATTTGATCGTGCCTTTTTCCTTGTCGATCACTTCGAAGCGACTTGGCATCGGTTCGTTATTGGTGATACATTTCGGATTGTTACATTTTACCAGGCCAACCAGTTCGTCCGGCAAAGTGACCGTTTTCTTTTCTACAACCTCGTAATCACGGATAATGTTCAGGATCACTTTAGGAGCGATCAGGGCGATACGGTTGATCTCATCTTCTTCAAAGAATTTATCGGAGATCTTGATCACACCTTTACAACCCATTTTATTGCTGTGGAAATTGTTTCCGATCGTGATTGTGTTATCCATATTTTCAAGGCCCAGCAACTTGGCTACTTTAAATAACTGACTGGGGGGGATATGGTCGATAGCAGTTCCGTTCTCTAAAGCGGCTACCTGCAATTCTCTTTTCTTTTCTACTGACATAACGATTATCAGAATTAAATATTGATACCTAAAACTTCACAAATAATAGCCTGGCGGGCAAACAGTCCGTTGCGTGCCTGCTGGATATAGTAGGCCTTCGGATTATCGTCTACATCATAGGCGATCTCATTGACGCGGGGTAGCGGGTGAAGTATGCGAAGGTTTTCACGGCTATTTTCCAGCATCTTGTTGCGCAGGATATATACATTCTTTACCCGTTCGTATTCTTCCAGGTCGGTGAAGCGTTCGCGTTGTACACGTGTCATGTAAAGAATATCTGTCTGGTTGATCACTTCTTCATCGAAGGTGGTATGTTCGTAATATTTGATACCGTGTTCATCGCAGAAGTTCTTGTATTCGTCCGGCATGCGAAGTTCGTCCGGTGCCACGAAATGAAAAGTAGGATTAAAGTGCGACATGCCGACGATCAGCGAATGTACCGTACGGCCGTATTTCAGGTCGCCCACCATTGTGATATTCAGGTCGGTCAGTTTTCCTTGTGTCTTTTGGATCGAATACAGGTCGAGCATGGTTTGCGAGGGATGCTGGTTTGCTCCGTCTCCTGCGTTGATGATTGGAATATCGGTTACTTCCGAAGCATAGCGTGCTGCACCTTCCAGATGGTGTCTCATAATGATCAGGTCGACATAATTGCTGACCATCAGGATCGTATCTTTCAGTGTTTCCCCTTTGGAAGAACTGGTCGTAGAGGCATCCTGAAATCCGATCACTCGTCCGCCCAGGCGGTTGACAGCTGTTTCGAAGCTTAATCGCGTGCGTGTAGAGGGTTCAAAAAACAGGGTGGCAGCAACTTTGCCTTCCAGCACCTTTCGGTTCGGGTTTTCCTCAAACTTCCTGGCGTTATCCAGAATACGAAGAATGTCCTCTTTGGAACATTGATCGATAGAAACTAAACTTTTACTTTTCATTTTGTGTATAATCTGTCTTTCTTGCAAAAGTATAAAAAAAGCGGAGACCGAATAGTCTCCGCTTTATATTTATTTCAGATAATCTGCCAGCTTCGTCGGGAGATAGAATGTATTGTTCTTATCTACATAGACAACGACTGAATTCAGCCGGACTTCTTCCTGTCCTTTCTTACCGATTGTAACGATATTGCTGAACGGTGTGATGTTGATCTGTTTCTTCTTATTCTTCACGACTAATGAAGGAGAACCTTTTTCATCTTTAGCGGGGATAATCTCACATTGGTAGTCTTCGAATACTTCTGTGTGAGGTGCGAAATTCTCTGCCGTAAGTTCATCCAGCTTATCGCGGTCCATGCCGAACAAAGCGCACAGGTAGGCGTTCAGTTCGATATTGGTATGCATACCGATCGGCAGGCTGGCCTTGTCGGGGTGGTAGGCTGCCAGGAAAACATCTTCGCCGGTATGACCTCCGGTTGTAAATCCGAAACAGGTTTTTGAAGTAAGCAGTTTCGACATGAAAGAGGTCAGCGAACCACTGTACAGTGATCCTTTGCCTTCTGCTGTACGTTCGCTTTCGGGGATCGGACTGTTTTTGTAATCTTTGCAATGGTTCAGGGCATCCAGTTCTTCGGCTGTCAGTTCAAATCCGGCATATTCGCGGAAGATGTTCTGTACTTCTGAATTGGGTTCGCTGTTTACTTTTTTAGCAAAACCTTCAGCTGTAAGTTTATAGAGGGAGAATTGATGGAACAACTGATCCTTTGTTAATTTGTCGTAGCCGGGGCAGCTGTAGCTACCGATGCTGATGCCGCTGTTTCCGTGGTCGGGAACCATGATAACAGCAGTTTCGCCGTTCTGACGGGCAAACTCGAGTGCAGCACCGCAGGCACGGTCGTAAGCCAACATATCCGTAGCCATGCCGACAGGGTCGTTTGCGTGAGCGGCCCAGTCTACTTTGCTACCTTCTACCATCAGGAAGAAGCCTTCCGGATTTTTGGATAGCTTTTTGATAGCGATACGGGTCATTTCTTCCAGTGAAGGTTGTTGAGCCGGGTCACGATCGAGGTCGTAAGCCATTTCGCGGTCTGCGAATAAAGCCCACATATTGTCGCCGTTATAGTTACGCATGCCGTTGATGTCGTTTTTGAATACGCCGTATCCGTTACCTTTCAGATAAGCTTCGCTTTCTTCCGGAAGGAGGGAAGCACCGCCACCGATCACTACGTTCAGATCGTTATGAGCCATCTGCGGAGCGATCCATTCGTATTTACCGCGGTTGTAGCTGTGGGCGGAGCAGTCTGCCGGAGTAGCATGAGGAAATTCGCAGGTGAAAACAAGACCGGTCGATTTGCCCTGTGTCATTTTTGCAGCTTCCAATAGAGTCGTAAGCGGCTGGAAAGCACGTTTGGGATCGGTCGGATAGATATCGTTGTTCCCGTCATTTTCCGGATAAGTAGAAACATAACCGGTGCGGCTCGGATAACCTGTCATGTAGCAGGAAGTAGTCGGAGCAGAGTCACCGATCGGAGCGTTCGAAGAGTGTGTACGTACAGTACCGCACAGATACGGATCCAGATTCAGGTTGGGTTTGTCGGGGTTGGTGTACCATTGCAACCAGCGTGCCATAGAAACGGTAGCCAGTGAAGTGCCGTCCGGTATCAGAAGGATAATGTTCTTGACCGGTTTTACATTTTCTACATCCGCAGCTTTTGCCGGCATAATGATGAATGCCAGTAGAAGCAGAAAAGTAATCGTCTTTTTCATGTGCTTTTATTGTTTTTAATTAATGTAATTGAATGATCTCTTCTTCGAAATGAGTTAGTTTCTCGATGCCTGTATCTGTAACCAGGAAACTGTTTTCGATACCGACGGCTCCTACACCCGGAATGACGAATTTAGGTTCGAGGGCAAATACCATATTCGGTTGCAGCTCTTCTTTGGAACGGGGAGTCAGCACCGGAAGCTCGTTGATCTGGATACCGATACCGTGTCCGACGAATTTAGCCTGCTGTTTGGTTCCCATGAAGTTTCCGGCAAATCCTTCTTTCTCTGCGATACCGGCAGCAATGTTATATAATTCCGAACAGACGACACCCGGACGGACGACATTTTCTATTTCATTTTGTATCGTTAATGAGGTCTGGTGCGCACGATAAGCATCTTCCGTCAGTTTACCGACAGAAAATACGCGGGTCATGTCGGTCATATACGGTGTATAATTACCTGCCATATCTACCATGATGGCTGTCCCGTCTTTCAGGATTGTGCCGTTAGCTCCGAGCGGGCAGGATGCGTCCATGCCGTTGCCTCCCAGGGCAAAGTCGAAAGGAGAGGGAGCTTCTGCGTTCTCACCTGCCAGGATGCTTCCCATAAAGATATCCATGTTAGCCCCGAATGCACGGAAGATTCCGATCGAACCGTTCTGGCGCATGCGTCTTTCTATTTCATATTGAAATTCCAGGTCGGTCATTCCCGGACGGAAACATTCGGCAACTTCCGAGTATGTCTTGGCATGCTTTTCGGCAGAGATGCGGAACTGCGAGATTTCCCATGGCGTTTTGATTTCGCGAAGGGTCCTCATCAGGGCAGTCGCATTACCTGTTTCTTTCGGGTTGAATATGGATTGCAGGCGGATATAATCGTTGTAGGTCAGCTCGTCGGCTTCCAGCAGCAACTTTTCCGGCATCTTGATGCCACGGGCGGCAAATATCTCGGCTATTTGTTCCGGCTTGCGGATATATTCGATGTGATCGTCGTTCAATCCGTTCGGGCGTTTGACGAAAAACCAGGGAGCTCCTTCTGCGGGCAGATAGAAATATCCGCTGAAAATCCGTCCGGTTGTATAATACAGGTTAACATCTACACTCAGCAGGCAGGCATCTGCATGCTGTATTTGCATTGCCTGTTGTATACGACCCCATTTGAGTTGCAGGTCGTCGATCAGTTCTTTTTGTATCATCTCCAACTTTTATTTTTATGTGGCTTCAAAGGTATTAAAATCTACCGGGAAAAAGGAAGATTCGGTTATTAAATCTTGATTAAGATTTCCTGTTTCCTGGCAATTCCACTTTCAGATAATTAGCCGTAATGGAAGATGGGTGAGAGAGCATTTGCTGTGGTGTTCCCTGAAAAATCAGTTTACCACCCATTTCTCCGCCTCCCGGGCCCAATTCGATCACATAGTCGGCTGCTTTCAGTACATCCAGGTTGTGTTCTACCAGGAAGATCGTATTGCCTTGCTCTACCATAGAATCGAACAGTTCGATAATGTGCCGGATATCTTTCACATGCAGACCGTCGGTCGGTTCGTCCAGTACGTATATTTTACCCCGGCTGTCGAGGTACGATGCCAGCTTTACACGTTGCAGTTCTCCTCCGGATAATGTAGAAAGGGATTGGTTCAGATGCAGATACCCCAATCCGACCTGCATGAGTGGCAGCAGCTTCTTTTCAATAATAGTCCCGGCAAAACGGAGCGAAGCTTTCCGCACGGTTAAATCCATCGCTTCGGCTATATTGATACCTTCCACTTCATACTGCAAGGCTTCCGGCGAGTAACGTAATCCGCTGCATGCTTCACAAACCGTTTCTATCGCATCCATAAAAGCCATATCCGACACGATTACCCCTTTCCCTCCGCAGACAGGGCAACCGCCTTTCCCATTGAAAGAGAATGTGCTTAAGTTGGCGCCACTCTTTTGTGCGAAAATCTTTCGGATGTCATCCGCTACGCCCAGATAGGTAGCAGGCGTTGAACGCAGGCTAATACCGATATTCTTCTGGCTGATATAGATAACCTCTTCCGGGCAGGCTTTACGGAAACATTCCATCAGGGAACTTTTCCCTGACCCGGCAACTCCGGCGATGACGGTCAGAACTCCCATCGGAAGTTTGACGGTCAGGTCTTTCAGGTTATGTTCGTTGGCATGTTCGAGTGTGAACCAGCCTGACGGTTGCCGGAGATTCTGCTTTAACGGTACTTTTTCAGTTATCATCATTCCGGTCTGTGTGCCGCTTTTCAGCAAACCTTCGTAGTCTCCTTCGTACAGGATATTGCCGCCATCCATTCCCGAGCCCGGACCCATGTCGACGATATGATCGGCGATTTGTATCATCTCTTTGTGATGTTCGACAAGAAGAACGGTGTTGCCGTGGTCGCGCAGTTTACGGACGGATGCTTTCAATAGATGAATGTCATGGCTATGCAGTCCGACGCTCGGTTCATCCAGGATATAAAGCATGTCGCACAGCGACGAGTTGATGTATTTGGCTATTTTGCCCCGTTGCGCTTCCCCGCCCGAGAGAGTTCCCATGCTCCGGTCGAGTGTCAGGTAACTCAGTCCGATCTCTACCAACGCAGCTAACCGTCCGCCGATAGATTGTTTTATATCGTAGGCGATAGGGTCTTGTATGGTGTTTAACCATTCGATAATATCAGGGATGGCCATCCGGGTGACTTCGGCTATATTTTTCCCGTTGATGCGGCATGACAATACGGTCTGGTTGAGACGTGTCCCTCCACAATCCGGACAGACTCCCATTGTCAGCATCGGTTCGAGTAATTTCTGGTGAACCTTACCTTCCTCCGAATTGATAATACTCCGGTACATGCGGACAACGAGCCCCTCGTATTTGGCTGTCTTGGGCCAGTTTGCCGGTGCGTTTTTCAACTTGATACTTGGAGAATACAGGAATAGTTCCAACTCTTCCGGCGAGTAATCTTTTATTTTCTTGTCGAGGTCGAACAGCCCTGTATTGGCATAACGTATCCAGCGCCATTCTCCGGGTTTGAATGCTACATAATTGATCACTCCGTCTTCATTCAGCGATTTATTGAAATCGACCAGCTTGTGTATATCCAGCTCCCTGATCTCGCCGAGCCCGTCACACCGGGTACATCTGCCTTGCGGATGGTTGAAAGAAAATGTGTCTGAATAGCCTACAAACGGTTTCCCGACACGTGAGAACAACAACCTCAATAAAGAGTAGATATCCGTGTAAGTTCCGACGGTAGAACGTGCATTGGGGGCAGGTTTTCGCTGGTCGATCACGATGGCTACCGGCAGATGTTCTATCTTGTCCACATGCGGACGCCCGTATTTGGGCAGGTACTGCTGGACAAAACTCGGGAAAGTCTCGTTCAGCTCCCTCCGTGATTTGGCAGCGATCGTATCGAGTACCAACGACGATTTCCCGGAGCCGGAGACTCCAGTGAAAATACTGATCTGTTTCTTCGGGATATTCAGTGAAACATGTTTCAGATTATTTTCGTGTGCACCTTCTATAATAATGTATTCTTCTTCAGAACTGTTCATATCATTCGTCATCATCTGTATTCATTCTGTATCGACTCACAAATATCGGGTGAAAAATCCTCACAACAAAATACTTTTCATATCTTTGACCGGATTCTGATTTAATAAATTACGAATGGATATCTTTTTAATTGTTATCGGGGCTATTTGCCTGCTGGTAGGATTTGCCGGATGCTTTTTACCGGTCTTACCGGGACCCCCTTTGTCTTATCTGGGACTTCTGTTGCTTCATTTTACGGATAAAGTGCAGTTTACGGTTACGCAACTGGTTGTTTGGGGTGTTTTAGTTGTCGTTGTGCAGGTACTGGATTATATAACTCCGGTACTGGGCTCCAAATATGGTGGCGGTAGTAAATGGGGAAACTGGGGATGTGTGATCGGAACGATTGCCGGTATATTTATTTTTCCTCCCTGGGGTATCCTGTTCGGCCCGTTTGCAGGAGCCGTGATCGGCGAGTTGTTAGGCGGCAAAAAGTCATTCGAAGCTTTTAAGGCGGGGATAGGTGCATTTGTCGGATTTCTGCTTAGTGTGGTTGCTAAGATATCGCTTTGCGCATATTTCCTCTACTGCTTTATAAAAGCACTGATTGTATAAAAAAGAGAGGTTCGAATGAGCCTCTCTTCATTTTTTCTATAATTATTCGGCAGGAGTTCCACCGGAAGAAATGATCTTGCTGCGTTCGATCGACTGCAAAGCCAGATAATTCGCTCCGAAGTTTTCCATATTTTCAATTTCTGTTTCGAACTGGTCCAGATGGCCTTCTTCTTCGATAACCAAGCCTTCGAAAACTTTCTTGG
>OGZX01002990.1_pt1 | contig 12431 bp, 11 predicted proteins | sample 1576881 | NCBI WGS metagenome assembly OGZX01 (sample SAMEA3541542, study PRJEB24748) | human gut metagenome | biome: human gut; feature: human-associated habitat; material: faeces | place: China | collected 2012
GTGCCGTGATCGCTGCCGAACCGCAGGATTTCCAATATAAAGGAGGTGATACGATTGTCGAGATTGGCGATGACAATGTGATTCGTGAGAACGTAGTGATCAACCGTGCCACGACTGCCGAAGGCAAGACGGTTATCGGCAACGGTAACTTTCTGCATGAAGGTGTTCATGTCTCCCACGACACACATATCGGAAACCATAGCGTGTTCGGTTATGGCAGCAAGATTTCCGGTAACTGCATGATCGAAGATTATGTTATTTTCGGCGGGAATGTCCTGGTCAGCCAGGGATGCCGCGTCGGGAAATGGTCGATGACGCAGACCGGTTGCCGCTTCCGCAAGGATGTACCTCCTTATATAGTGGCCGCACAAGAGCCGACAACCTATTACGGCGTTAACTCCGTAATCCTGTTACACGAAGGCATAAGCGATAAGGTGATCAAACATATCAGCCATGCCTACCGTATCATTTATCAGGGCAATACGAGTATCTTCGATGCTTTGCTGATGATCAAGGATCAGGTGCCGATGAGCGATGAGATCCAGCATATCATTGATTTTATAGGTGAGTCTAAGCTGGGTATCATCAAGTAAAAAACAATTGTTTTCAGATAAAAAGGAGTTGTTCTTGTGAGAGGACGACTCCTTTTTTATATATTTGTGCTGTTTTAATATTCTCAATGTCTAATCAAATAGAATGTATCATGAAAAATTTGTTGAAATCATTTTTAGTTCTTTTGGCCATTACGACCGCAGTTCCCTGTTTTGCCCAGAAAGCAAATAATACGTTGACGGAAAAAGAAAAGAAGCAAGGTTGGACCTTATTGTTTAACGGGAAAGATTTTACCGGTTGGAGACAATGTAACAACACCGGAATGCCCTCTAACTGGGTGATCGAAGACGAAGCAATGAAAGTCTTTACCGCTCCTGGAAAGAAACCTGGACATGGCAACAATGGCGATATCTTGTATAAAGAGAAAAAGTATAAGAATTTTGAACTTTCTGTAGACTGGAAAGCAAGCCCGAAGGGTAATTCCGGTATATTCTATTATGTACGCGAAGTTCCGGGACAGCCGATCTACTATGCAGCTCCCGAAGTACAAGTCTTGGATAATGTGGATGCAGACGATAACAAGTTGGCAAACCATTTGGCTGGCTCACTCTATGACATACTGCCTGCAGATCCTAAGACAGTAAAACCTACCGGCGAATGGAATACGATCGTGATCCGTGTGAAAGACGGTAAAGTGACTCACACTCAGAACGGAAAGAAAGTCGTAGAGTACACTTTGTGGACAAAAGAATGGGACGATATGGTTGCCAATAGCAAATTCAAAGATTTCAAAGGCTTCCAGGAAGGTATTGCACATGAAGGCTATATCGGCTTGCAAGACCACGGTTATCCTATTTGGTTCCGTAACATCAAGATTCGCGAACTGAAGTAAATAAGAAATGTTATTCCGGCCTCAGCCGGAATGGTCAAGAGGGTGTTTTAACACCCTCTTTTTTTGTGTCAGAGCATGAAGTCTGATTCCTGAAAGCGGGTGACCTCCGTATCCCAACGTTCTTCTACAAACTTGCAATGATCCGGATGAGCCGTATAGGCGTCGAATGTGGCTTGGTCGGGAAAGCGCATCAGAAAACCATACTGATAATCATTTTTCGGACTGCATTGGCGGAGTGCCTGGAAGTCCTGTACTCCCGGGACTGCGGTCAGGATGCGGGTTCCGTCAGCGATGAACTGTTCCGCTTCGGCGGAACCGATCGGATGTTTGAGGTCGAAGATGACCGTATGCATGATTTCTCCTTTTTTCAGTCCGGAAGGAGAGGTGGCACAGGAGGCAAGGCCTGCGCTTGTCAATGCCGTAACACCGGCAGCCTGGAGGAAGTGTCTTCTTTTCATGTGCATTATTTCTTAAAGGATTGAGACAAAAAAGGGCTGTCCTCATTGGGCAGCCCTTTCGGTATATTTATGTAGCTATTAAAGAGCACCTACTTCTTTCAGCGCTTCGTTTGTTTTGTGAACAGCTGCTGCGCTCTTAGCGAAGAGTTCTTTTTCTTCAGCTGTCAATTCCAGTTCAACGATCTTTTCGATACCGTTCTTACCCAGGATAACAGGAACACCGATGCAAAGATCAGATTCTCCGTATTCGCCTTCCAGATAAACAGAGCAAGGAACCATCTTCTTCTGGTTGTGGATGATAGATTCAACAACGAATGCTCCTGCTGCGCCCGGTGCATACCATGCAGAAGTGCCTAACAGTTTAGTCAGTGTAGCACCGCCAACCATAGTAGAAGCAACCACTTCCTGCAGTTTTTCAGCGCTCAACAGTTTGCTTACAGGGATACCTTTGTAAGTAGCCAGACGAGCTAACGGAATCATAGTTGTGTCACCGTGGCCACCGATTACCATGCCTTCAACTTCGTTGGCATTGCAACCTAAAGCCTGAGACAGGAAATATTTGAAACGGGAGCTATCCAGTGCACCGCCCATACCGATGATACGGTTTTTCGGCAGACCCAGAGATTTCAATGACAGGTAAGTCATTGTATCCATCGGGTTAGAGATAACTACGATAATTGCATTCGGAGAATATTTCAGGATGTTCTGAGCTACACTTTTAACGATACCAGCGTTAACACCGATCAACTCTTCACGAGTCATACCCGGTTTACGGGGAATACCTGAAGTGATAACTACAACATCAGAATTTGCAGTTTGAGCATAGTCGTTAGTGCAACCTACAACTGTTGTATCAAAACCCAGCAGCTGAGCTGTCTGCATCATATCCATTGCTTTACCTTCGGAAACACCTTCCTTAACATCAAGCATTACAACTTCGTCTGCCACTTCATTGAAGGCAAGAACATTTGCGCAAGTAGCACCTACATTACCGGCGCCAACAACTGTTACTTTAGACATAATAATAAGTTTTATATGTTTTACTTATAATGATACTTCTATCTTTTTTAGCGTGAGCAAAGTTACAATGTATTGCGGAATAAAGAAATATTTCCGTATATATTTTGTGCCTTCCGATATTAAATATCTATTAAATATCGCTAAAGCTCTGCTGCCCCTATTCTACATACAATACCAACCCTTTCAGGTATTCACCTTCCGGATGGTAGATGTTGACAGGATGGTCGGCCGGCTGTGTCAACTGGTGCAGGATACGGACACTGCGGCCGGATTGGGCGGCTGCGCTGAACACGGCCAGGCGGAAGTTCTCCTTGCTTACCACCTGCGAGCAGGAGAATGTGAACAGGATGCCTCCCGGCTTAATCTTCTCGAAGGCGATGGCGTTCAGTTTGCGATAACCCTGCAAGGCGTTGCGCAAGACGTTTTTATGTTTGGCAAAAGCCGGCGGGTCAAGGATAATCAAGTCGTAGTTGCTTCCCATTCTTTCCAGGTATTTGAAAGCGTCTTCCGCAAACGCTTCATGCCGCGGATCGCCGGGGAAATTCAGTTCCACATTCTTGTTTGTCAGCGAAATGGCTTTGGCCGAACTGTCGACCGAATGCACGACTTTCGCACCGCCGCGCATGGCATAGAACGAGAAGCCGCCGGTATAGCAAAACATATTCAAGACGGAACGGCCTTTGGCATAGCGCTCCAGCAATGAACGGTTTTCGCGCTGATCGACGAAGAACCCGGTTTTCTGGCCCTTCTGCCAGTCGACACAGAATTTCAGTCCGTTTTCCAGTGCGATATCTTCCACTTCGCCTCCGAACAGATAGCCGTCTTCGCTTCCTAAGTTCGCTTTGTAGGGCAGCGTTGCTTCCGATTTGTAGTATATATTCTGTAAAGAATCTCCCAGGACGGTTTTCAGCGCTTCGGCAATCTGGTGACGTGCGTAGTGCATGCCGACAGAGTGTGCCTGCATAACAGCGGTATGGGCATACATATCGACGACCAGTCCCGGCAGGTTGTCTCCCTCGCCGTGTATCAGGCGGAATGTATTGTTGTTCTCCACTCCGGCAAGTTCCAACGCCTGGCGCAGGGTGTATGCGATGCGGATGCGTTCTTCCCAGAATGCGGCGTCGATCGTAACCTGCTTGAATGATAAGATACGTACGGCGATACTGCCTATCTGATAATGTCCGACACCTAAGAAACGTCCGTTCGTCCCGTATACTTCTACCAGGTCGCCTTCTTCCGGTTCGCCTTCGATTGTCTGGATAGCTCCGGAGAATACCCAGGGATGGAAACGTAGCAACGATTCTTCTTTCTTCGGTTTGAGAAATACTTTACACTCCTTCATTTATATCTGTTTCAATTTGTTATATATTTTCAGGCAGGCCCATGCGTCGAGGGCTGCATATTTTTGCTGCGGCTCGGCCAGCACATCGGCTTCCCAGTTGCTCAAACGCTGTCCTTTGGATATTTTTTTGTTGAACAGGATGGCGTATATCTTTTGAAGGCTGGCGTCTTCAATGCCGAACTGGCCTACGTAGTTCTGCAAATCCAGAAAACGGACCGGCTCTATGTTCGTACGTTTCCGCATCGCTCCGAAGTCATCACGCAGGGAAAGACCTATTTTCAGCACTTTCTCGTTTGCCAGAAACTCTTCCAGTATTTTGGGTACGCCGATCCGGTTCAGGCGGAAGAGGAAGCACGCCTCGTCTGTCGAGATCTGCATGAGCGATATTTTGTAGCGCTGTCCTTTCTTAAAGCTGGGACGCGTCTCGGTGTCGAATCCGACAGCCGGAAATTCAGACAGGTAGCTGACGGCCTTTTCTGCATCTCTTAACGTGTCGATTACGATGATTCTTCCGGTAAATTCCTCTAAGGGAAGTTGGGATATGGCCTCTTTTGTTATTGAATGTGTATATTGTTGTGTCATTCTTCTTCTACGTTGGTTTCTAAAGGCTCTTCTTCGCTGTATCGCACGGCATGGAGAGCTTTTAATGCATTTAATAATTGTTGTCCCCAGAACTCGCGGAAGTTATTGCGGCACAAAACAATTGCTTCGAGCATAACCTCTTCGTTTCCTTGGCGGAACAGGGAGATGAAGTTACCCGTGTCTTGGTAAACATCAGCCAGGTTTTCCGAGATAAAAGCGGCGATTGGCGTGTCGCTGTACTGCATGTCCGGGTGGAAAGTTTCCAAATAAGAATCCTTTTCTCCCAATAGCCCGGCAATCCGGTTGCGGACAGATTCGTACATGTCTTCCGTGACAGTCAGCTCCGGCTCTGCATCTTCGTTCTCTTCGACTTCGGGCAGCAAAGTCGCTTTCAGATACAGCAGCGGCAATAGCTTGACTGCTTTGTCCAAAAAGTCAAAAAGACCGTTTTCACCGGCTTTCTCGACAAATGTGCAAAACTCCAATGCAACTGTTACGAATTCCAGCGTGTTGCGTTCGTATATCGGGTTGTTTTCTTTTTCCATGCTGATTATCTTAATAGATACCTTGCGTTTATAACCTGCAAAAGTAACAAATATATTTCGATAATCGGAATTATAAAGTCCTGATTTCTGAAAGAAGGCGTTTAAATTAGCGGATTCCTTTAGAATAGGGAATAGGTCAATGTAAGCTGGAATGAACCGGTCCAGCCTAATTGGTTGTAATTGTCCCGATACTCATTTTTATATTTCATATTATAATATTTTAGCCCTCCTTCAACTTGTGCCGATAAACGAAGTTGCGGAGAGAAATAATAATAGGTCTGAAAAGTTGCTAAGGTATTCGAATCTAAATCCTTTGTTAATTCGGAATCACCTTCACGGTTTTTAGTCCCAACCCAAGACAGATATTCCTTGATACCGAAATTAATATTGGTACGGGAAGTCGGATAATATCCCCAACTGTAGGACGCAGATAAATCGGTAACATAGTTATTGTGTTTGCTGCCATCCGAATGTGCGGTATTGTAGGAAACCCATTCGTACTGTCCTCTCAGGTTTATATAGGCCGATTGTTGCCAATATAGGTTGACTGGCCTTTCGTATTCCATGGTGACTTTGGCACCGGCAAAAGGTGTCGATGTCTTGTAGTAGCTGTCGTCGTATTCTTTATTCTTGTAATCTGTCCGGTCATGTGTGTACCCGCCGAGCAGACCGCCCCTGAACACGAGTCCGGCTGAACGCTGGAAGCGGTCGCCATACATCCAGTAATCATACAAAGTCGTAAAATAGGGCGCACCGGAAGTATTTAACAGCTGGTTTGTTACGAAGAAAGAATCGACAGCTGTAATTTCGTCTATCATACGCAGCCGGGCGTCGAAAAAGCGTTTGTTCTTGACTACGGAAATCAGCTTGGATAATTCCAATATTTCTTCGTTGGATAATTGCCGTTTCAGTATTCCTCTTTTGGATAAGTTATTCAGGATGTAAACGGCTTGCCGTGCATCTGTTACCGATTCGATACGCCCTTTTCCAACACCCGGACTTACATACCCGTAGAAATAGTTCGTTTTATTCTTAGAATAAGGCTCATGTACTTTGGAGCCTATTATTTCTTCACGTATGTTTCCGGTTATGTCAAAGAATCGATTGTCGGATTTATAGAACCGGTTTGTTGAAGAATAAGAAAACGACGCATCATATTGGTTCTCCTTGTTTTCTGTCTGTTTACTATTGGAATATTTACCGTTGATGGATAATTGCCCTCTCTGTACACCCCAATAAGGCCGTGTGTTTTTTAAGCGGTTGAAAGTTGTTTGGAAGTCCCCGTTTAAAGATGAATAATCCGTTTTTGAGCCTTTTTGGTCTGAAATCTTTCCGGAAGAATTCAATGTAAAATCCAGCTCATTTCTGACAATATCAGGTGTGATGAAAGAACTTAGGTCGAAATGATCGTATGTCTGTGCATTTCCAGTGAAGCAACAACTGGATGCAAACACAATTGCTGTAATAATCTGATACTTTTTCATGGTAGTAGTATTTAGAAATTTAAGAATACACACTATTACTGACAAATATAGGAAATATATTGGGATGCAGTTCTTATTATTCAATATTTGTACAAGTATTATCCATTATCGATACTTTATTTGGAACGAATGCCGGTTTCTTTTGCAAAAACACCTTGATATCGGAACAATTCACCCTAATGTTTCGTATATTTGACCCCGATCGAGTTGTTGGCTGATAATTATCGGCCGTATGGTTGATAGTTATCAGCCGTGTGGTTGACAATTGTCAGCCATACGGTCGATGGTTATCAACATCGAATTAGTAGCCGGGGAAATTTTGAATACATCCCGGTCGGTTGCGAAGGCATACACAATTAAATATAAAGATCATGGCAATTAAATTTACAATCAATGAAACGCCGAAACCTAACGGACGTAAGGGGCAAAAGTTATTACATGCGCGACAGCAAAGTTACGGCACTTACAAAATGGATTATATCTGTTCCCTGATCGGTGAGCGGTCTGCCGTATCGTCTGCCGAGGTGAAGAGTGTTCTCGATTCGCTGGCTTGGGTGATGGATGTCGCGTTCAGTGCCGGGTATCATCTTGAGCTGGAAGACCTGGGCTATTTTTCTCCGTCGCTTCGTACCCGTTCGCTGAATAACAAGCAGAATACGGTTGAGCTGGACGGCGTTAATTTCCGCTGTTCGGGCGATCTTTTGAAGAAGTTGAAGAAGATAGAACTGACACGGGTGGATAAAAAGAAAGTGCTGCCGGACGCGGAAGAACGGAAAAGCAAGATGCTGGCATTCCTTTCGAGGGAAGGATCGATCAGCCCGCGTATATACGCCGGAATTATCGGATGTTCCCGTTACAGGGCGGAGGCCGATTTGAAACAATGGGTCGAAGAGGGGATTTTGGTAAAGGTGGGATACAGGAATAAAACTTTATATCTGCAATCTTAAATTTTCTGTGTACATTTGCAAGTTGTAAATTTATATGTAATGGCAAAGAAGACGGCTACGAAACAAAATACAAATAACGGCGAGGGTAAATTTAAAAGGGTTAAAAACTTTTTTACCAATGAACGAACCCGTTTTATAACCGGATTGGTTATTTCTATTATTACGATATATGTCGGTCTGGCATTGATCTCATTCTTCTTTACCGGAGGGGCGGATCAGAGCAAGATCGAGAATGTGCCGCTGGCTGACCTGGTCACTAACCGGGGATCGGTGGATAACTGGACGGGTGTGCGCGGGGCTTTTCTGGCAGATCTGTTGATGAACCGCTGGTTTGGGATTTCTTCGTTTCTGATCCTGTTTTTTTTAGGGTCGGTAGGGGCGAAACTGATGAACCTGAACCGGGTATCGCTACTGAAGCGTTTCCTGTTCAGTGCCGCGATGCTGATCTGGGGATCGTTGTTTTTTGCATTTGTTTTTATCAGTGGATATGAAGACACTTTTATTTATTTAGGAGGACAGCATGGCTACTATCTGTCGGAAGTAATGATGAATAATATCGGCATACCGGGTACAGTTTTGCTGCTCGTCGGTATGTTCCTGATTATTGCGATTTTCACCAGCAAGCGTACGATACCGTTCCTGCAAAACGCTTTTTCTTTCGGATGGCTTAAGAACAGTTTGCAGCGGAAGAAGAAAGAGACACCGGAAACGGAGGGCGCCTCTGAAAACGAGACATGGCATGAAGAGCAGCTTGTGAAAGGGCAGGCGACTGCGCCTCGTGAACCGGCGAATGAACCGGCTGCTAAACCGGATGAATACGTCTTCGATACGGAAGCTGAAATCCGGAAGGCGGCAGAAGAAATGGTAGAAGCAGAGGAAGAAGAAAATGACTTTGAATATATAATAGCAAAAGAAGAAGAGGCGGCTCCGAAAACCGCAGAAGGAGAGAAGGACGTCAATTTTGAAGTGGAGATACCCGAAGGGGAAGACGAAATGTGTGATCAGGCGGAGTTAGGCAAATATGACCCGCGGCTGGATTTGTCGCGCTACGTGTTCCCGCCGCTCGATTTGCTGAAATTCTACGACTCCGGCAATGTGGAAGTCAACCGTGAGGAACTCGATGCCAACCAGCAGATGATTAAGCAGACGTTGGAGGATTTCGGCATCCGTATCGCTTCTATCAAGGCCACGGTCGGACCGACGGTGACGCTCTACGAGATCGTGCCGGAAGCCGGGGTGCGTATTTCCAAGATCAAAAACCTTGAGGATGATATCGCGCTGAGCCTTTCCGCTTTGCAGATCCGTATTATCGCTCCGATGCCGGGTAAAGGAACAATCGGTATTGAAGTGCCGAACAACAAGCCCCAGACCGTCTCGATGCAGTCTGTCGTCGCTTCCCGCAAATTCCAGGAGTGTACGTACGACCTGCCTGTGGCGATCGGAAGGACGATTATCAACGAAGTGTTTATGTTCGACCTTTGCAAGACGCCCCACTTACTCGTAGCAGGTGCGACCGGACAGGGTAAATCTGTCGGTCTGAATGCAATTATTACTTCCTTATTATACAGGAAGCATCCGGCCGAACTGAAGTTCGTGATGATCGACCCGAAACGGGTGGAATTCAGTATCTATTCGAAGATCGAACGGCATTACCTGGCCAAGTTGCCGAATGCCGACAAACCGATTGTGACGGAGCCGGAAGACGCGGTGGCAACCTTGAACTCATTAGTGATCGAGATGGAGAACCGCTATGAGTTGCTGGTGAGCGCTTCGGCACGTAACATCAAGGAATATAATGAGAAGTTTATCTCCCGCCGTCTGAATCCGGAAAAGGGACATCGTTTTCTGCCGTACATCGTGGCGATAGTCGACGAGTTTGCCGACCTGATCGCGACTTCCGGGCGCGAAATCGAAATGCCGATTTCCCGTATCGCGGCCAAAGCCCGTGCTGTCGGTATTCACATGATCCTGGCCACACAGCGTCCGGATACGAAGGTGATCACCGGTACGATCAAGAGTAACTTCCCGAGCCGTATCGCCTTTAAGGTGATGTCGCAGGTCGACTCCCGCACGATTTTGGATGCGCCGGGGGCTAACCGTTTGATCGGTAAGGGTGATATGTTGATTCTGATAACCGGAAGCAGTGAGCCGACACGTGTGCAGTGTGCATTTGTCGATACGCCGGAGGTGGAAGATATAGTCGATAATATCGGAGCGCAGGTGGCTTATCCGACTGCCTATCTGTTGCCTGAATATGTTGGTGAAGGAGGTGATTCTTCGGTTGCCGGAACGGTGGACTTGTCCGACCGCGATCCGCTTTTTGACGAAGCTGCCCGCCTGATCGTGATCCAGCAGCAGGGCTCTACTTCGCTGATCCAGCGTAAGTTCGCAATCGGCTACAACCGTGCCGGCCGTCTGATGGACCAGTTGGAAGCAGCCGGAATCGTCGGCCCTTTCGAAGGAAGCAAGGCGCGCCAGGTATTGATTCCGGATGAATACAGCCTGGAACAGTTGTTGAATTCGTTAAAGTGAAAATGATAAATGAAGATTTAGTGGTGTATAAACAAACGAGGCTTGCCTCGTGCCGCAGGCTCTCTTTTGCCGTCTGCTTTAGCTGACGGTTAATAAAGATTGGGGGCAAAGCCTCTTCCTCTGCGAGCTTTAGCCCCTTTAATAAATATCTGTCGATAGGCATTTGAAAGGGGTTGAAACCCACAGAGGAATCCGGCAAAGCCGGGGACTTATCAATCCGTTGATTGAAATCAACGGCAAAAGAGAGCCTGCGGCATAGGACACACCCTATTAAAAGAACTCACTGTTAAATCACCATTTATCTCTGATAATATTAAGAATAATGAATATGAATTGTAAATTGAAAATAACTCGACTATCCGTTCTGCTGTTGTGCCTTTTGCTCGGATTCAATCTGGGAGGCCGGGCACAGAGCGCCACGTCTGTTTTGGATAAAGCGGCGTCCGCTTACGAGGGTTCGAATGGTTTGAAGGCCCATTTTACGATGCAGACGCGCTCGGATGTGCAAAAGGTTTCGGAGAGCTTTGACGGGACGATCGACATCAAAGGCGATAAATTTGTATTGAAAACCCCGGATATGATTACCTGGTTCGACGGGACGACACAATGGTCGTATGTCGAACGCAATGAAGAAGTGAATGTCTCGACACCGACGGGAGAGGAGTTGCAGGCGACGAATCCGGCCTTACTGCTCCGTTCCTATAAGAAAGGCTTCTCCGCCACATTAAAAGGAGAAAGTACCGCCCCGAACGGCAAGGCAGCCTATGACATCGAATTGACGCCTAAAAAGAAAAGCGATATTATAAGAGTAGAACTCCAGATCGAGAAATTTTCCGGCCTGCCCGCTTCGATCGCCGTATTCGTCAAGAACGGACTCAGCAATACGATCCGAATCGGCAAAATGGAAACGGGAGTAAACCAACCGGATTCTTTTTTTGTTTTTAACGAAAAAGACTATCCTGATACAGAGATCGTAGACCTTCGGTAAATTAAGAGTTAAGAATTAAAAATTAAAAAATAAGAGATGAATACAAATCAGAATGAAAAGGTTCGCTGCCTGATTATCGGTTCCGGCCCTGCCGGCTATACGGCGGCTATATATGCTTCACGTGCTAATCTGTCTCCTGTCCTTTACGAAGGCATCCAGCCGGGCGGACAGCTTACCACCACTACTGAAGTCGAGAATTTCCCCGGTTATCCGGAAGGTGTGACCGGTACGGAACTGATGGAAGACCTGAAACAACAGGCTGCCCGCTTTGGTGCGGATATCCGTATCGGTATTGCAACGGAAACCGATCTGTCGGCCGCACCTTATAAAGTGACGATCGACGGTGAGAAAGTGATCGAGACGGAAACATTGATCATCGCTACCGGAGCGACCGCCAAATATTTAGGGTTGCCGGATGAACAGAAATATGCAGGAATGGGCGTGTCTGCCTGTGCGACTTGCGACGGTTTCTTCTATCGCAAGAAAGTGGTGGCTGTCGTGGGTGGCGGAGATACGGCCTGCGAAGAGGCTCTTTACCTGGCCAGCCTGGCAAAACAGGTTTATCTGATCGTCCGTAAGCCGTATTTGCGTGCTTCAAAAGTGATGCAGGAACGTGTATTGAACGCTCCGAACATTACGGTGCTGTTCGAACATAACACTGTCGGCCTGTTTGGCGAGGATGGCGTCGAGGGTGCACACCTGGTAAAACGCATGGGCGAACCGGATGAAGAAAAGGTAGACATCGCCATCGACGGTTTCTTCCTGGCTATCGGACATAAGCCGAATGCCGAGATCTTCAAGCCCTGGATTGAAACGGATGAAGTGGGCTATATCAAGACAATTCCGGGTACGCCGAAAACAAAAGTCCCAGGCGTATTTGCCGCCGGTGACGTTGCCGATCCGCATTATCGCCAGGCCATTACGGCTGCCGGCAGTGGTTGCGCGGCTGCTATTGAGGCGGAACGCTATTTGTCGGAGCACGGGAAATAAATGATGATTTAAGGGTGTGTTCATATCGACCGATGGTAACTCCTTCCCCTCTTGAGAGGGGGCAGGGGGTGTGTGGATTTTCATTGATAGACAGAAAGA
>OGZX01003001.1_pt1 | contig 12397 bp, 9 predicted proteins | sample 1576881 | NCBI WGS metagenome assembly OGZX01 (sample SAMEA3541542, study PRJEB24748) | human gut metagenome | biome: human gut; feature: human-associated habitat; material: faeces | place: China | collected 2012
ACTTCACGGATACCTTTCACTGCTATCGCAGCGAAAGGTTTATCTGTAGCAACTAATACCTTTGTCATGATTAATGCTGTTTTTCAAATTCTTTCATTGTAGCAACCAAAGCTTCCACGCTGGCCTTAGGCATCGCGTTATAAAGAGAGGCACGGAATCCGCCAACTGAACGGTGTCCTTTAATACCTACCATACCGGCAGCTGAAGCGAATTTACTGAATTCATCTTCCAGTTCTTTATATTCGTCGTTCATTACGAAGCAAACGTTCATAATAGAACGGTCTTCTACAGCGGCAGTACCTTTGAATAATTTATTACGGTCAATTTCATCATAAAGGATAGCTGCTTTTTCAAGGTTCATCTTTTCGATAGCAGCTACACCGCCCAGTTCCTTATACCATTTCAATGTTTGCAGAGCTGCAAAAATAGGGAATACAGGAGGCGTATTGAACATAGAATCTTTCTTGATGTGCGTATTGTAATTCAGCATTGTAGGGATAGCACGATCTACATGACCCAAAGCATCCGTACGCACAATAGCCAATGTTACACCTGCAGGAGCCAGGTTCTTCTGGGCACCGGCATAAATAATATCATATTTGGATATATCGATCGGACGAGAGAAAATGTCGGAAGACATATCAGATACCAAACGAACCTTCATATCCGGATCGTAACGCATTTCCGTACCATAGATCGTATTATTGGATGTAAAATGGAAATAATCCGAATCTTCAGCAACCTGATAACCTTTCGGGATAAAAGTATAGTTTGCATCTTTTGAAGAAGCGACAACGTCTACTTCTCCGAACAACTTAGCTTCTTTGATCGCATTAGAGGCCCATGTTCCCGTATCCAGATAAGAAGCTTTCTTATTCAGCAAGTTGAAAGGAACCATACAGAACTGCATGCTGGCACCACCGCCCAGAAATACAACCTCGTAACCAGCCGGAACATCCAGAAGTTCTTTAATCAATGCTCTGGCTTCGTCGTTTACTGCAACAAATTCTTTACCTCTATGAGATACTTCAAGAATCGATAACCCTGTACCCGCGAAATTTTCAACAGCTGCTGCTGCATTCTTAATCGTGTATTCGCTCAGAATAGAAGGTCCTGCAGAAAAATTGTGCTTCTTCATATCAATTTCTTTTTAATGTTATATATTATTTAAGTAACGTGTTTTTTTAAACAGGCGGCTAATGTACGAATTTAATTGAAATGAAGAAATCAAAAAGTATAAATTATTAGCAAAAAGCAACATTTACTTCTTTTCTAACATCTTTTATACAGCAGTTCTTCCTTTTTCAATTATTAATTGTCAATTATCAAAACCGGTCTCCCCATAGCTTTTTCATTTGCTCGACCAGTTTTTGTTCCGCCGGATTATTCTGTCCTTTCCAGAAGCGTTGATTAAGCACTTCTTTAGGCAAATACTCCTGTTTAACAAAGTTATCTTTATAATCATGAGCATATTTATACTCTTTGCCGTAATCCAACTCTTTCATCAAAGCTGTCGGTGCATTACGCAGATGAAGCGGGACAGGCAGGTTACCGGTACGTTCCACCAATGCCAGCGCATCATTTATTGCCATATAAGCCGAATTACTTTTAGGGCTACTAGCCAGATAAACAGTCGTCTCCGCCAAGATGATCCGTCCTTCAGGCCAACCGATTTTCTTCAAAGCATCAAAACAGGCATTTGCCAATAACAGGGCATTCGGATTAGCCAAGCCGATATCTTCGGCTGCTGAAATCACAAGTCGCCGGGCGATGAACTCCGGATCCTCCCCTCCTGCCACCATACGGGCCAGCCAATAAATAGCACCGTCAGGATCACTTCCCCGAATTGATTTGATAAAAGCAGAAATTATATCATAATGCATTTCACCGCCTTTATCATAAGCAGCCGGATTCTCCTGCAAACGCTCTACAACCCTTTCATCGGTTATTTCTATCTTATCCGTCTCTTCGGCAGAGACAACCAACTCCAGGATATTCAGAAGCTTTCTGGCATCACCACCGGAATAGCGCAACATGGCATCCGTCTCTTTCAACTGGATATCTTTCTCCTTCAGTATAATGTCTTCTTTGACTGCTTTATTCAATAATGTAAGCAAATCGCTTTTATCCAGCGACTTCAGAACATATACCTGACATCTGGATAATAACGGACGAATAACTTCAAAAGAAGGATTCTCCGTCGTTGCTCCAATCAACGTTACAACTCCCGTTTCTACAGCATTCAACAAGGAATCCTGCTGGGATTTACTGAAACGATGTATTTCATCAATAAATAAAATCGGAGATACGGTATTGAAAAAGCGATTTCCTTTTGCTTTTTCTATTACATCACGTACATCCTTCACACCCGAACTGATCGCACTCAAAGTATAGAAAGGGGCTTCCAGTTTATTGGAAATGATTTGTGCCAACGTCGTCTTTCCTACTCCCGGAGGTCCCCAAAGAATAAATGAGGGTATACGTCCTGCATCAATCATTTTCCTTAATACAGCTCCTTGTCCAACAAGGTGTTTTTGTCCGATATAATCATCCAACGTCTTTGGACGTAATCTTTCTGCTAAAGGTTGACTCATCATGCAGACAAAAGTCGGATATTTTATTTACTTTTCAAAGCATAAATACCGTAAAAATATAAAGGAATTCTAATGTTTGAAAGCAGTATTTTATAACAAAAAGCAAGACACATCACATACACACCCAGACATCCCCGGACATAATGTATCATTTTGTCAGCACGCATTAGAGAACACAGAAAAATCCATAGTGCATTTCCTACGTTCCCTAATGCCATTTTCGTATAATTATTTAAGGCCTGTCAAGCTGGAAAAGTCACGCACAACCGTCATATCCATAATATTACTATATATTTCTGTTGTTCGTACGCTTTTATGCCCCAGAAGTTTCTGCACAGTTGTTATATTTGCTCCATTATATAACAATAATGTAGCATTCGTATGTCTAGCTGTGTGGAATGAAACCTTCTTATCTATATTAGCCATCTTACAAAGTCTGCGGATCTGCTTGTTTACATTCGAATTGGAAGAAGCCGGCATATCAAACAAAGTCCACGGACTGTTCTTGTATCGATCATAGATGGGCAACGCTTTCCCGTCAAACAGTAAAAACAAAGGTAAACGTACATTCACATCTGTTTTAACAGAAGAATAGATCAACCATATTTTATCGTCAATACAAAGAAAATTATCTCTTGTTATACTCACTATATCCGAAAAACGGAGTCCGGTATAACAACTAAACAGAAACATATCCAAAGTCCGCTGAAGCGTACGCCGCCCTTTCAGGTTAAGACTCTCCAGTTGCCCCAGTTCTTCCGGAGTAAGATGAGATCTTTTACTTTCCATATATTTGATCTTGTATTTACGGAAAGGGTACCGATGCAAATCGAATAAATCTTTATTGATCGCCAGATTGATATAACGTTTCAGATGTTTCATATGTTTGGCGATCGTATTCCGATGGTACTTATTTTCCAATAGATAGTGCTCGAAATCGCAAAGAAAATTATAACTTAAGTCGTTAAAACTAACTTCTGCCTGGTAAGATGAAAGAACCTGCAATGTTGAAAAATGATTTTTCATCGTTGACGGTTTCAGATTACTCTGTTTAATCTCATTTAGCATAAACAGAGAAAAAGAAGTCTGACCAGTCTCAGGTTTCTCTTTCAGATCATTCAAAGAAAATTCCTTGCCACTATGGACTACTTCAAGTTCCAGTTGTTCCAATTCCGCAATAAAATTAGACAGATACTGATTCAGAGACTCCATATTCGGATGATTCTTTACAGCTTTTCTCTTTGCGTCCCACTGATAAGGCTTAATATAAACCTTTGTTGAAAAATACTTCTTCTGCTTGTTCAGATAGGCCTCTACCTGAATCAAAGCTTTCCCTTCTGAGTTTAACAGTTTCTTACGGTTAAACACCAAGTTGTAAATTACTTTTTCCATGATATATATTTTATTTTCTGAATGAAACACGAAGGAACGATAATAAGTTCTTTCTTTCGTATAAGACAAACTAAAAGTTTGTTATCACATATTTACCGGAGTTCCGACAAAATTAGGCATAATGCTCCGACCTACCTTAAAAAACAACCGATTCTGATGCTGCTGCTCTTCTTTTCGGTTACAAAGATAAAAGAGACTTACCAATCATAAAAAACAAAAAACAAGAAGAGACTACCCAAAAAGGAAACTAAAATTCACAAAAAACGTAATTGGTTCAGAAAGTGAAACATAGAAAAATTATTTTTTTATTGATAGAAAGAAAAAAAACAGAAAGTTGTTATTTACTGACACATAGAAAGGTTGCAAGAAATGAGATATAAAAACCTCATCTCTTACAACCTTTATTTTTATCTTATTAAAGGTATACACCTTTAATATATCAGTTTAATAGTCTTCTCCAGCCCAGCCTGTTTTCCGAAAACCTTTTACAGTCAATGTTTCACCCGGATACTTTGAGTTAGTTAGAGTAAATTCAATTGCATCGGCTTTATATCCTGTAGGTGTATCAAAACCATCCAATGTGACTTTACCACCAGATATACTGAATGTGGTTCCGGAAGTTAGGCCATCTTCAGAATCAACCAGATTCGGTTCGTTGTCTCCGCTAAAATCTTTATTAGGGACACTACAGTTTACTTTACCCAGGATTCCATAATTATTTGCCGCAACTCCTATTTTAATCCACATTTTATCAGTTGCATTATCAGATGTGTTATAAGTATTGCAAGTCACTTTTTCCTTTACAACCTCACCACTGGCATTATAAACGTTGACAATCCATTCTCCGCAAATAGGATATAGAACAGAATATTCCGTTTCATAATCATTATATGTTTCACATGCAGTGAATGTTAATACAGCCAGTAAAGCTATTAATATTTTTTTCATCTGTTTCATATTGATTCTCTTAATACATTAATAATATATTCGTCATCTTATTTATGCCACCACTGTTTTTCCTGTAAAGGAACCACGACCGGCGTATTGCTATTGTAATCAGAAGAGCCTTTCGGATAAAGCATGCGACGAGGATATTCTCCTGCCCCCAAAGCAGAGCCGACACATGGAGTCAATTCTCCCCACACGTAATTTTCTTCATCCGGAAAAGTTGCACCAAGTGCAGGAATTCCGGTACGATTGATATCAAACCACGCATCCCATGCCTGGCAACGAGTAGATGCGATCCATTTTTGAGTCAAAATACTTTTCAGCATTGAATGCTGATCCTTGCTGTCGAATGCATACGCTCCACCTTCAGCGGTAAATGAAGAAGCATCTTTCCCCCAACGTTCAAATGCCAACTTCACACCTTGATTATAATTATTTTTTGCCTTTTCAGTATCGTTCAAACGAGCATAAGCCTCCGCTTTCAAAAAAGCAATTTCACTTGCCGACATCAGATAAACCGGATCTGTTGCTTCAAGAACAACGATAGACACCTGATTTGTTTTTAATTCTGTTGGGCGATCTCCACATTTCAAAGGCGTTGTACCTGTACCGTCTTCATTCGGGTTAAAGAAATCACTCAAACGAGGGTCATCATATTTCTTCATATATTCACAAAGTGTAGCACAAGCACGGATATTATTTTTTGTGTTCAGTTTGCGACGGTCGTTTTCATACAAAGGATTAGATTTGTTTTCCAAATCCATAAACAAATCCATCTTAGCATCAACAGTCAATAAATCATCTTCGCTAAGAAGAGCCTGAATCGCAGCTTTATTGGCATCAAAATCTCTCATGAGTAACTTCAGTTTCAAGCTTTTTGCAAAAGATATCCATTTAGACATATCTGTTCCTTTGGAAGAACCAAAAATATAGTCCTGTGTAGAAAGAGCAGGAAGACTAGTCCCCGATAACTCTCCAGACTTGCCGATCACTTCATCCAGCATAGCTATCAACCCTGGATAAACAATAGTCTTACTATCGTCAAATTTCGGACTGACAATTCCATCATCGGCTTTTAGAGCTTCGGTAAATGGGATAGAACCATAAGTATCTACTAATATATGATAAGTAAATGCAGTCATCACTTTAGCTACAGCCCAATAATTCCAAGCGCCATCTTCTTCGGCTTGTTTTATTACCAAATCCAAATCAGGTAAAGCAATAGAATAAGGTATAGACCACATACGGCTCTCTGCCGAATTAGTAATACTATAGTTACAAATTGTATTGTACTGGTTGGATGTTTGTCCTTGCATATAATGCTGAGACCACATGCCTCCGTAAAGCTCATAAGAACTACCCAGAACGGCAACCGTTGAAGCTACTCCGGAAGGGAGCAAAGACGTATATGAAACTTCTGCCGGATAATTTGGATTGTCATTGATATCCAAATAATCACTACAGGCTGTTGTCGACAACAACATACAACTGACCAGACCCGTATATAATAAATTCAATCTTTTCATTTTATCAATATTTATCTAGTTACTTAAAACGTTACTTTCACACCGCCACCAAATGTACGTGTTGTAGGAGCAGCTGCAAACTCACCTAACTCTGAACGAATATCATTTCCATAGTTCGTTGACTCCGGATCAACAAAGTTATTTTTCTTAGGAGTCCACATAAACAAGTTACGTCCAATCAAACTTAGCTGTAATGCTGTCAGCGGAGTTTTTTTCATAAAACTCTTTGGAAAAGAATAACTCAGGGTAACTTCTCTCAACTTTACATAATCCTTAGGCAATACCCAGTTCCGGTACTGATCCTTATTTGAAGCATTATTCCAATAATTATACATACTTGAACGGGTAACAGGTATATTATTTTCAACATATTTACCATTCACTACTTTTACTGAATTAGGAATAACAAAAGTTTGACGGTCGTTGTAAGTCGTCATTGTTGAATTTCCAGCAAAAGTCAACAGTTGAGAGGTATAAGAATAGAAATAGCCACCACTTCTCCAGTCTACTACAGCCCCAAAAGTAAATCCTTTCCAACTTACGCGGGTATTGAAGCCCATTAAAAAGTCCGGAGTGGAAGAACCGACAATATCTTTTTCCCCTGAAGCAATTTGCGGTAAACCTGCTGCTGTTACAATAGTCTTACCATCTTCTGTTTTGGCAACTGCCGGTACCTTAAAAATACCCAGAGGCTCTCCTACTTTAGCTACAAAGTCAACATCATATCCACTCTTTAGCACATATTCGTCTACACCATCCCAAAGTTCTTTTACTTCACTCCAGTTCTTTGTAAACGTGGCTCCAATTTCCCATTCCCAATCCCTTGTCTGTATAGGAATAACACTAAGAGCCAATTCTACACCATGATTATTAATCTTACCCACATTACGAGTCATACTTGTATAACGACTTTCAGGAGCCAGAGAGGCAGAGATGATCTGATCTTTTGTATCCTTATTATAATAAGCAGCATCCAGATTAATACGGTTATTCCACAGATGTGTAGTTAAGCCGAACTCTAGCTCTGTTGTTGTTTCAGGTTTTAAAGCGGTATTTGGCATTACATTATATTCAGTCATACCCATTGTACTGTTGATAGGCAAATAAAGACTACCAAAACCCAGACTGATCTGAGTGGGAACATAGTAGCTGGATGTTCTGTAAATCGGAGCATCATTACCTGTTTTACCCCACGCTGCACGTATTTTAAGGAAGTTCAATGCATCACTTTGTAATTCCGGGAATAATTCAGTTAAAATCAAAGAAGTATTAACACCTCCATAAAAGAAGCTGTTTTTACCTTTGGGAAGGGTTGAAGACCAGTCGTTACGCATAGAAGCATTAACAAACCAAAAGTTCTTATAACCAAATTCGGCTTGTGCAAACAGACCTAACAAACGACGACTTTCTTCACGAGTCGTTGTAATAGGTTTATCTGCTCCATTTTCCAGATTAAACCAACTTTCTTGTTGTAATCCGTACAGATAAGAATTTATCCACGAGAAATTACGAGTATTCAAGTTCCAACCGACTACTCCCCCCAAGGAAATATCTTCGCCGATTTTATAATCAGCATTCAAATAAGCAGTAGCATCGATCTGTCCGCTGTATTCGCGACGTTCAGTATAAGTACCGGCTTCTTCACTTTTTCCACCCAAGTCACTCCATGAGCCGGGAGAATAAGTAGCTTTCTGATTCCATTTTTTCTGACGAGTATTGGCAAAGTCACCACCAACACGACCAACAGCCTTCAAACCTTTCATTATGTCAAACGCCATCTCGATCTTGCCATAGATACGGTCGTCCTGGAATTTATTCTGATTATTAGCCAATACCCAATATGGGTTTGTTGCATATGGGGTATAGAAGTTATCTGTATTATAATATGGATTATTATAATCTTTCATTCCAGAGATATCTACGTCTGTTGCATGCTGTATGATTTCCTGAAACATAGTAGCACCGTCACCTCCCTGTCCGGTACTTGGACGGGTAATATCTTTGCGCACATAATTGAAGTTTATCTCAGAATAAAAACGTTTGTATTTAGCATTTCCTCGCAAAGAAATAGTATTACGTTGATACTTGTCAGAATTCAACGGCATTACACCTGTGGATGTCATATTACCATAAGAGGCAACCAGACCAAGTTTATCATTACCCATGCGCACTGAAACATTATTATTTGTTTCAAAACCTGTCTGATAAAAGTCACGCATGTTATTTTTTACATAAGAAAAAGGTTTGGTAAGAGGAGTCAGACTACCTTTTGTTCCATCAGAAAATGCTCCCCAGGCATGCTCACGTCCATCTAAAGCAGGCCCCCAGGAACCATTTTCCATCGGACTCCAATCAGGCCACCCCTGTCCGAACTTATCCTGCGTTTGCGGCACACGCAAAACGTTCGATCCCATAAAAGTACCATCATAAGTCACTGTTAGCTTTTCAGCACTGGCACGCTTCGTTGTAATCATAATTACCCCGTTTGCAGCACGTGAACCATACAAAGCAGTAGCAGAAGCACCTTTCAGAATAGTTACAGACTCCACATCTTCCGGATTGATATCGTTAGCAGCATTTCCAAAGTCTACTGTGTTATTCAAAGCAGTAGATTCCGTTCCACTACCGGAAAAATCATTCATGATAGGAACACCGTCTACTACATACAGTGGCTGGTTTGCATCAAAAGAACTGATACCACGTACAATAACTTTCTGAGAAGAACCAGTACCACCAGCGTTTGAAATGTTTACACCAGCAACCTTACCAGTCAAACCAGTCATTACTGATCCTGACCTAGCAGCAACTAATTCATCACTCTTTACCGTTGACGCAGCATACCCCAGAGCTTTTTCCTGCTTTTTCATACCAATAGCAGTAACTACAATCTCTTGGATATTCTGAGTATCAGATGCCAATCTGATATTTACAACAGGTTGAACAGGGACCTCTTGTTGTTTCATACCTACGTATGAAATTACCAGAGTCTTTGCAGAACTACGTTTGCGACTAAATAGCTGTAAGTCAATAATTTACAACTTAATCGTAAACCTCTGTAAATCCAATAAATATCCCTATCCAAACAGTTGTTACTAATGAATTATTTTTTGTATCAATTGTAATTTAAGCTATAACAATTTATACTAAAAAAAGAAAGTAGAATTTGGGTAGCTAATTTGCATACTCAAATTCTACCAAAAAAGGAGGTGTTTATCGTAGTGAACCTGTATAAATATTTTTTATCCAATATTCAAAAACAGGATCCTGAAGTTCAGTTATATTTCCAGGTAAAATATCTATTAGATCTTTTTCCAATGTCGCCTTTCTTAAATTTTTTATATTCGCAGAAGTTCCTAATTTATATTTGGTAAGTATTTCTTTTGATGAAAAGTTAACAACACCATCTGCCACAGCCAATAAAAAGTTGATTTGCTTAGAAGTCAACGTATCAATGATATTTACAAAAAGAAGGCTTAGCTGACCTGTCAGGCCTAAAAATGCCTCTTCTATTATATCTTCGGTACATTTCTTTTTTGTACGTAGCCAAACTTGCTGGCTTAACTGTTGGACATAATACGGATGATCTTTCACCTTTGATGCTATTTTATCACATAAATCTTCCGAAATCTCTTTCCCAGTAGCGGCAAAACGGTTGGAAATAAATGTTATCCAATCTGTTCTGCCTATTTTATGCAAGAATAATATATCACCAAATTTGTAAAAAGGCATGCTATAATCATTGAAAATATCCAGCAACATGTGTCTTTTACTTCCATAAAGGCAATAACAAACTGAGGTTTGTTTTTGCCAATGGGCACGTAATTTACGCTGAAAAGCCAGAGAATCTTCATATTCGTTTATATTCTGAAATTCATCAATGCAAACAATAATTTTCTTACCCGTATCATTAGCTATCACCTGGGGTAAATCCAGTATCTCGTCATAACTTAACTTATTATCTTTAAAGTTAATGCCAAAAGATAATTCGTATGTTTGACTCGTGTCGGACATGGATATAACAGGAGCCATTCGTCCGAGATATTTCTTCACCCCAGAAACGAATTCTTCCCAGGCGGAAGTCGAGACTTTCAACAAAGCATTTGCTAAAGCGATATAAAATTCTTCTTCCGTGCGGCAATTGAAAATATCAACCTGGCAGATATAGTAATCTTTACTTGAATTGAGTAATATCTGTGCCGTTTTATTAACCAAAGACGTTTTTCCCCATCTGCGTGGAGAGATAATAACTGTGTTAACCAGACTGTTGAAGTTCTGAGTAAGTAACTTCACTTCCTGATCCCTGTCAGTGAAGTTCTCCTTATCTGCTATACGACCATAAACGAAGGGAGTATTCATACTTATCTTTACTTTTGATTCATACAAAAGTAAATGAAATATATCTAATCGCCAAGTTTGAAACCAATCGATTTCAAATCATCCTATTTCAAATGTTATAAACATGAAATCAATTTTATTGTGCGTTACCGTGATCTTTTTATAGAAATATCAAATTGACAAAATGTTATCTTATGTACCTGCTGGGAGAGTCGTGTAGAAAGGAAGGGATGATGGCTTGTTTTTATTCAATTGTAGAAGAGTTGACGATGTTGCAAATATTGCAGATACAGATGTATTGGCACCACTTTGATATGCTAAAGCCATAATATTTAATATTTTATTCTAAAAGACTGTTATTTGTGATATTTTAGGCACAAAGAGATTGTTTGATGTTTTAGTGGTTTTGGATACTCAAAAATGTTTCATAACACATAATTAACTTTTCAGGATACGCCTAAATAATAAATTTAGACCTTAATTAACACATGGGTTTGTTTAAACGGGCAAGTATTTCTGCTGCAACAAAAATAAAATTCGTTTAAAACGAGTTTATCTTTGTTTGCTATAGGGTGAAAAATGTGCATCAGCTAAACAATATGTTAATATATGTATATGTTGGTTTTCTGTAAGAGAAGGATTATGGGCTGGGTGTGTCGCAAATACTCTGCTTATTTAGTCAAAATGTTTGCATATTATAACCTATTGCAACAATGTGATATTTGTCCAAAAGCAGAAAACTTCAACTTTTGTCAAGCAATGAAGCCTTATATTGTAGTGACATTTTGAGAATTGATAAGGAATCTTTCAAATGAGTTGGATATATTCTGAACAAAAAAAGTGAACCTCGGTAACCGTTTTCGGCCTGAGGTTCACTTCATTTATGAAAGAATCCTTTTAAAGGAGATGTTTAATAAAAACAATGGCTGGCATGCAATGGGATTATTCCCAACCTGCATTTTGCTGTTTCGCTAATGTCGGATTTCTTAAAATATCGTTTAACGGAATAGGCCAGATAAAACGTTTGTCTGTATAAGGAATAAATTTCTTACTGGAACTATACCATTCAGATTTAACTTCTCCGTTTACAACGAATGCACCTACGCCCTTGCTGTTGTTATATTCAATTTTAGCAGGGATACCACCGGAAGGGAATAGATCGTCATTTGCAAGACGATGAATATCTTCCCAACGACGGCCTTCACCGTGAAATTCAATACGACGTTCCCAAAGAATAGCTTCTAACAGCGCTTTGGTATCAGCGAAATCTGAAGCCTTGTAACTTTCCTGTGCCGGATTTGCCAATGATCTGTCGCGCACTTCATTCAACTTCTCAAGAGCTAACGTCTTATTATTACTACGTGCTGCAGCTTCAGCCTCATTCAAAAGCACTTCTGAATAACGGAGAATCGGAGCCCATGCATCCTGAGATGTTGGATCCTGATATTTATCACAGAAATAATATTTGTCGGATTCACGGTATAATAACAAGTTACGACGCTTGTCGTCTTTCGTCCAGTATTTGGAGTTATAAACGGTAGGAGATGACGTTATAATTGCGCGTCCTCCGTCACGTCCCGACATCATCTGACCTAAAGAACC
>OGZX01003005.1_pt1 | contig 12380 bp, 7 predicted proteins | sample 1576881 | NCBI WGS metagenome assembly OGZX01 (sample SAMEA3541542, study PRJEB24748) | human gut metagenome | biome: human gut; feature: human-associated habitat; material: faeces | place: China | collected 2012
TAAAAAGTATGCGTATTTTTGTGACGAAAATAAACGTACGTTTTTTTCGTCATTTTAAATACCTCCTTTTATATTTCTGATTTACAACAAATTAAATATAGGCAAAAATACCAATTATATATACTAAAAACAGCCTTTTTTGCGATCTTTCCACTTTACTCATATCTGTTTAATTATTAACGGTTTGCACTATTTTATTCAAGTAACACTATAAGCGAAATTTTTGTGTTTTCGGGAAAAAGAGGGAAAAAGAGAGGGAAAACGGCTTTCTTTCAGCCATCCGTTTGATAAAAGCAGCAAGCTCAAACAAGGAATAGAATTATTTCTTACCTTTGACCAATATAGAAACAAAACAAAGCAGTATGGAAACAGCAGCATTACGCAAATTGCCAATCGGGATACAAAGTTTCGAGAAACTTCGTTCGGAAAATTTCCTGTATGTAGATAAAACGGCTTTTGTTTATAAACTGGCCGTATCCGGTTTGCCTTATTTCCTAAGCCGTCCCCGCCGGTTTGGGAAAAGCCTGCTGTTATCTACATTGGAAGCTTATTTCCAAGGAAAGAAGGAACTGTTTAAAGGTCTTGCCATAGAAAAGTTGGAAAAAGACTGGATCGAATATCCGGTGCTGCATTTGGACTTGAATGCCGAGAAATACGATTCGAAAGAACGCTTGGAAGGAATGCTGAACGCACAGTTGGTCAACTGGGAAAGGCTTTATCAAATAGAGCCGGATGAAAACAGTTCTTCCATTCGTTTTATGAATGTGATTCGTACTGCTTACGAGCAGACCGGACGACGGGTTGTTATTCTGGTGGATGAGTATGACAAACCTTTACTGCAAACCTTCCATGATTTGAAGTTACAGGATGATTTTCGCAGTATACTGACTGCTTTTTATACGGTGTTGAAAAGCGCAGACTCCTATATTCAGTTCATTTTTATCACTGGTGTCACGAAATTCGCCCAAGTAGGCGTTTTCAGTACGTTAAACCAATTGAACGATATCAGTCTGGATGAGCAATATGCTGCATTATGTGGTCTGACCCGTGAAGAAATAGCCTGTACTTTTGAACCGGAATTGTCCATATTAGCGGGACGGGAAAAACTGTCTTTTGATGAAATTCTGGGGAAAATGACGAAAATGTATGACGGCTATTATTTCAGTGAAGATGCTCCGGAAGGAATGTTTAACCCGTTCAGTGTGTTAAGCGCTTTGGCAAAAAGACGATTGGCTAATTTCTGGTTTGCAACCGGTACACCGACTTTTTTAGTCGATTTGCTGAAGAAAACAGACTATGATCTCCGGGATTTGGAAGGAATCGAAGTGACGGCAGCAAGCCTGACCGATTATCGCGCGGATTACCGGAATCCGGTCCCCATGCTTTATCAAAGTGGTTATCTGACCATAAAAGGATTCAACGACCGCTATAATCTGTACCGGTTGGGGTATCCGAATGAAGAGGTTAAATATGGATTCCTGAATTTCCTGATCCCGCTTTATACGCCGGTATCGGGTGCAGACGGTCCGTTTTTTATAGGAAAATTTAATGACGAACTGTGGGCTGGCGAAACAGAAGCTTTCCTCATTCGCCTGAAATCTTTTTTTGCCGATTTCCCGTATGCACTGAATGAAAAGTCCGAACGCCATTACCAGGTCGTTTTTTATCTGGTATTCAAACTATTGGGCCAATATGCCGATGTCGAAATACAGAGTTGCCGGGGGCGTGCAGACGCCGTAGTCCGTACGCCTGACTATATCTATGTTTTTGAATTCAAACTGGATGGGAGCGCCCAAGATGCTCTCCGCCAGATCGACGAAAAAGGCTACCTGATTCCCTATATTGCCGATGGCCGCAAACTAATAAAAGTAGGCGTCTCATTCAGTGCCGAAGAACGGAATCTGGATCAGTGGTTAATAGAAGAATAACAATGGGAAACCCACACCCAAAGAATGTTAATTAACCATCAAACAAGCACTATAATGTAAGATTTCTGTACATTTACAATAAATACAATAATATCTATTATATCCTATTTATTCATATAGCAGATACAATAATGTCTTTAATATACACATTTGATTTAGATACAGTAGAGAACCTTTTGCAGATAATAGCCCAGAATCTGCAAAAAAGAAGATTGGAGAAAAACCTTTCCAGAGAGGTTCTTTCCCAACTCAGCGGCGTACCGGCTCCCACCATTGCCAAGTTTGAACAAAAACACACTATTTCATTGGCTTCATTCGTTGCCCTTGCAAAAGCATTGGGATATTCAAAAGAAGTAAAGGCATTGCTATCCGAACCTCAATACAGCACGATGGAAGAACTGGAAGACATCAATAAAAACAAAAACAGAAAGAGAGGACGCTATGAAATGGATCGATAAGCTATCAGTGTTATAGTAGAGTATCCGCATTAACCGAAAAAAGGGAATGGAATTATACCAAACAGTCTACGAAAATTGCCAGGAGATTATTTCTAAAGAGTGGAAGGGTTAATCCCCTTCCACCGTTAATGCCAACTTCTGCAAGTCTTTATCCGCCGAAGAGGGGCCGACCATAATGGTGAAATCACCGGGTTCGACTTCCCAGACTTTGCGGACGGTATAGAATTTCAAGTCGTCCGGAATGACCGCAAACTCGACGCGTTTGGTTTCGCCGGCTTTCAGGAAAACACGTTGGAAACCTTTCAGTTCTTTGACCGGACGGGTGATCGAGCCGTATTCGTCGCGGATATACAACTGGACGATTTCAGTCCCATCCATCTTACCCGTGTTGGTCAGATCGAAAGAAACTGTTACAGATTCGTCCTTCCTGATCTTATCTTTCGAAAGGACCGGTTTACCGTATCGATACGAGGTGTAGCTCAGCCCGAAGCCAAACGGATAAAGTGGCCCAGTGTGCCCCAAAGCAAACTGACGGGAATACTGGGAAGCCTTATGATTATAGATTGTCTGAATTTGTCCGACATTATAGGGGACGGTCACCGGTAGTTTCCCGCAAGGATTGATCTCGCCGAAAAGAGCTTCGGCAATCGCCTGTCCGCCCATCATACCCGGCTCCCATGCTTCCAGAATAGCCGGTATATGCTCGTTTGCCCAGACAATACTCAACGGCCGGCCGTTCAACATCACCAGGATGGTCGGTTTACCGGATGCATATACCTTCTCAAGCAAATCCTGTTGCAGACCGGGAAAATCCAGATTGTCACGATCACAATTCTCACCACAGGTACGCCCCTTGCTTTCATATCGTTGGGAATTTTCACCAATCACGACAATAGTCAAATCGGCCTCCTGCGCTTTCCGCCCGGCGATCTCGACATCATCCGGCGTAATACTGGTTATGACACCTGAGAAACACAACGAATCGATCGTCGCATCCGGACAGGCGGCACGGATACCCTCATAAACCGTTATCACATTTTCATCCGGCTGCGGCATCGCCCAGTCGCCTAATATCGTTTGGCTGTCAGCGTTCGGACCGGTAATGAATATTTTGCGGTAAGCACCTTTCTTCAATGGCAACAATCCGTCGTTTTTCAATAAGACGAGCGACTGGCGGGCAACATCCAACGCAGTTTCACGATGAGCGGCAGGGGCGATAAGTTTGCGGGTCGCCGGAATATCGACTACCGGTTTCTCGAACAATCCCAATAAGAATTTAGCTTCCAGAATCTTATGAACAGCCTTATCGATCCGGGCTTCGGGAATACGCCCGTCACGAACGGCTGCCAAAATCGTTTCATAATAATTATCGCCTTGCATGTGCATATCGATACCCGCCTCGACCGACACCCGGAAAGCCTCTTCCTCGCTCGGCAGATAATGATGCATGGAGTGCATGCGCTCGATATCCATCCAGTCACTGACGATAAAGCCCTTGAATCCCATTTCGTTGCGCAGCAGGTCGTTCAACAGCCAATAATTACCATGACAGGGAATTCCGTTCAATTCATTATGGGCGGCCATCACGGTAAAGACTTTCGATTGGACAGCAGAAATAAAAGGAGGCAGAAAAACTTCACGCAGTTTCTGTTCCGACATATCCATTGGGGCAGCATTGATACCACCGGCAGGTTCGCCGCCACCGATCAGGTGTTTGGCACAAGCCAGCACACGGTCCGGTTCCACTCCGTCACGTCCTTGCAGGCCCAAAATCAGGCTTGTCCCCATGCGCGTAACCAAATAAGTATCTTCACCGAATGTCTCTCCTATACGTCCCCAACGTGCATCGCGCGCCACATCCAGATTCGGATTAAACGCCCAATGCATACCGCTGGCACGCATTTCGGAAGCTGTCTCCCGGCCACTTTTTTCCATCAGGTCGGGATTGAATGTAGAGGCCATACCGATAGAAGTCGGATATACCGTACAACCGGCATGAAGTCCGTTGCCATGAATCGCATCCACACCGATCAGCAGGGGTATTTTCAGGCGGGTCTGCTGAGCCACCTGTTGCAAGGCATTCGCCTCATCGACAGAAAGGACATGCAGAAAAGAGCCGATTTCTCCTTTCCGCACTTTATCGATAATCGCCTGCGATTTCAGACCGAAAGCATTGGCATCGATATTTCCCATATCACTACTGTTCTGATCTGCCTTCTGCTCATTTTGTTTGATATGGCCGGGACCGACATATTGGCACATCTGGCCTACTTTTTCTTCCAGGGTCATCTCTTGCAACAATAAACCGGCCCGTTCGGCCGGCGAAAGAGAAGTGTCCTGATATTTTCTGCCTGCAGAGGCTCCTATCAAAAGGAAGCTACCTGCCAGGATAAAACCGCAATAAAAGTATTGTCTGATGATCTGTGTTTTCATGTAACTGAACTTATATATTTCTGATTGAGCTTCCAAAGTTATATTCTTTTTTGAAAAACAGGCCTATCCCTTATTGCTTTCATACGGTTCTGATGTATCTTTGTACCCGAAGAATCATACTTTCGACATCTATTGAAAATATATATAATAATTGTTTTCTTTTATTCAGACAGTTATATATTCTTTTCTTTACAAATGTCAGTAAAGATATTCTTCCGGTTGAGATCTGAATGTGAACGGTTTAAATTTAAAATAGGAACAGTATGAGTATAAAAGTCGGATGGTATAAGACTCCGGTTCCCGGGGATAGAGAAGATACAGGGTTACCACATGCACGGGTGATCCCGCAGGGCACTATAGACATGGAGCACATGTGTAAAATGATCTCGACATCCAGCAGTTTCTCTTCGGCGGATGTCAAGGGGATATTGGAAGCATTGAATTTCTGGATGGGGCTTTACCTGTCCGAAGGGAAAACAGTCGAACTGGATGGTCTGGGCCATTTTTCCCCTACGCTGAGAAGCCACACCGTAACGGGTGAAAACGGGAAAAAGAAAGTCGTAGCCCAGCCGGACAGCGTAGCATTCCGCTGTGCCCCATCTTTGAAAATCCAGATTCGGGAAGCAGAAATCGAAGAGCTTAAACGAAAGAAAAAAGAGATTCCGGGAGAAGACAAGCGTAAAGAAAACATTCTGGATTATGTCAATAAAAACATGAGCATAAACAGTTCTGCATGCATGAGGATCAACCTATGCAACCGCTACACCGCACTGAAAGACCTGCAGGAGTTAGTGGATGCACGCAAACTGATTGTCACCGGAAACGGCAAACTGACGATCTACATACGCCCCTATTAATATCTTACAACCCAGTTTAGATTCAATCCAAACCAGAAGTATCAAACCGGAAATGAACAGTTGTTCCCGGATTTGAGTTATATTTGCAGACTGAAATTGAATAGAAATATAGAATAATGAATAAAGCATTACATCAATTAGGTGAATATGTCATGTTGATGGGGAAAAGCATCTCCGTACCAAACAGGTGGAGCATGTTTTTTAAGCAGTTGATAAAAGAGATTTATAAACTGGGAGTAGACTCGCTCTGGATCGTAATCATCATCTCCATCTTTATCGGTACGGTTATCGCCATCCAAATTTCTCTGAACATCAGTTCGCCGCTTATCCCTAAATTCACGATCGGATATACGACACGTGAAATCATCCTGTTGGAATTTTCATCCTCTATCATGTCACTGATCCTGGCCGGTAAAGTCGGCAGTAACATTGCATCCGAGATCGGGACCATGCGCGTAACGGAACAGATCGACGCGATGGAGATTATGGGCGTTAACTCGGCCAACTTCCTGATCCTGCCGAAGATGGTCGGCTTGATGATGTTCATTCCGGTATTGGTTATTTTCAGTATGTTCACCGGGATATTGGGAGGTATCGCAGCCAGCCATTCCACGGGAACGGGTATGACACCCGCCTCGTTCGAATATGGTTTGCAATTCTACTTCAACGATTTCTACATCTGGTACTCCATCATTAAATCTGTGGTATATGCCTTTATCATTTCATCGATCGCAGCCTATTTCGGTTATAATGTAAAAGGAGGTGCCTTGGACGTAGGTAAAGCCAGTACGAATGCTGTCGTGATGAGCAGTATCATGATTCTGCTTGCCGACGTAATCTTAACCAACTTAATGCTGACATAAAGAAATGGTAGAGGTAAAACATATTACGAAGTCCTTTGAAGGACGGACAGTCCTGAATGACATCAGCGCTGTTTTTGAAACGGGAAAAACGAACCTGATTATCGGCCGGAGCGGTTCCGGTAAGACGGTTCTTATTAAAAACATCATCGGGTTGATGCGGCCGGATTCAGGAGAAATCCTGTATGACGGGCGCGATCTGACATCGATGGACAAGCACGAGCTGAATATGCTGCGTCGTGAAATGGGCATGTTATTCCAGGGTTCTGCCTTGTTCGACAGCATGACGGTATTGGAAAATGTCATGTTCCCGCTGGATATGTTCTCCAACGATACCAACAAAGACCGCCTGAAAAGGGCTCAGTTCTGTCTGGATCGCGTCAACCTGTCGGAAGCCGGACATTTATATCCTTCCGAGATCAGTGGCGGTATGATGAAACGTGCCGCAATTGCCCGTGCGATCGCCTTGAACCCGAAATACCTGTTCTGTGACGAACCTAATTCCGGACTGGACCCGAAAACATCTCTGATCATCGACGACCTGATCCACGACATTACGAGCGAATACAAGATGACGACTATCATCAACACGCACGACATGAACTCGGTTATGAATATCGGTGAAAACATCATCTTCATCAAAGAAGGAGTCAAGGAGTGGCAAGGAAACAGCAAGGAGGTCATCACTTCCAACAATAAAGCCCTGAACGACTTCATCTTCGCGTCCGACCTGTTCCGCAAGGTAAAAGAGGTGGAAGAGACAGAGTTGAAGGAAGAGGAGGAGAAGAAATTAAAAAGTAAGAATTAAGAATTAAAAAATAAATGTTTTCCACTAAAAAGGCCCGGAGATTCGAAACCTCCGGGCCTTTTTTATTAGATGACAGTGCCTTGATTCTTACTTCTTAATTTATCAATACCCAAACAGTTCCTCTTGCGTCAGTTTCCGGATCGGGCCATATTGGGAGAGACCTTTCATGTCGAGGTCTTTTTCGTCGCCTAACACGCAATATGTATAGGTACGGCCTTTCACCCATTTTTCCTGGAATGCTTTTATTTCAGGCAATGTCATGGTCTGGGCTTTTTCAAACAGTTCCTTGCGGCTGTCTGTTGTCAGGCCTAAATCCTGCGCATTCAGATAAGACCAGAGCACATCTGATTTCGTGATACGTTCGGTACGCAGACGGGTGATAAGCGCGTCTTTTGCCAGATTGAACGCTTTTTCCGATTCCGGCATGTTGTTGATGATTTCATCGAACGCTTTCAGGGCATCGATCATCTTATCGTTCTGGGTCGCGATAAACGTACGGTAGACATACGGATATTTCAGCTTGGACGGAGTGATCAGGAATGCACCGGCAGAATAAGCCAGACCGCGCGATTCACGCATTTCCTGGAATACGATCGCATTCATGCCGCCACCGAAATATTCGTTATACATATCTAATGTAGGCTGGATAGCCGGATCGAACTTTTCACCCCGGTTGGAAACGGCTGAATAATAAATCTGCTTTGCATCATACTGGGCAAACAGCACTTTATTTTCCGGAGTTTCCTGCTGCATGAATTCGACTCCTGCCGGAACCGGTTGCAGCTGATCGGGTACGTTGTGATACTGTTTGATGATATCCAGAACGGCTTGCGGTTTTTCCGGGCCATAATACAGTATCTTATGTTCGAAAGAGTTGATCTTGTGGATACGGTCTACCAGTTCCTGCGGGTTCATCTGCTGCAACTCGGCAGTTGTCAGTACGCTTGTCGTCGGAGATTTCGGTCCCCAGATGGCATACTGGATCAATCTATTGAAGTTCTGTCCCTGGTTCAGTTTGGCATCCGAACGTTTTTTCAGGATGTCGCCGGCCAGGTTCTCATACGCTTCTTTGTTCACCTGCGCATCGGCCAGGATTTCTTCAAACAGAGCCATCGCTTTCGGCATATTTTCTTTCAATCCTTCCAACATTACATACGTACGGTCCGAACCTGGAAATACGCTGAAGTAACAGGCCAGTCTGTAGAACTCTTCGTTGATTTCCTTCAGGCTCTTCTTGGAAGTACCCAGATATTTCATGTATTCGAAAGCAGTACCCATTGCCTTGTCATTATTCGTTCCCATCTCGAAGACATACATCAGGGAGAAAAGATCATTCGATGTATTTTCTTTGTACAGGACAGGGATATTGGATTTAGCCGTCAGTTTCTGCAAATCTTTGTTGTAATCCAAGAAGACAGGTTCAATCGGAGCGACATTGGATGCCTGGATTTCTTTCAGGAATGCGCTCGAGCTGTCACGGTTCATCACGATAGGCGTGATTTTTGGCTTGTCGATTTTCTTCTCATCCGGATCTTTCCCTTCTTTTTTATAAATCAGAGCATAGTTGTCGCCAAAATACTTGTTGGCAAAATCAACAATCTCCTGTTTTGTCACCTTGCTCATGCGGTCCAAGGAAGCCACCTCGTCTTTCCAATCCACGCCGTCGATGAAGGAAGACACGAACATATCGGCACGACCGTCGTTACGATCCATCCGGTACATCTGCATCAACTTATAATTGTTGATAGATGCTTCCAACAAGCCTTCGTCAAAATCACCTTTTTTCAACTTATCGATTTCTGCCAGGAAAAGGTCTTTTACCTCATCCAGAGTCTGGCCTTGTTTCGGCCGGCCGCTCATGACAAACGCATTATAATCGGACATACCGTAAGTACCGGCATAGCAACTCAACACTTTCTGTTGCTGAACCAGGTCGACATCCAACAAACCGGCTTTGCCATTATTGATGATTTCACTTGTCAGGTTCAACAGATCTTGTTCCGGAGAAGCGGCTCCCGGGAAACGCCATCCTAATGTAACATTTTCTGCATCTACACCCAATACCTCTTTAACTACTGGCGCCTTAATCGGAGATTCATGCGTCACTGGAAGTTTCGGCAGGTTGGGATTCGGTTTCAGATGGCCGAAATATTTATTGATTGTAGTGATCATCTGGTCGGGATCAAAATCACCGGACAGACAGATCGCCATATTGTTAGGAACATACCAAACATTATGGTAATTCTTGATATTCGTAATAGACGGGTTCTTCAGGTTATGCTGCGTACCGAGAACAGTCTGGGTTCCATAGGGATGATCAGGGAAAAGAGCGCTCAGAATGGCTTCGTACACTTTACGACTGTCACTGGTCAGAGACATGTTCTTTTCTTCATACACCGTTTCGAGTTCGGTATGGAAACCGCGGATCACATTGTTTTCAAAACGGTCCGCCTGTATCTTCGCCCAATTATCGATCTGGTTGGAAGGAATATCTTCCACATAAACCGTCTGGTCGAAACCGGTATAAGCATTCGTTCCGGTAGCGCCGATGGCAGACATCAGTTTATCGTATTCATTCGGAATAGACAGCTTGGATGCCTCATAGGAAACACTGTCTATCTGGTGGTAGATAGCTTTCCGTTCCGCTTCGTCCGCAGTCTTCCGATACACCTCGAAGAGCTGCTCGATCTGGTCGAGCATAGGTTTCTCCTGTTCGTAGTTTTGCGTACCAAATTGCTTAGTACCCTTAAACATCAGGTGTTCAAAGTAGTGCGCCAAACCCGTTGTTTCCGCCGGGTCATTCTTTCCGCCAACGCGAACGGCAATATATGTCTGAATACGCGGGGTCTCCTTATTCACAGTCATATACACTTTCAGACCATTATCCAGGGTATAGATACGGGCTTTCAGAGGATCGTTAGGGACCGACTCGTATTTAAACGGGGAAGTCTCTGCACATGCAGTAGCCAGGAGGAGAATAAAGGCTAACTGAAGAAACTGAATCGTTTTACGCATATAATTTAAATTTAGATAATTACGGCTTCAAATATATGAAAATTTAAATAAAAAAAGCTCCCGTCCGGGGAAAAACAGGACGGGAGCCTGTATTTTCCGGACGGGAGCTGATATGTGTTCGTACAAACGGTGATTAAAGACCGAATGCTTCTTTTACTTTATCGACATAATCCAGTTTTTCCCAGGTGAACAGTTCCACTTCACAAATGGTCGGTTCCGGGTTATAGCGGGAAGTAAATGTTTTAGTTACAACCTGCGGTTTACGTCCCATGTGGCCGTAAGAAGCTGTTTCCAGATAGATCGGATTACGCAGTTTCAGGCGTTCTTCGATCGCTTTCGGACGCATGTCGAACAGGTTCCAGATCTTTTCGGCAATCTCTCCGTCTGACATCTTCACGTTTGCACGACCGAATGTATTGACGAAAATGTTCATCGGTTTAGCGACACCGATCGCATAGGATACCTGCACCAGCATTTCGTCGGCAACACCGGCTGCCACCAGGTTCTTGGCGATATGACGGGCAGCATAAGCAGCGGAACGGTCTACCTTCGAAGGATCTTTTCCGGAGAAAGCACCACCACCGTGAGCACCTTTACCGCCATACGTATCGACAATGATCTTGCGCCCGGTCAACCCCGTATCACCATGAGGACCGCCGATCACGAACTTTCCGGTCGGATTTACGTGATAGATGATATCATCGTTGAACAGCGCCTGCACATGAGCCGGATATTGGGCTTTCACACGCGGAACCAGGATATTCTTCACATCTTCTGCAATCTTTTTCTGCATGGCCAGATCGGCTTCTTCCTGCGTGATGCCTTTAGCGGTGACAAATTCGTCGTGTTGTGTAGAAACAACGATCGTATCGATACGCAGCGGTTTGCCGTTGTCATCGTATTCAATAGTAACCTGGCTCTTTGCATCCGGACGGAGGTAAGGCATCAGGTCGTTTTCATTCTTACGTATCTCGGCAAGTTCCCACAACAGGCTGTGCGAGAGGTCCAATGCCAGAGGCATGTAGTTTTCAGTTTCATTTGTGGCATAACCAAACATCATACCCTGGTCGCCAGCACCCTGATTGTAGGGGTCTTCGCGTTCAACGCCACGGTTAATGTCGCCACTCTGTTCATGGATAGAAGAGAACACGCCGCATGATTTCGCTTCAAACTGGTATTCACTCTTGGTGTAACCAATCTTTTCGATCACGTTGCGTGCTACATCCTGCACATCTACATAAGCACTTGATTTAACTTCTCCAGCCAAGACAACCTGTCCGGTTGTAACAAGGGTTTCGCAAGCAACTTTCGAGTTCTTGTCATAAGCAAGGAACTCATCCAGCAAAGCATCCGATATCTGATCGGCTACTTTATCGGGGTGCCCTTCGGACACCGATTCGGAGGTGAATAAATAACTCATTACTTTGAAATTAGTTGTACGCGCAAAAAGCCAACAGGCTTCTAAATCTGATTTTCGGCTTCCTGCCGGCCAATGGTGAATTAAACCGAGTTTGTGTTACAGAGCAGAAAGATAACAATTTCGTCACGATCACCTTCCCCTCACTTCAAATCAATAATAACCACTTTCATTCTATAATAGAAGTACGTGAAGATACTCTTATCCAGCATTGGATTACTCATGGGGAACTCAGCCACCATACACGTACACTACAAATTGAAATGTATCCAAAAGAAGGACAAGCGATTTCACTTCCATCTATCTCCCGACGATTTGATGCAAAGGTTGGCTTTGACACTTTATCTTGCAGCTTAACGCAAAGCAATGATAATCGGGTGCTCTCACTCAGTGGCCGGGCAAAAGTCAGCGGGCTGACCATTTATCATAAAGCGCTCTCACCGGAAATCATCAACCTAAATAAGGGACAGTTATCTTATCAAATCAACATTTCCGGACAAGCCATAGAGTTGGATAGTACGACTACCGTCACATTCAACAAATTAGATTTCCACCCATACGTACGGATGGAAAAACAAGAAGAGAATTGGCATTTCACAGCTTC
>OGZX01003017.1_pt1 | contig 12314 bp, 13 predicted proteins | sample 1576881 | NCBI WGS metagenome assembly OGZX01 (sample SAMEA3541542, study PRJEB24748) | human gut metagenome | biome: human gut; feature: human-associated habitat; material: faeces | place: China | collected 2012
GTGATTTTCTACGGAAAGTATTCCCTTATAAAGTACAGAAAATCTCTATAAACGCAGGCTTTACCTGTCCGAACCGCGACGGTTCGAAGGGATGGGGAGGTTGTACTTATTGTAATAACCAAACGTTCAGCCCGGAATATTGTCATACGGAAAAGAGTGTGACCGAACAATTGGAGGAAGGCATCCGTTTCTTTTCCCGTAAATATCCGGAAATGAAGTATCTCGCCTATTTCCAGGCTTATACCAATACATATGACGAACTGAGCTCGCTGAAAGCGAAGTATGAGGAAGCGTTATCCTACCCCGGCGTGGTCGGATTGATCGTCGGGACACGTCCGGACTGTATGCCGGATGACCTACTGGATTATTTCACAGACCTTTCCAAAGAAAAGTTCGTGATGATAGAATACGGACTGGAAAGCACGCAGGACAAAACGTTGCTTCGCATCAACCGCGGACATACCTACGGAGAATCGGAAACAGCTATCCGGCGGACAGCGGAAAGAGGTATTTATACGGGGGCCCACCTGATCCTAGGTTTGCCGGGAGAAAGCCGGGAAGAAATAATACACCATGCCGACCGGTTATCTGCTTTACCGGTCACGACGCTGAAACTGCATCAACTGCAACTGATACGGGGTACCCGCATGGCGCTGGAATACGAACAGCATCCCGAAGACTTCCACCTGTTCGGCGTTGAAGAATACATAGACCTCGTGATAGATTACATCGAGCATCTTCGCCCCGACCTGGTACTGGAACGTTTCGTTTCGCAATCGCCCAAAGAACTGCTCATTGCACCCGACTGGGGATTGAAAAATTACGAATTTAACCATAGAGTACAAAAAAGAATGAAAGAACTTGATGCTTATCAAGGCAAGAAATATGATATGTGAGAAAAAAGAATTATTTTTGCCGCTGTTAGAACATGGAATCAATCTAAATAAAGAATAACAATGAACCCCAAAACAGTGATAAAAGGAAAAATCCACTACGTGGGAGTGAATGACCGCAATAAACATTTGTTTGAAGGTATGTGGCCATTACCTTACGGAGTTTCTTACAACTCTTACCTGATAGATGATGAAACGGTGGCGCTGATAGACACGGTAGACATCTGCTATTTTGAAGTATATCTGCGTAAGATTAAGAGCATTATCGGTGACCGCCCCATCCAATATCTTATTATCAACCATATGGAACCGGACCATTCCGGCTCTATCCGTCTTATCAAACAGCATTATCCCGACATCATCATCGTAGGCAACAAGCAGACGTTCGGCATGATCGAAGGCTTCTATGGCGTAACCGGCGAGCAATATCTGGTAAAGGATGAGGACTTCCTGGCACTGGGGCATCATAAACTCCGCTTTTACATGACGCCGATGGTGCACTGGCCCGAGACAATGATGACCTTTGACGAAACGGAAGGCGTGCTTTTCTCCGGCGACGGTTTCGGCTGCTTCGGCACGCTGGACGGCGGTTTCCTCGATACCCGCATCAATCTGGACCGGTACTGGGACGAGATGGTGCGCTACTACTCCAATATCGTAGGCAAATACGGCTCTCCGGTGCAGAAGGCGCTGGCCAAGTTGGGCGGGCTGCCTATCACTACCATCTGCTCCACGCACGGACCGGTGTGGACGGAGAACATCGCCAAGGTAATCGGAATCTATGATAAACTGAGCCGCTATGCCACGGATGAAGGAGTGGTCATCGTTTACGGCAGTATGTACGGCAATACCGAGCAGATGGCGGAAGCTATTGCCGCCGAACTCTCGGCACAGGGCATCAAGAACATCGTGATGCACAACGTAAGCAAGAGCAATCCTTCTTATATATTGATGGATATCTTCAAATATCGCGGGCTGATTGTAGGCAGTCCTACCTACAGCAACCAGATTTATCCCGAAGTGGAATCCCTGCTTTCCAAGGTATTGGTACGCGAGGTGAAAGGCCGCTACCTGGGCTACTTCGGTTCTTTCTGCTGGGCAGGCGCCGCAGTGAAGCGTATGGGTGAGTTTGCCGAGAAGAGCAAGTTTGAAATTGTAGGCGATCCGGTGGAGATGAAGCAAGCTATGAGCGACCTGACCTACGAACAATGCGAGAACCTGGCGCGTTCTATGGCAGAGCGTTTGAAGAAGGACAGAGGATAATTGATAATTAAATAGAAATTCCCCCAATTTATTAACCTGATAAAACAATCGCAATGAGACTAATTATTCAGCCGGATTATCAATCCGTATCAAAGTGGGCGGCACATTACGTTGCTGCAAGAATCAAGGCCGCTAATCCGACGCCTGAGAAACCGTTTGTACTGGGTTGTCCCACCGGGTCTTCCCCGCTGGGCATGTACAAAGAACTGATCGACCTGAACAAGAAGGGTATCGTGTCCTTCGGGAATGTAGTTACTTTTAATATGGACGAGTACGTCGGCCTGCCCAAAGAGCATCCCGAAAGCTACTATTCCTTTATGTGGAACAACTTCTTCAGTCACATCGACATCAAGCCGGAGAACACCAACATCCTGAACGGCAACGCTGCCGACCTGGATGCGGAATGTGCACGCTACGAAGAAAAGATCAAGTCTTACGGCGGTATCGACCTCTTCATGGGTGGTATTGGTCCCGACGGACACATCGCCTTCAACGAGCCGGGCTCTTCTTTGTCATCGCGCACCCGCCAGAAAACGTTGACTACCGATACGATTATCGCCAACTCCCGCTTCTTCGACAACGATGTGAACAAAGTTCCTAAAACCGCCCTCACGGTCGGTGTAGGTACTGTACTCAGTGCTAAGGAAGTAATGATTATCGTAAACGGACACAACAAGGCACGTGCCCTCTATCATGCCGTAGAAGGTGCCGTGATGCAGATGTGGACTATCAGTGCCTTGCAGATGCACGAAAAAGGTATTATCGTGTGCGACGATGCCGCAACCTATGAACTGAAAGTAGGTACATACCGTTACTTCAAAGATATTGAGGCAGATCATCTGGATCCTGCATCTCTGCTGAAATAATAGCGGTTTTAGCTTATAATATAGATGGCGCAATTTGTTTCCGAAGGAGGTGGGTTGCGCTGTTTCAATTTTTTTTCGTAAGTTTGTTGCACTTAAATGAATGAATATGAGCCAGGCAGCCTTTCAGCTTTTTCTGTACATAATGAGCGCCATAGCCCTTGTGATGTTCGTTGCGCTCTACTTTGTCCGGGCGGGTTACGGGATGTTTCGTACCGCCTCGTGGGGAGTCTCCATTAATAATAAATTGGCGTGGGTGCTGATGGAAGCACCTGTGTTCTTCGTCATGTTCTGGCTTTGGGGGCGAAGTGGTGTCGGCTTTTCCATCCCTGCATACCTGTTTCTGATGTTGTTTCAGTTACACTATCTTCAACGTGCGTTCGTCTTCCCCTTCTTGCTGAAAGGCAAGAGCCGTATGCCGGTAGCCATCATGCTGATGGGTATTGTCTTTAATGTGCTGAACGGGATGATGCAGGCAGGTGGTCTGTTCTACTTTGCGTCCGAAGGTGCGTATGCCGATGGATGGGCTTATTTGCTGAAGCCTCATGCGCTGGTGGGCATTGTCTTGTTCTTCTTGGGGATGGGCGTCAATTTGCATTCCGATTACGTGATTCGCCATCTCCGCCAACCGGGCGATACGAAACACTATCTGCCCGTGAAAGGGCTTTACCGCTACGTCACGTCTGCCAATTATTTCGGCGAGTTGGTGGAGTGGACGGGCTTTGCCATACTTACGGCTTCTCCTGCGGCATGGGTATTCGTGTGGTGGACTTTTGCCAATCTGGTTCCCCGTGCCGATGCTATCCACCGCCGTTACAGGGAGGAATTCGGTGAAGCTGTGGGGCGCCGGAAGCGGATTATACCTTTTATATATTAAAGAATATACATACTATGGAATCGAAATTATTCACTCCCCTTACCTTGGGACCGCTGACACTGAGGAACCGTACCATTCGTTCCGCAGCTTTCGAGAGTATGTGTCCCGGCAATGAACCTTCGGATCAGTTGCTCGATTATCATCGTTCGGTGGCGGCGGGCGGCGTGGGGATGACAACCGTTGCTTATGCGGCGGTTACACAAAGCGGATTATCTTTCGACCGCCAGTTGTGGATGCGTCCCGAGATTGTTCCGGGGTTGCGGCGTATCACCGATGCCGTGCATGCCGAAGGCGCTGCGGCGGGCATCCAGTTGGGACATTGCGGAAATATGTCGCACAAGAGTATCTGCGGGTGCATTCCGGTAGGAGCCAGCAGCGGATTTAACCTTTATTCTCCTACGTTTGTGCGCGGGCTTCGTGCCGGCGAACTTCCCGAACTGGCGCGTGCCTATGGACGGTCGGTGAACCTGGCGCGTGAAGCGGGCTTCGATGCTGTGGAGATACATGCAGGGCATGGTTATCTGATAAGCCAGTTCCTGTCTCCGTCTACCAATCATCGCAAGGATGAGTTCGGCGGTTCGTTGCAGAACCGGATGCGGTTTATGGATATGGTGATGGAGGAAGTGATGAAGGCCGCCGGCAGCGATATGGCAGTGCTGGTGAAGATGAATATGCGCGACGGTTTTCGTGGCGGTATGGAACTGGATGAAACGATGCAGGTGGCAAAACGCCTGGAACAGTCCGGCGCCCATGCGCTGGTGCTGAGCGGCGGGTTCGTGAGCAAGGCGCCGATGTATGTGATGCGGGGAGAGATGCCGATTCGTTCCATGACCCACTACATGACTTGCTGGTGGTTGAAGTATGGTGTGCGCATGGTAGGACGGTGGATGATTCCCAGCGTGCCTTTCCGCGAAGCCTATTTCCTGGAAGATGCTTTGAAGTTCCGTGCCGAACTGAAGATGCCGCTTGTGTATGTGGGCGGGCTGATTTCACGTGCAAAGATTGACGAGGTGCTGGCGGATGGCTTTGAGGCGGTGCAGATGGCGCGTGCCCTGCTCAATGAACCGGGATTTGTGAACCGGATGCGTGCTGAGGAGAATGCCCGTTGCAATTGCAGGCACAGCAACTATTGCATAGCCCGGATGTATTCCATAGAAATGGCTTGCCATCAGCACTTGCAGGAGGAACTACCGGCCTGCTTGAAGCGGGAAATAGAGAATATAGAGGCCAAAGGCTGACTTTAATTATCAATTACTAATTATCAATTACTGAAGTGGAACTTGCTATCATAACCGGTGCCGATGGAGGCATGGGTACGGAAATAACACGTGCTGTGGCGGGAGCGGGGTATCGGGTCATTATGGCGTGCTGTCATCCGCAGAAGGCGGAAGGAGTGCGGCAACGGCTGATGCGCGAAACCGGTAATGCGCATATCGAGGTGATGGAGATTGATTTGTCTTCTCTTTCATCAGTTGCTTCGTTTACCAACACTCTTTTGGAACGTGGTGAACCGGTGGCGTTGTTGATGAACAATGCGGGCACGATGGAGACGGCACGCCGAAAGACTGAAGACGGACTGGAACGGACGGTCAGTGTCAATTATGTCGGCCCTTATCTGCTTACCCGTAAACTGCTGCCGCTGATGGGGCGGGGAAGCCGTGTGGTCAATATGGTATCCTGTACTTATGCCATTGGGCGGTTGGATTTTCCCGATTTCTTTCTACAAGGCAAGCGGGGGAGTTTCTGGCGTATTCCCATTTATAGTAATACGAAACTGGCGCTGACTCTGTTTACGATTGACCTGGCAGACCGGGTGAAAGAGAAAGGGGTGGTAGTCAATGCCGCCGATCCCGGTATCGTTTCTACCGGCATCATCCGTATGCATATGTGGTTCGATCCGTTGACGGATCTTTTCTTCCGGCCTTTTATCCGTTCGCCGCGCCGGGGTGCCGCTACGGCTATCAGCCTGTTGCTGGACGAGGAAGGAGGAAAACGTACGGGCACACTGAATGCCAGTTGCCGCGTGAAGCCGCTTTCAGAAAAGTATATCCGGCATCCGCAGATGAAACAACTTTGGGAGGAGACGGAGCGGATTGTAGAGAAATGGCTATAAAAAGAGGCGCGGATATTTGTAACATCCGCGCCTCTTATCTTTATCCTTTTATTGGTAATTATCAGATAGACAATTCTCTCAATACGCTTACGAGTTCTTTTTTAATCGGCTTGTCATTTTTGATAGCCTTTGTGAAAGGAACATATACCACTTCATCATGTTCTATACCGATCATGACATTGCGCTGTCCTTCCATAATAGCGTCGATAGCCGCAGCACCCAGACGGCTGGCAAGGATACGGTCGTGTGCCGTAGGACTTCCGCCGCGTTGCAAGTGTCCGAGGATGGTTACACGTACGTCGTATCCCGGATATTCGTTCTTCACACGTTCGGCATAATGCATGGCGCCGCCGGTCAGTTCGCTTTCGGCTACCAATACGATACTACTGTTCTTGGACTTGCGGAAGCCGTTCTTGATGAATTCTTCCAATTGGTCTACCTCTGTACTGAATTCCGGGATGATGGCTGCTTCTGCTCCGGAAGCAATCGCTCCGTTCAGTGCGAGGAAGCCTGCATCGCGTCCCATCACTTCTACAAAGAACAGACGTTCGTGAGAGGTGGCGGTGTCGCGAATCTTATCCACTGCATCCAGAATTGTATTCAGGGCTGTGTCGTAACCAATGGTCGTATCTGTTCCGTAAAGGTCGTTATCAATCGTTCCGGGCAGTCCGATGCAAGGTACATCAAACTCCTGTGCAAAGATACGGGCACCGGTCAATGAACCGTCGCCACCGATGATGACCAAGGCATCGATGCCTTCTTTCTTCATGTTGTCATAAGCGACCTGGCGTCCTTCGGGAGTCATGAACTCCTTGCAGCGGGCCGTTTTCAAAATCGTACCACCCAACTGGATGATGTTGCTGACGTTCTGGCTCTTGAATTCTTTGATTTCACCGGTTACCAAACCTTTGTAACCTCTATATATACCTTTAACTTGAAGTCCGTTGTAAATAGCTGAGCGTGTTACGGCACGTATAGCCGCGTTCATTCCCGGGGCATCACCCCCTGATGTCAAGATACCAATGCACTTAACTGTTCCCATAACAATCTATTTGTTTAGTATTAATATTCGGGGGCAAAGATAATGCAAACCGAGAGCAGAATAAAATGAACTTGTTCATTTTTTATGCCGAGGTGCAGTTTATCTTCGCTTTCGCGGCAAAGATAGTAAAAAGCTGAGGGTGTGACTGATAAATTACGTTAATTTGCTGTTCCAAAAGGATGACATTCTGTTTTTAGAGTCTCGATTTGATTGTTTTGGATATTTCTTCCATCAACCATTTGGGAGTGGAAGTGGCTCCGCATATCCCGATAGACTTGGCTCCTGCCAGCAGAGAGTCATCTATGTCTTCTATGCTGTCTATCAAGTGGGAATTAGAATTTACTTTCTGACATTCACTGAACAACATTTTTCCGTTGGAGCTTTTCTTGCCGCTTACGAAGAAAACCAGATCGTGCGAAGCGGCAAACTTGCGGATGTTGGGAATCCGGTTGGCCACTTGCCGGCAGATGGTGTCGTAATACTGGAATGTGACTTGCGGTGAGATATGTTTCCCCATATAACTCACGATCTCTTGAAACTCGTCCAGTGACATGGTGGTTTGGGAGTAGAGGCGGGTGTCCTTGCTGAAGTCTATCTTTCTGGCTTCCTCGGGCTTTTCTATCACGATCGCCTTTCCGGTGGTTTGCCCTACCAACCCCAATACTTCGGCATGGCCGTTCTTTCCGTAGATTACAATCTGCTTGTTCTCGTTGCTGTCCTGGGTGTACTCCTGCTTTATCTTCTTTTGCAGGCGCAGCACTACAGGGCAGGTGGCGTCAATGATCTCGATATTGTTACGTTGTGCTATGGCGTATGTCTCGGGGGGCTCTCCATGGGCGCGCCACAATACTTTGGCATTGTGCAGGTGGTTGAATTGCTCGTGGTTAATGGTGATAAGCCCCATCTCTTTGAGGCGCTCCACTTCGCGGCTGTTGTGCACGATGTCGCCCAGGCAATATAGCACACCACCCTTTGCCAACTCTTCTTCGGCTTTATTGATTGCAGTGACCACTCCGAAGCAAAAACCGGAACCTTCGTCTATTTCTACTTTTGCCATCTGTCTGCCTATTCCTTGACTGTTTTATTGAATTGGTCCATCAGCCATTCTTTCTGTTGAAGGATGGTCAGATGGCTATTATCCAGCAGCAAGGCATCATCGGCCTTGCGGAGCGGACTTACTTCCCGGTTCTGGTCGATGAAGTCGCGCTGTTTCACGTTCTCCAGTATTTCGTCGTAGCTGGCTTCTTCACCTTTCGCTTTCAGTTCGTCGAAGCGGCGTTGGGCGCGTATCTCGGGAGTGGCAGTTACGAAAATCTTCAGTTCGGCATTCGGGAAGACGGTGGTGCCGATGTCGCGTCCGTCCATCACGATGCCTTTGGCCTTGCCCATCTCTTGTTGTTGCGCTACCATGGCTGTGCGCACAAAGTCCAGTGTGGCGATGGGGCTGACGCGCGAAGATACTTCCATTGTGCGTATCTTGCTTTCTACATTGACTCCATTCAGATAAGTATCCGGGCGTCCGGTTTCCGGGTTCAGACGGAAAGATATATGAATGTCTCCAATTTGCTTCTTCAGTTTCTCGGTATCGATACGGTCGCCTTCAAAAATTCCGTTCTCTATACTATATAAAGTTACGGCACGGTACATGGCACCACTATCTATATATATATATCCTATTTCACGGGCGAGGTCTTTGGCCATCGTACTTTTTCCGCAAGAGGAAAACCCGTCGATTGCTATCGTTATCTTTTTCATTACTTCCATATAAATTTCTTGCCAAAGATACGGCATTTTTAAAATATCTCATTACATTTGCCGCACAAAAGCAAATGGAAGCTTTTGAAGGATTAAAAAAATAAAAATGCGCCGTCTATTCTGTAAAAAAAAACAGCGTGATGTGAACATTCAGGGGAAAAGTCTTATATTTGCCCAAAATGAGAAACACTATTAATTATTATATTATAGATTATGGAAGTTAAAAAATCACCTAAAGCGGACTTGGAGAACAAGAAATCGACTTGGCTGCTTATCGGTTATGTAATCGTGCTTGCTTTCATGTTTGTTGCGTTTGAATGGACTAAACGCGACATCAAGATTGATACGAGCCAAGCCATATCCGATCTTGTGTTTGAAGAGGAAATCATTCCGATTACGGAACAACCCGAACAAGTGACCCCACCACCCCCTGAAGCTCCTTCAATAGCCGAAACATTGACTATTGTGGAAGATGATGCCGACGTTGAAGAAACAGCTATCGTATCTTCTGAGGAATTGAATCAGGCTGTAGAAATTAAATATGTTCCTGTAGCTGTAGAAGAAGAAGAGCCGGAAGAACAAACTATCTTCGAAGTCGTAGAACAAATGCCTGAATTCCCGAATGGCGGTATGGCAGGTTTGATGCAGTATCTGAGCAAGAATATCAAGTATCCTACTATCGCACAGGAAAACGGAACTCAAGGCCGTGTAACTGTACAGTTCGTTGTAAACAGAGATGGTAGTATCGTTGATGCTAAAGTACTGAGAGGTGTTGACCCGTATCTGGATAAAGAAGCTATCCGTGTGATCATGGGTATGCCGAAGTGGAAACCGGGTATGCAACGCGGTAAACCGGTACGTGTTAAGTATACAGTTCCTGTAATGTTTAGATTGCAGTAATAAAATATCTATTAATGAAAAGAGGCTGCCGGGTTGCAGCCTCTTTTCATTATCTTCTATCCCTAAATTTGTAATTATCATGTTTACAGCTTCCGAGCTCTTAGAAAAGATAAATTCTCATATTGCAGAATTGCAGTTTACGCGTACTCCTCAAGGTTTATACGATCCCGTTACTTATGTATTGTCCATGGGCGGTAAAAGAATCCGCCCGGTATTGATGCTGATGGCTTATAATCTTTATCAGGAAGATATAACCCGCATCTTTCATCCGGCAACGGGTATCGAGGTCTATCATAACTACACCCTTTTGCACGATGATTTGATGGACCGTGCAGACCGCCGCCGTGGTAAGGAAACGGTTCATAAGGTTTGGAATGATAATACGGCCATCCTTTCGGGAGATGCAATGCTTGTGCTGGCTTATCAGTTTATGGCGCAATGTCCCATTGAACATCTGAAAGAAGTAATGGACTTATTCAGCCTGACGGCTTTGGAGATCTGCGAAGGACAACAGCTGGACATGGATTTTGAGCATCGTAAAGATGTGAAGGAAGAAGAATATCTGGAAATGATCCGTTTGAAGACCTCGGTTTTGTTGGCTGCAAGTTTGAAAATCGGTGCTATCCTTGGTGGTGCCTCTTCCGAAGATGCGGAACGCTTATATGATTTTGGCATGAACATAGGAGTCGCCTTCCAGTTGAAAGATGATTTGCTGGATGTCTATGGAGATCCGGCTGTTTTCGGAAAGAACATCGGTGGCGATATCTTGTGCAACAAAAAGACTTATATGCTGATAAAGGCTTTTGAGCATGCGGATGATGAGCAACTGTCCCGGTTGAATGCATGGGTGGATGCCTGCTCCTTTGAACTATCGGAGAAAATCGCTGCCGTTACTGATTTATATAATCAGATCGGAGTGAAGGAGCTCTGTGAAAAGAAGATGGCAGAGTATTGCGTACGCGCAAAGGAAAGTCTTGCAGCTGTGAAAGTGGCGGATGAAAAAAAAGAGGAATTGAAGAAGCTGATGGATAATCTGATGCATAGGGAAGTGTAAACCTCTTAATCTGAAAAGAATGCCTTATAGAAGATTACCTAATACAGATCAAGCAAGAATACGGGCGCTGAAGGCAGTGGTCGTAAAAGCGGATATATATAATGTATATGATCTGGCCGTATCTTTAAAGACATTGACCAGCGTCCGGAATTTCTTGACCAAGTTTGAAGCTGCGCAAGCCTATTACGCAGAATGCTTTGAGCGCCAGGCACAGGCGGGACGCAAGCATCAGGCGAATGTGAAGACTGCGCGTTTGTATATTTCCCATTTTATCCAAGTCTTGAATCTGGCAGTTGTACGTTCCGAAGTGCGTAAAGCGCATAAGGAGTTTTACGGTCTGGATACAAGCAATAATAATGTGCCCGATTTGTCTACGGAATCTGCACTGGCCGAGTGGGGCCGTAAGATTGTGGACGGTGAGAACCGGCGGATTTCTCAGGGTGGCATACCTATCTATAACCCTACGATTGCAAAGGTAAGGGTACACTATGATATCTTTATGGATAGCTATGAAAAACAGAAGAATCTCCAGGCGCTGACGAGCCGCAGTTTGGATGCCTTAGCTTCCATGCGCGCTACGGCAGATGAACTGATTCTGGATATATGGAATCAGGTAGAAAAGAAATATGAGGGGGTGACCCCTAATGAAAAGCGTTTGGACCTGTGCCGTGATTATGGACTTATCTATTATTATCGTACCGGCGAAAAACGTAATGACTAAGTTTGCAGGATGAAGTTAATAGATTCACATTCCCATCTCTTTTTAGAAGAGTTCGCAGAAGATTTGCCGCAAGTAATGGAGCGTGCCCGCGAGGCAGGACTCACCCATATCTTTATGCCCAATATAGATAGTTCTACCATAGAACCCATGCTTCGGGTATGCAACGAATATAAAGGTCTTTGTTTTCCAATGATCGGTTTGCATCCGACTTCGGTAAATGCAGATTATGAGAAGGAACTGGAAATTGTAGCCCGGGAACTGGCTGCTCCCAATGAATATGTGGCAATCGGCGAAGTCGGTATGGATTTGTACTGGGACAAAACCTTTCTGAAAGAACAGCAGGTGGCATTGAACAGGCAGATTGAGTGGGCTTTGGAATACGATTTACCCGTTGTCATTCATTGCAGGGACGCTTTCGATTATATATATAAAGTATTGGAACCCTATAAAAGTACATCTTTGCGTGGAATCCTGCATAGTTTTACGGGTACAACGGAAGAAGCCCTTCACATTATGGAGTTTCCCGGCTTTATGATTGGTATTAATGGGGTGGTGACCTTCAAGAAATCGACGTTACCCGAAGTGCTGGGTAATATTCCTTTGGAACGCATTGTATTGGAAACCGATTCCCCCTATCTGACTCCGGTTCCCAATAGGGGCAAGCGGAACGAAAGTGCTTATGTGAAAGATACTTTAATGAAAGTTGCCGAAATATATCACAAGTCGCCTGAATACGTCGCAGAGGTCACTTCAGGAAGCTCATTAAAAGTGTTCGGAATGCTCAAATAACCTTCTGAAGATTTTAAAGTTTATTAATTTTGAGATTTTATTTA
>OGZX01003021.1_pt1 | contig 12309 bp, 9 predicted proteins | sample 1576881 | NCBI WGS metagenome assembly OGZX01 (sample SAMEA3541542, study PRJEB24748) | human gut metagenome | biome: human gut; feature: human-associated habitat; material: faeces | place: China | collected 2012
ATTCCTGGATAATTTTCCACATTCGGAGAAGATGTGATCTGTCCGCCGAAGGTTGCCCGCGGCATACCAGCAAAGAGGGGAATAATATCGGCGGAAGATTTCTTCGAAAGCCTTTATATCGCCCTCTTTTATTTTGGCCAGTATAATCAGTTCATTCAGCATACCCGGTAGTTTTCTTGGTTGCCTCAAATATAGTGAAAACTATCAGATAATTAGTTCGATTGCTTGCGCAATCTGTCTACGGCATGCTCCAACGACTCCGTAGGTTCTATGATGTTATAGCTTTTCCAGAAGTCCTCGCTCCAGTATTCATCCACCAAATCGTAGAAGACCTGTTTCTGCTTGAAGGTATTCTTGCTGGAGATGGTGCTCGTGGGATGTTCCGTCCGGTCGGTCACCACCATTTCGGAGAAAGCGGTATAGGTGGCGGAAAAGAGTTTCTTCTTCCAGTCGCATTTGAAGCGGATAACGTTGCGGATGTAGTTCAGGTAGGTCTTGGAATCCTGCTGCTTGTAAGTCACCAGGTAGCTGACTTCCTGCGGACGGAACCGTAACCCGAGAGGTTTCTTGTGAAGAATCGCCTCCACGGCTTTCACACGGTTTGCCATATCCAGTTCGAACTCGGCACGGGTAAAGGACAGCCGTTCATGGTCGATGTACAGCTTCCCGATGAACAAGGCGTACATCAGGCTGACCCGCGGACGGAAGCTAATGACGTATTGCATACGGTTGTCCAGGTTGACCGGTTCTTCCATGCGGAAATCATAGTAATTCAGACTTTCCTCGCTTAGCAGGGCATCGCCGTTCTTCACAATATCCAGATAGAGGGACAGGTTAGGGCCTCCCAGCACTTTGACGGCGAGCGTATCGCTTTGGCGCTGACTCAGCAGACGGCGTCCTTTCAGCAGTTGCACTTTGTCATTTTCGACATCGCGGTTGCTGTAAGGTGTCTTATAAACGTCCATCACGGCTTCGGACACGCTGATGTAGCGGCGGCGCTTCTGCACCGTTTCGCGATAGAAAGCGGTCAGCATATTATCCGCTGCGGCATAGTTTGCAGGGATTTTCAGGATGGCTTGTTCCACTATGGCGCGGGGATTGTTGCCGAAGACCACAATCTCGTTCAAGAGATTGGGAGCAGGAACCATCCATACGGTCAGGTTCTTTTCCTTTTCTATTTCCTCCAGTGAGAGGCGTGTGCTGAGGTAGCCAATGTGTGAAACTTCCAAACCGCGGAAGCCTTCAGCTTCCGGCACTTTCAGGGAGAAAGTTCCGTCGGCATTGGTCACTGTTCCGATATTGCTTCCGACAACAGATACATTCACATTTTCCAGTTTCCGCCGGTTATCCTTATTCCTTACGACACCGGTTATGGTAAGTTCGTTCGCGGCAGCGGAGTCTTGCGCCATCAACGGGGTGATGTCCGAGCATAGAAATACAAACAAGCACCCAAGCGTAAATCTTACTAAGTTTTTCATATGGCATGGTTTTAAGTGGTTTCTATAAATAAGAGCGCCGGGAGAGGAAGAACCCTACGGAATTTCCGAAAAAATATAATAGCCCCGCTACTGCAGAACTTTTGCAGTATTACTGCAGAACGGTTGCAGTGTTACTGCAAAGCTTATGCAGTGCCACTGCAAAGCATGTGCAGCGTTACTGCAAAGCATTTGCAGCGCTACTGCAAAACAGATGCACCATCTTTGCAGTGGTTGGCGGAGTATTATTAATTGAAGTGCTGAGGATTCCTCTGACTCATAATCACGTAAATGATAACCGGTGCACCGACGACAGGTGTCACGGCATTCAACGGAATGATGCCTGCCTCGCCGGGCAGAACGCAGATAAGATTGCAAAGTAATGCTACCGCGCCACCGCTAAGAATGGTGACGGGCAGCAGGGAGTTGTGATTGGCAGTTCCCAATATCATACGGGCTACATGGGGCACAGCCAGACCGATAAAGGCTACCGGTCCGCAGAAAGCGGTAGTAATGGCAGTCAGCAATCCGGTGATGACCAAAAGCCAGTTGCGCACGCGACGGATGTTCACACCCAGGTTTTCGGCATAGCGTTCGCCCAGCAGCAAAGCGTTCAGGGGCTTTATCAGCAGCAGTGAGCCGAACAGTCCCAGTACAGTGACCAGCGCAAAGGCAGGCATCTGTTGCAGGGACACACCGCCGAAGTTGCCCATTCCCCAAATCATATAAGATTGCACGCCCTCTGCCGTAGCAAAGAAATTCAGCAGGGCGATGGCGGAAGAGGCGATATAGCCTATCATGATGCCCGTTATCAGCAGCATGATATTGCTCTTTATCAAGGTGGAAAAGAAAAGGATTAGTGCCATAATCAGCATGGCGCCGATAAATGCGCCAGCCAGTACGGAGAAGAAACCGGAAAGGCTGAAAGTACCTGCCGTGATGCTGCCGCCAAACAGCAGCATGACGAAAGCTACCCCCAGGCTTGCCCCGGAGTTGATGCCCAAGATGGAAGGGCCTGCCAGCGGATTCTTGAATGCCGTCTGCAACATCAGTCCGCACACCGCCAATGCTCCCCCGCAAAGCAAGGCCGTCAGTGCTTGGGGCAAACGGGATTCCCAAAGAATGAAGTTCCAGCTTGCCTTCCCGCCTTCTCCACCGAGAAGGATACGGAAGACATCTGCCGCAGGAATCGATACCGATCCCACCAGCAAATTCGCTATAAAGAGCAGCAGGATGACTGCTCCCAAGCCGATGCCGTATTTCCATCCTTTGGACATATACTTTATTCTTTTAGTTTGCAAAAATAGCGCAAACCACCCAAATCTCCTATTTCGGGATGCAGAATCTGTATCAAATCTGCTAACAGGTAGTCGGGACGGAAAGGCGTCTCTTCGTAGAAGGGCACTTTTGCCGTATTGCAGCCATATACGTTCCGTTCTTTGAAGGCCTTGAAACCGGTATAGCCGATATAATCCGCCTGTAAATCGGAATAGGTCATGTCGCGGTCGCGATTGTACTTAATGGTCCATACATCCGCATCCCCTGCCCTGTCGAACACTGTCTCGAAAGCCAAAGGTACAGAACCGCTATGCTCGTCGTCGGCAAAAACATACCGCCCGCAAGCATCCCGGAAGAGCCGCCCAATCGTACTGCGTCCTCCCGGCACATACCATGCCGAGCCACTTTTCAACTCGCTGACTATGGATAGCGATACCGACGAAAGCGCCGCACGCATCTTGAGTCGCTGATAGCAACTATCTACTTCGGCAAAAAGACTATCCGCCTGCGTGGTAACGCCGAAAAGCAATCCGTAGAAACGCATCCACTCGGCACGTCCCAAAGCGGATGTTTCCATATAGTCGGCACATTCAATAATCGGGATGTTCAGTTTCTCGATACGTCCATACCCGCCGCTGTTCTCGAACGGAGAAAGCAGGATGGCATCGGGATGCAGGTCGATAATCTTCTCCATATCAGGATTCATGCCGTCACCGCAATCGGTAATAGTGCCATTAGCCACTGCCGCCTGTACAGCCGGCAGCTTGATGTACTTCAAGTCGCAGATACCACCGATACTGCCGAAAGCTCCCAACTTATCCACCAGTCCGCAATGCACAGACGAATAGATTACCGATTTGGAGAGAGGCGTGCGCACAACAGTCCCTCCCGGCAAGTGCGCCGGCAGAGGTTCGGCAGCAGGCACAAGCACATAAGTGTGCAAGGTTTTCAGCGTATCCCACGGGTTGCGCAGGGTGGCAACGGTATAGTCGGGATAAGCGACCAGCGTCAAGTTGTCGGCATAACGCAGGGGGATGGTATCACCTTGAGCTAAAGCAGAAGCAGTCTTGCTTCTCCCCCCGCAAGAGGAGAGAAACAAGACTGTAATCCAAAGAATAGAAAAACTGGAAATTCGTCGCATATTCTTATTCGGTTACAAAACGCATATTAGTAGTATAATATCCGGTTTCAAACTGACCTTTGGATGCACCGTCACTGCCATACACATAAATATCATTGAGTGCAGAGTATGGCTGGTCGCCGATATACACGTCTCCCGAAGTCGGGTTTACCGCAATGAATGCCGGATTCTGGAAATTACTGAAAGCTACAAACTCAGTAGTTGCTTTAGTGTCCATATCATATACTCCGATTGATCCGGGAACACTTGAATAATAATCGGCATAAATGAAGTAAACCTTTCTGTCTTTTATGGCAGCACTGCTGGCATTACAAATCGACTCCACTTTGTCCGTGGCAGGGTCAAGGCATTGCAATGTACTGGGAATAGTCTTGCCAAAGTCTCCGCAAGAGATGAAATACACCTTTCCGTCTTCGCCGGTAAAGCAAACATTATAAGGGTTCAACAATACCGTAATATCTTTCGTCTTGGCAAAAGAAGCCAGATTAACAACCGCTATCTTATCTCCGGAGCCATAACCCGAGATGTTTACATACAATTTACCATCGGCAGCTGTCAATGCTTCCGGATGGTCACCCACTTCTACTGTTGCTGCTACCGCCAAACTAACGGTATCAATCTTAGAAACAGTTCCATCATACGATGTAAAGTAAACATTTCCACCTGTTGCAGTCAAATAACGCGGTTCTATAGGCTCACCTGCACCATTTGCCAGGTTCAAGGTCTTTTCTCTCTTGAAAGTTTTTCTATTTACAATCTCAATCTTAGCAGACGAACTACATGCAATATATACTTTAGAACCATATACACACAAATCTTGCACATCTCCGATGCCCTCACCGTTGGCTGCGGCAAACAAATCGTTGCTAATCTTTTTGGTTTCCAGATCATACCATTGTACAGAACCATTGTTAGCGCCCCAATTACCCGTATTAATAACGTAAGCCCCGGTAGTAGTCACAGGCGGTGTGGGTGGTATAACTTCATCGTCATCATCATCACTACAAGCTGCAAACAGACCTAATGCTACAGCCATTAATGCTACTTTGTACCAATACTTTTTCATCGTTTCTTCTTTTTAATTTGTTTATAAATAATAATTGATTGTTATCTTGTAATTACGTCCCGGCATGGGATAGTAACGGACTATCTCATAGTTTTTGTTGCTCAAGTTCAAGGCATCCAGTTGTACACGCAACGAATGTTTCTTCCATTTGAAAGCGCGCGAAAGAGAAATGCTGTGGTCTGTGTACGGTTCGATGCGATTGGCAGGTATATTCTGGGCAATAAAGTACCGCTCCGAGGCATACAGCAAATTATACGTAATGTTGACGTAAGGATTTTCCAATGTCAGACTGCCCGAACCGGAATGTTTCGGTGTGTATATAATCTGATTACGCCATAGCTTACTGTTACGGTCAGTGATGTCTTCTGCCTGCATATAATTATAAGTACCCATGAGGTATAGCTTATAATGCTCTGCCAATTTCATTTCGGCAGCCAGGTTCATGTCCATACCGATTGTCTCTGCCTTGCCCAGATTGCTCATCTTCCAGATGAACATAGTAGGTACTGCAACAATCTTGTCTTCCACCTTATTATAATAGGCATCCAGCGATAGACTCAGATAATCAATGAATCCCAGTGAAGCGGAATTCCAGGTAGTCCCTAAATTGACTTGTCGGGTGGTTTCAGGTTTCAGATTATTATTTCCTATTTTCAGATAATACAAATCATTGAATGTCGGTACCCGGAATATGTCTTTGTAGGAAGCCCGGAAACGTAATCCGAAATCAAAAGGTTTCCACGACAAGCTGACTGCCGGCGAGAGATGCTTGCGGTCGTCGGCAGCGTCACCCGTACGAACATCCTCTGTAATAAAGGTATTCAGCAGGGAAGCCGTAGCAGAAAATCTCTTGTTGCTATAACGCGCAGCAACAGCAGTCAGATAGGTAAAACGTTCGGGAGACTGATTACTCTCCAAAGTAGTTGATAGATAATTATAAGCAAAATCCTGTGCAAAGGAGAACGATAATCCTTTCAACGGTTCGGTCCATAGCGTAGCGGATAGATAAGTCTCCGTCTGGCGGAAACGATCGTCTGTAATGCCTGAAGATTCTTTATTATAATCGCGATTCCAGGTATAGTTGAATTTTCCGCTTGCTTGCAGTTTCCACTTTTCGGAGAAACGGTTTTCGTATTTCAACTGACCGAAGTAATTGCGGTCATAGAGTCGTTCGGCGGCATAGGTATTATCATAAATCACTCCCCCGGGCAGTCCTCTTTCCGAATCGAAAAGATAGGCTTTCGCTTTCAAATCCTGCTTACTGCTCAAGGTAGCAAACAGATTGACTTCTGCCCGATACGTCTCTATATCGCTGTTATTCCGTTTAGAATCTATCCATTTAGTACCGTTTTTCAGTTTGAAGGGATAATTGCCGTCTGCCCGCAAATAGTTCGCATAACCCGTCAGGCTGAAAATGCCGTTCAACTTCTGCGCATAGAATAAAGATGGATTGGCCAATCCATAGGAACCGGCATTTAAATTGGCTATCAGCCGGAACGGACGTTCATCGAAGTCCGGCTTCGCTGTTTCAATGCTCAGTGCACCGGCAGAAGCGAACATTTTTGCAGTCTGGTAAATATTATCGCTTTGCCCTATGCTCAGTGTCAGTTCCGAAACATTGTCCAATGAGAAACGGGAAATATCTATTTGCCCGGACTGGCAATTACTTACCGCCACTCCGTCGTAGCTAACAGCTGTATGCTGTGCCCCCAGGCTACGTACGGACACAGTCTTTAATCCGCCAATTCCGCCGTAATCCTTGACACTGACCCCGGAGAAATGACGGACAGCATCCGCAACGTCCAACACTCCCAACCGCTCCATTTCAATTTTCTTCATCTGCTGCAACGGTGCAGCCGACGTGAGCGAAGGTGACACACGACGCCCTTTCACATTCACTTCCGGAATGGAATGTACCTTTCCGACAATGGTATCTCCCAACTCTTGTGCATGCAGATGAAGGCATACACATGCCATAAAGAGACATAAAAAGAGTCGTACCCGAATACAAAATGGGTTACTTTTAATCATAAATAAATAGATTATAACATGTACTTCCCATGTCCTTTCCTCGAAGACACAAAGAGACGAAAGTTTTGCAGGTCTTCTGACTCGTTTCCGGTGTATCGCCTTCCCATCCTTCCTTAGAACAGTGGCATTAAGTGTGATACCCCACACATGAAACTCACAGCAGCGGGACTGTCCGGGATTTGCACCCGATTCCCTTTTCATCCGATCCCCCGAACAGAGGATACGGAACAAAACGTGGGCAAAGATAAGAATATATTTCTGCATAAACAAAGTAAAGTTTTCCCAATATGCCCCAAAAAGAATATCTTTGCCAGATAATCAGTATAATTATGAAATTCAAAAACACAATATTTATATTAACTTTAGCTTTCATTGCCATAGCAAAAAGCTTTGCTCAAAGTGAGTTCACAACTTGCTTTTTCGACTCTATACGAAACCGGCCTATATCCATTGCTGTTTATCAACCTGGAAAAGTAACAGAAATATCATATCACAATAATCAAACTAAAGGGTATCACTCACAGTGACATGGGACATCAAGGATCTAAAGAACAACATGATACAATCAAGCAGCATATATATAATTTCCTAAAAGAATAAAGATATGATACGCAAATTAGAAAGAGCAGAATACGAACAAGCTGCATTGTTAGCACTGAATATCTATATGCAATGCGGTACGGAAGACTTTGACGAAGAAGGCTTACAAACTTTCAAAGATTTCATTTTTAGCGAACAAGCGATGGACGAATTGACGATCTACGGAGCATTCGAGAAAGGAAAGTTGATAGGCATCATTGGGACTAAACATACAGGGAAACATATATCCTTATTCTTCATTCGCAAAGAATACCATAGAAAAGGCATCGGCAGGAATCTATTCAATTACTTTCTCAACGATTGTCCTACAAATGAAATTACAGTCAACTCATCTACTTATGCCATTCCTTTTTATCAAAATCTTGGATTTGACAAATCATCTGATAAGCAGAAAGTTAACGGTATTACATTCACTCCTATGAAATACATACAATCCCGAAATACTAAATAGCATATTGCCATCCCCCCCTCTAAAAGTCGAAAACAAAAAACACCTTTTATCAATTATTAAATCAAAAACTGAGAAATTAATTACCATTGTAGCTTTCATTTCCTAACTTTGTGACCTAACCACTAAAAAAAGTTGCCATGAAATACAAGTTATTAGTTCTTGATGTAGACGGGACACTCCTCAACGACGAGAGGGAAATCAGTAAACGGACATTAGCCGCCCTGCTGAAAGTTCAACAAATGGGAGTACGGATTGTATTGGCATCCGGCAGACCTACCTATGGATTGATGCCACTGGCAAAAGCCCTTGAATTGGGCAATTACGGCGGATTCATCCTGTCGTACAATGGCTGTCAGATTATCAACGCTCAGAACGGAGAAATCTTGTTTGAACGGCGCATCAACCCGGAGATGTTGCCTTATCTGGAAAAGAAAGCGCACAAGAATGGCTTCGATATATTTACTTATCATGACGATACCCTCTTGACCAATCAGCCCGAAAATAAATATATTCAGGACGAAGCCCGACTGAACGACCTGATTGTAATCGAAGAAGACGAGTTCTCCACCGCTATCGACTTTGCGCCTTGCAAGTGCATGCTGGTCAGTGACGACGAAGAAGCGCTGATTGGACTGGAAGAGCACTGGAAGAGACGCTTGGCAGGAACTCTGGATGTTTTCCGCTCCGAACCCTATTTCCTGGAAGTAGTGCCTTGCGGGGTTGATAAAGCGAATACCCTGGGTGCCTTGCTGGAAAATCTGGGTGTAAAACGCGAGGAAGTCATTGCCATCGGAGACGGTGTATGCGACGTGACCATGCTACAACTGGCAGGTGTAGGCGTAGCAATGGGACATGCACAAGATTCCGTAAAAGTATGTGCCGACCATGTGACGGCTTCGAACGAAGAAGACGGCGTAGCCCTGGCTGTAGAGAAATTAATCCTGGCAGAAGTCCATGCCGCCGAAATACCTTTGGATCAGCTGAACGCCCGAGCACGCCATGCGCTGATGGGCAACCTGGGAATACAATATACTTATGCCGCCGAAGACCGCGTAGAAGCAACCATGCCGGTAGACGAACGTACCCGCCAACCTTTCGGCATCCTGCATGGCGGCGCCACCCTTGCATTGGCAGAAACGGTTGCCGGACTCGGCTCCATGATTACCTGCCAGTCCGACGAAATTGTAGTAGGTATGCAGGTCAGCGGCAATCACATTTCTTCAGCACACGAGGGAGATACGGTGCGTGCCATCGGTACCATCGTCCATAAAGGCCGTTCCTCACACGTGTGGAATGTAGATGTATTTACGTCGACCAATAAGCTGGTATCTTCGATACGGGTGGTGAATAGCATATTGAAGAAGAGATAAAAAGAAATAATGATAAAAAAGAAAAGCCGTAAATCAATGATTTACGGCTTTTCTTTTTTATCTTGTTAGTGATTCTTACTTCACTTCCTCAAACACAATATCAATTGATTATCTATCAGAAGCTTATACAACAAGAGTAACAAATACGTGACAAATATTCTAATAAGTACATCATACTATATCGAAATAACTGCAAATGTTCTTTAACCATAAATCCCAATACATTAATATTATAGGCTTATTTATTTCAGTGATTAAGGGAAATCAAACAAACACCAATACATAGCCTGAATAAGCAGTAGAATGGAAACAGGAGAACTTTAATAAACTAAAAACACCCAGTTTTACATTATAGGATGTAAAACCGGGTGTAACTCTTTAAATCATTGATTTTCAATGTTTATCGCGGAGAGACAGGGATTCGAACCCCGGGTGCCTTGCAGCACAACGGTTTTCAAGACCGCCGCAATCGACCACTCTGCCACCTCTCCAAAACTTCTCTTTCAAGAAGGCTTTTCTCTTAAAGCGGTGCAAAGGTATAAATCATTTTTTAATCTGCAAACATTCTGCTACAATTTATTTTGGGTAGGGGCATAAATATGTTGCCACACTACCTAATTATAGTTATTTTATGCTGTCCGACATAAAAAGGAATACATCCCCTATACAATTACGGAAATTTTTCCGTAATTTTGCGCCCTCTTTAATAGGATAACATTTCTAACCCACTAACAAAAAGAATTTTATGGAATTGAACAAAACCTTTACCAACGGGCTTTGGAACAAAGAAATCAATGTCAGCGATTTCGTTAGTAAGAACATTGCACCCTATACCGGGGATGCCTCTTTCCTGCAAGGACCTACCGAGCGCACCCGGCGCATCTGGGACATCTGCCTCGCAGCACTCGAAGAAGAGAGAAACAACAACGGAGTCCGCTCCCTGGACAACGTCACCGTGTCCACCATCACTTCCCACAAAGCCGGATATATAGATAAGGAAAACGAGCTGATTGTAGGCTTGCAGACCGATGAACTGCTGAAACGCGCCATCAAGCCGTTTGGCGGCATCAACGTCGTGGCAAAGGCTTGCCATGAAAACGGGCTGGAAGTGGACGACCGCGTAAAAGATATCTTCACGCACTACCGCAAGACGCACAACGACGGAGTATTCGACGTATATACCGAAGAGATCCGCTCCTTCCGTTCGCTGGGCTTCCTCACCGGCCTGCCCGACAACTATGCCCGCGGACGCATCATCGGCGACTACCGCCGCCTTGCCCTCTACGGCATCGACCGCCTGATCGAAGCCAAGCTGGAAGACCTGCACAACCTGACCGGCCCGATGACCGAAGCACGCATCCGCCTGCGCGAAGAAGTGTCCGAACAAATCAAGGCACTGAAAGAAATCAAAGTGATGGGCGAATACTACGGACTCGACCTCAGCCGTCCCGCCACTTCCGCCCAAGAAGCGGTGCAGTGGGTATATATGGCCTACCTGGCTGCCGTTAAGGAGCAGGACGGTGCCGCCATGTCACTGGGCAACGTATCTTCGTTCCTCGACATCTTCATCGAATACGACCTGGCTCACGGCAAGATAGACGAGACTTTTGCGCAAGAACTGATCGACCAGTTTGTCATCAAGCTGCGTATGGTCCGCCACCTGCGTATGCAGTCCTATAACGACATCTTTGCCGGCGACCCCACCTGGGTGACCGAAGCCATCGGCGGACGCTTCAACGACGGACGTGTGAAAGTGACCAAAACCTCTTTCCGCTTCCTGCAAACACTCTACAACCTCGGCCCCTCTCCCGAGCCCAACCTTACCATCCTCTGGAGCCCCGAACTGCCGGAAGGCTTCAAGGAATTCTGCGCCAAAGTATCCGTAGACACCAGCTCCATCCAGTACGAGAACGATAACCTGATGCGCGAAGTGCGCAACTGCGACGACTACGGCATTGCCTGCTGTGTGTCCTACCAGGCCATCGGCAAGCAGATCCAGTTCTTCGGCGCACGTGCCAACCTTGCCAAGGCATTGCTGCTCGCCATCAACGGCGGACGCTGCGAAAATACCGGCACCGTCATGGTGAAAGGCATTCCCGTGCTGACCGGCGACACGCTGAAGTACGAAGAAGTAATGGCCAACTACAAAAAGGTGCTGACCGAAATTGCCCGCGTCTACAACGAAGCGATGAACATCATCCACTACATGCACGATAAGTATTACTACGAGAAGGCCCAGATGGCATTCATCGATACCGACCCGCGCATCAACCTCGCCTACGGCGTTGCCGGCCTTTCCATTGCCATCGACTCACTGTCCGCCATCAAGAACGCCCGGGTCACCGCCCGCCGCAACGAAATCGGCCTGACGGAAGGTTTCGACGTAGAGGGTACTTTCCCCTGCTTCGGCAACAACGACGACCGCGTAGACCACCTCGGCGTAGACCTGGTGTACTACTTCAGCGAAGAGTTGAAGAAGCTGCCCGTTTACAAGAATGCCCGCCCCACCCTGTCACTGCTCACCATCACCTCTAACGTGATGTACGGCAAGAAGACCGGCGCCACTCCCGACGGACGCGCCAAAGGTGTTGCCTTCGCTCCGGGCGCCAACCCGATGCACGGACGCGACAAGAACGGCGCCATCGCCTCTCTGAGTTCCGTAGCCAAGCTGCGCTACCGCGACTCGCAGGACGGCATCAGCAACACCTTCTCCATCGTGCCCAAGTCGCTGGGCCCCACGGCAGAAGAGCGTGTAGAGAACCTGGTTACAATGATGGACGGCTACTTCACCAAAGGTGCCCACCACCTGAACGTGAACGTGCTGAACCGCGAAATGCTGGAAGATGCCATGGAGCATCCGGAGAAGTATCCGCAACTCACCATTCGCGTTTCCGGCT
>OGZX01003031.1_pt1 | contig 12277 bp, 6 predicted proteins | sample 1576881 | NCBI WGS metagenome assembly OGZX01 (sample SAMEA3541542, study PRJEB24748) | human gut metagenome | biome: human gut; feature: human-associated habitat; material: faeces | place: China | collected 2012
ACTTTATGGATGGCATCAATGGCATCACAGGTGGTTATTCATTGGTTATCCTTGGTGTATTAGCTTATATCAATTCTGAGATCACTACGTTTGTTGAACCGGCTTTGATCAATACCGTTCTTTGTTCAGTCCTGATCTTTTGTTTCTTCAATTTCCGTAAGAAGGCGAAGTGTTTTGCGGGTGATGTCGGTTCTGTGAGTATCGCTTTTATTCTCCTTTTTCTGATAGGGAAGCTCATCATTAAAACAGAAGATTTCAGTTGGATAATCCTGTTATCCGTTTATGGTGTCGATAGTGTCCTGACTATTATTCATCGCCTGATGCTTCATGAGAACATCGGTTTGCCCCACCGAAAACACATGTATCAATTGATGGCAAACGAGTTGAAAATACCTCATGTTGGGGTATCATTAATTTATATGGCGGCACAGGCTTTGGTCATATTGGGTTATTTCTGTTTCGTGGGATATGGTTATTGGTATTTGTTGGGGATAATTGTATTATTGAGTGGCATTTATGTGTTGTTTATGAGAAGGTATTTTCATTTGCATATTCAAAAGAGAAAATAAAAAAGAGTTTTCGGCTTTAGGAAGCAATGCGATGAATATCTAATAGAAACATCCTTTTTTAAATAATAACGGGCGGTAAGGCGGTAGTTTGATGAACTATCTCTTACCGCCCGTTTCTTTTTTATAGTTTAAATTCTACAACTTTTTTTCTATCCTTATAACTTTATTGTATATTTGCCGAAACAAACCTCTATATTCACTGAATGGGCTTATTTTGGAAAATAATATATGGCTTTTTGCTTTTCTTGCTGGTATCCCTTATTGGCCTATCACCGACCTTGGCGGTAACCGGAGAACATCCGGTGCTAATTATCAGCTCGTATAATCCGGATGCACGTCAGACTTCCGGAAATATCTACGACTTTATGGAAGAGTTTGAGCGTCTGGGCGGAAAAGCTCCGATAGCTTTGGAAAACATGAATTGCAAGAGTTTCTCGGAATCTCCTTTATGGAAATCTAAAATGAAGGAGATATTAGATAAATATCAAGGAAAACGTGCCCCTGTATTGCTTGTCTTGATCGGGCAGGAGGCTTGGGCGGCCTATTTGTCGCAGGAAGACTCCATACGGGGAAGCGTCCCGGTGCTGACTGCGTTGGCAAGCCGTAATGCCATTATTCTTCCTGATGATTCTGTCGATTTGAAGACATGGATGCCTGATGCTGTCGATTTCTTCGATGACTATGCCAGTTCTGCAATTAAGGCCGGTTTCGTTTATGAATATGATGTGGAAGCCAACGTCAACCTGATAAAGAAATTGTATCCGGACACAAGGAATATTGCTTTTATTTCTGATAACAGCTATGGAGGTGTCTCTTTGCAGGCACACGTAGTGTCGGAAATGAAGAAGCACCCGGAACTGAACCTGATTCTGCTGGACGGACGGAGTAACACAATTTACACAATAAGTGATAAACTGCATGAATTGCCACCGAATACAGCCGTATTGCTGGGCACCTGGCGGGTAGATATGTACGACGGATATTTCATGCGGAACGCCACGTACACGATGATGGAGGCTGCCGGCGATATACCCACATTTTCCATAACCTCCATCGGCATTGGTTATTGGGCTGTCGGGGGTGTCAATCCTGCCTATCGTCCATTAGGTAAGGATATGGCGCGTCAAGTAGTGCGCCTGTTGCAGAGCCCTGACAGTGATAAGGTGGAAGTGGAGGTCATTCCGAACAAAGTGATGATGGACAGCAAGATTGTGAAAGAAAAGAAACTGGATTTATCTTTCATCCATCAGCCGATAGAAATGGTGAATGAGACTCCGTCATTCTACGAGCAATACAAATATCATATCTGGACGGTTGCCACTATTCTGGTTGTGTTGTTGAGCGGATTGTTTGTTTCGCTATACTTCTACTATCACACCAAGAAACTGAAAGATGAACTGGAGGATTCGGAGAGTGCTTTGAGAGAAGCAAAAGACCGTGCGGAAGAGTCCAGTCGCCTGAAGAGTGCTTTCCTCGCCAATATGAGCCATGAGATACGTACTCCGTTGAATGCGATTGTCGGTTTCTCGGATGTGCTGGCGTCGGGTGGAAGTTCGGAAGATGAACAGCAGGGATATGTGGATATCATCAAGACCAATTCGGATTTGTTGCTCCGTCTGATTAATGACATATTGGACGTTTCGCGTCTGGAGGCAGACCGGGTTACTTTTACCATTGAAGAGTGTGACGTAGTTCCCTTGTGTCAGCGCGTATTAGCCTCTGTCAGCCAGGCCCGTAAATCGGAGAATGAGTTTATCTTTGAGTGTGACCGTGAAAGTGTAGATATGCGTACTGATACGCAACGCTTGCAGCAGGTCATTATAAATTTGCTTTCCAATGCCGATAAGTTCACCAGAAACGGTAAGATAACCTTGAAGCTGGAAGTGGATGAGGATAGGAGAGTGGCTATATTCTCAGTGTCGGACACGGGCACAGGCATTCCGTTGGAAAAACAGAAGTTAGTGTTCGAAAGGTTTGAGAAACTGAACGAGTATGTTCAGGGGACAGGACTGGGACTGTCCATCTGTAAACTGACGGTAGAGAAATGGGGAGGGGAAATCTGGGTAGATCCGGGATATACGGAGGGAGCCCGATTTGTGTTTACGCATCCATTAGATATAGAACAACCAACGAAATAACTTATTACTATGAAGAGAGTTTGCTTTTTTTTAGGGTGGATATTCTTCCTGATAGGAGCTGTATCGGCTCAGGATAAGATTGTAAAGCTGAAAATCATAGAAACCAGCGATATACATGGGAATTATTATCCTTATGACTTCATACTTCGCCATGAAGCTGAGGGGAGTCTGGCACGTGTGTATGCTCTTGTACAGAAAGAGCGGGAGGTTTATAAAGATAATCTGTTGCTGTTGGATAACGGGGACATTCTGCAAGGCCAGCCTTGTGCCTATTATTACAATTACATAGACACCGTTTCCCCGCATTTGGCTGCCGAGGTGCTGAACTTTATGGGATACAGTACCGGAAATATGGGAAATCATGATGTGGAAACCGGACGTGCCGTGTTCGACCGTTGGGCAGGTGACTGCAAATTCCCGGTTCTGGGTGCTAATATCATCGATACAATCACGGGAAAGACGCATTTCAAACCTTATGAAGTATTGGAACGGGACGGCGTGAAGATTGTGGTGCTGGGTATGATTACTCCTGCCATCCCCGTATGGCTGTCGGAAAATTTATGGAAAGGTCTGCGCTTTGACGATATGGAGGAAACCGCCCGCAAATGGATGAAGATTATACGGGAAAAAGAGAAGCCCGACTTAGTGATCGGTATTTTCCATGCCGGGCAGGATGCTCAGTTGATGGGAGGCAAATATCATGAGAATGCTTCGGTGGAAGTGGCTCGTAATGTTCCCGGTTTTGATATTGTTTTGATGGGGCATGACCATGCCCGTGAACTGAAAAAGATTAAAAACGTAGCAGGGGATTCGGTATTGATAATGGATCCGGCAAGCAAGGGAGTTGTCGTGGCAAACGCAGATGTCACCTTGAAACTGCGTAACGGTAAGGTGGTGGATAAACAGATTAGCGGAGCACTGACAGAAACAAAAGGTTATGGCGTGAGTGAAGAATTCATAAAGCATTTTGCTCCACAGTTTGATGCCGTCCAGGACTTTGTGTCCAAAAAGATAGGCCGCTTCACTGAGACGATTTCTACACGGCCTGCCTACTTCGGTTCATCGGCATTCATAGACTTGATTCATACATTGCAGCTTGAAATAACCGGAGCTGAAATATCTCTTTCCGCTCCTCTGTCATACGACACGGAGATTAGCAAAGGAGATGTCTTTGTGAGTGATATGTTCAGTCTGTATAAGTATGAGAATATGCTCTATACCATGCTGTTGTCCGGCAAAGAAGTAAAAAATGCCCTGGAAATGTCATATGACTTATGGACAAACCAGATGAAATCTCCGGACGACCATTTGCTGTTGCTTCGCAAGAAACGTCGTGAAGGGGCTAATGATCGCGCTTCCTTCCAGAACTTCAGTTTTAACTTTGATTCGGCAGCCGGAATCATTTATACGGTGGATGTGACGAAGCCCAGCGGGGAGAAAGTGACAATTGTCAGCATGGCCGATGGCTCTCCTTTCTCGATGGACAAGATGTATAAAGTGGCATTGAATTCGTATCGTGGCAATGGCGGCGGAGAATTATTGACCAAAGGAGCCGGCATTTCTCAAGATGAATTGAAAAGCCGCATCCTCTTCTCTACGGATAAGGATTTGCGCTATTATCTGATGCAGTATATCGAGAAAAAGGGTGTGATTGAGCCACATGCGTTGGGACAGTGGAAATTTATTCCTGAAGAATGGACCGTGCCTGCCGCTAAACGCGATTATGAGTACTTGTTTGGAAAAGTGGAAAAATAATCACTATCTTTGCAGTCACAATTTTTAATGGACTGTAGGGACGTGAAGAAAGAGGTAAAAAGAATCATTGGAGCTGTATGCTTGTTGGTGCTGTTTGTGGCATATCAGGCAAGTATTACGGCTTTTACCCATGTCCATTACGTTAATGGAGTGATTATCACGCATTCCCACCCGTTTCATGGTAAACACACGCACTCCAAATCCGAACTTGTCGTTATAGGTCGCTTGTCGACTTTCCATGCTCCGGAAGTTGAGATATATGAGGAACTGCATCCCATGCGGGTGTTTTTGGCCGTGCTGGAGGCTGAACGGCTGACTCCCTTGGTGAAGGGAGAGCTAAAACAGTTAGTGTCTCTTCGTGCCCCGCCGGTGCTCGCGGCGTAAATGATAATTTAGCAGCGTGCATTTCCTAAGCCTGTAAGGCTTTTATCTTATAGCCCAGGGTAACACCCTGGGTAATGGATGCTCCCACAATCTTACGCCCTGTAAGGGCAAAAGCCCATGTGTGCTGTAATGCCCTTACAGGGCGCAAAGAGAAACACATGGCAATCCCCCAGGGCGTTGCCCTGGGCTATAAGATAAAAGGCTTTCAGCCTACCAGGCACTATCACGTCAATGAGTATGCCGAAAGGAAACCTTGCTCCAGCGCTACGCTGGTAAATTATCATTTCAGTGTCAACCTTGCCGTCTTCACAGCCTGGCTGTCTCCACCGATCATGATATCAAAATCACCCGGTTCTGCAATGTAATTCAGGTTATAATCATAGAAACGTAGCAGGTCAGGGGTTATCTTGAAAGATACCGTCTTGCTTTCTCCGGCGCGGAGGAAGATTTTATTGAAACCTTTCAGTTCGCGTACCGGACGGGTGATGCTTCCTACAAGGTCGCGGATGTAAAGCTGTACCACCTCTGCACCGTCACGTTTTCCGGTGTTGGTTACGGTGACTACGGCCGTCACGGAACCGTCTTTCCCCAGTGTCGGCGTGCTCAGAGCAATGTCGCTGTATTGGAAAGTAGTGTACGACAAACCATAACCGAAAGGATACAGCGGTTCATTGTCCACATCCAGATAATTGCTTCGGAACTTCTCGAACCATTTGCCTTCCGCCAACGGGCGTCCGGTGTTCTTATGATTGTAGAACAAAGGTATCTGCCCTACATTCTTCGGGAAAGTCATTGTCAGCTTGCCACTCGGATTTACGTCACCGAATAAGACGTCACCGATGGCATAAGCTGCCTCACTACCGCCGAACCATACGTTCAGAATGGCAGGAACGTGTTCCTGTTCCCAAGTCAGCGTCAGCGGACGACCGGTGAAGAGAGTCAGTACAACGGGCTTACCGGTTTTCAGCAGAGCTTCCAGCAAAGTGTGCTGCACGTCGGGCAAGCCAAGTTCCGTGCGACTACTGCTTTCACCGCTCATTTCGGAAGACTCGCCCAGTGCGGCTACGATTACATCGGCTCCGGCGACCGTCTGAAGGGCTTCGTCCAGCAACTCCTTATCCGTGCGGTTGTCGCGGTTCAGCGAACGGCCGAACATCGTGGCACGTTCCTCGTAGGCGGCATCGCCGATGAGGTTACTGCCTTTGGCATAGGTGATGTTGACTTTGCCTGCCATCATTTCTTTCAGACCTTCGTAGAGGGAAGGATAATCGTTGAGGCGGGCGGCTACACTCCATGTGCCCGGCATATTGCTGCGGGTGTTTCCGAGGGGGCCGATGACAGCAACGGTGCCTTGCTTTTTCAATGGAAGCACACCTGCACTATTCTTTAAGAGCACAAAACTCTCTCCGGCAATCTTCCGTGCCACGTCGCGGTGTTCTTTGGTGAATATATCCCGTTTCGGACGGTTCACGTCGCAGTATTTATAAGGATTATCAAATAATCCCAGTTTATATTTCGCTTCCAGTATCCGGCGGCAGGCTGTGTTCAGCGTAGCCATCCGTACTTTACCTTCCTTGATGGATTTCATCAATGTACCTACGAAACCTTCGCTCACCATATCCATGTCCACTCCGGCATTCAAGGCGAGGGCGCTGACGGTTTGCAAATCGCCCACGCCGTGCTCCACCATTTCGGAAATGCCCGTGAAGTCCGTTACTACGAAACCCTGGAAACCCCACTTGTCACGGAGTAAGTCGGTCATCAGCCATCGGTTTCCGGTGGCAGGTATGCCGTCCACTTCGTTGAAGGAAGCCATCACACTGCCCACACCGGCTTCTACGGCAGCTTCATACGGGTACATATATTCGTTGAACATCCGGTTGCGGCTCATGTCCACGGTGTTGTAGTCGCGTCCGGCCTCTCCGGCGCCATACAGGGCGAAGTGCTTGACGCAGGCCATGATTTCATCGTTGCGATGCAGTTGGTCTTTCAAATCCGTACCCTGGTATCCGAGAACCATAGCCTGTGCAATAGCTCCACCCAGGAAAGGGTCTTCTCCCGAACCTTCGGAGACACGTCCCCAACGTGGGTCGCGGCTGATATCCACCATCGGGCTGAACGTCCAGGAGATGCCGTCGGCACTTGCTTCGATAGCGGCGATGCGGGCGGACTGCTCGATGGCTGCCATATCCCAGGTGCAGGACAATCCCAGAGGGATGGGGAAGATAGTCTCGTATCCGTGTATCACGTCCATGCCGAATAGCAAGGGGATGCCGAGGCGTGATTTTTCTACTGCGAGTTTTTGTACTTCAAGGATGCGGTCTACGCCTTTCAGGTTGAAAAGGCCGCCTACCAGCCCTTTCTCGATTTTTTGCGCCACGTCGCTGCTTTTGGCCTGTCCTGTGGTGATGTCGCCTGTGACGGGTAGGTTCAGCTGACCAATCTTCTCTTCCACGGTCATCCGTTTCATCAGTGCGTCGATGAATCGGTCCATGTCCAGCGGGGAATTCTGCGCCTGTGCGGCTGCCAAACTCATTAGGGTGCCCAGCAGCAACAGACTTGCTTTTTTGAATATTGCTTTCATATACTTCAGTTTATATTAATTAGTAGTCCGGGTTCTGCACCAATACCCCGTTCGATTTATCTATCTCAGTCTGCGGCAAAGGCAACAGTGCGTTCTTCGGCTGATAGTTCTTTCCGGCAGCCTGGAGCACTTCCTGTGCGATACCCCAGCGCACGAGGTCATAGAAACGGTCGGGCTCCAATGCCAGTTCTACGCGGCGTTCGTGGCGGATGGCCTCGCGCAGGACATTTTGGTCAAGAGACTCCACTTTGGGCAATACATCCGTCAGCGTGCCGCGGGCGTGTGCACGTACCTGTTCCAGATAACCGCTTGCTTCGCCCATCAGACCTTTCTCGTTGGCCGCTTCGGCAGCCATCAGCAATACGTCCGGATAGCGGATGATACGGATATTCACCCAGAATCCCATGCGGGTGTACTTACGGCGCAGTGCAGGGTCTGTATAAGCCTTCTTGTTGAAGTAAGCGCCCATGGCGGTAGATACGGGTGATTCGCCGTATGGCTTGTTAGTCGTTTCCGGGGTGATGGGTTCTTCGTCACTGCGGCGGAAGTATATCAGACTGGCATCTTTGCGGGGGTCACCTTTTTCAAAAGCCTCGCCCATCAGTTTGGTAGCCATGTGCCAACCCCAGCCGAGGTCGAAGTCGCCGGCTCCACGCACACCCTGCACCTGGCAGAATTGGCTGCCGATGCTGGCGTCTTCCTTCATGGCATCGGTGGCTTCGCATTGCAACTCGAAAATGCTTTCACCACAGTTCTCACCTTCCACGGTGAAGACTTTATCTACCGGAGTGTTCAGATTGTAGATGCCGGAAGTGATGACTTCGGTGGAAGCCTTGTACATGTTCTCCCAGTCACCCCGCATCATGTAGGTGCGTGCGTGCAATGAGCGTGCGGCACCCCAGGTGAGTCGGCCCGTGTAGTCGCTGTCCCATCTCAGGGGTAGGCAGTCTTCGGCTTCGGTCAGGTCTTTGTCAATCTGTTCGTATATCTTCTCGGCAGTGGTTTTGGGGACATTGGCATCGGAGGCTTCCACTACTTTGATGGTCACCAGAGGCACTTCGCCAAAGGCACGCACCAGGTTGAAGTAACAGTAGGCACGGAAGAAGAGCGCTTCGCCGCGGTTGCGGATGGACTCGGTGTCATCTTTGTGGTCACTGCCCGCGATGTCGTCCAGAATCTCATTACACTGGTAGATGATTTTGTAGTTCTGGCTCCAGTAGGCGCCCAACGGGCCATTGGAAGCCGTATATTCAAAATCGTCCCACATAGCGGCCTGTTCGCCACCGTCACCGGCATCACTACCCTTTTCGGAGTCCTCGCTGCGCACCATGTGCACCATGAAGGCGGGGATACCTGCGGTGATGTCGTAACCACGCATCAGATAGTAAACGTTAAATATCTTTCCGCCTACAAGGGCGTTCGGGGCGTCATCTTCCGTGAACTGTCCCAGCGGGTCACGGTCTAGAAAGTCATTACAAGAACTGAATGAGAGGGCGGTTGCACCAATCAACAGTGACAGGATATATTTCTTTATCTTCATAATCTTGGTTCTTTTAGAAATGTTTTTGGCAAATGATAATTTAGTAACGCGAAAGAATGGGTACGCGGACGACGCGGATAAGGCGGACGAACGCGGACTTTAATCTTTTAGACGCGGATGACACGGATGACGCGGATTCTTTTTTCCCTTCGGTGTGATATGCGGGTATGTACAGCGCAGCCTTAAAATCTGCGTCATCCGCGTCATCTGCGTCTGAGAAATGACTTGCACCGCGCAGCAAACCTTGCCGGGGCGCTACGCCCCTAAAAAGTCAGGTTAAATCCGAATGTATAAATGGCCGGCATCGGATAACTGCCGTCATCCACTCCGAAGGCAATGGCACTTCCGCCCAACTCCGGTGTATATCCGGTATTATGCTTCCACGTCTTCAAGTTCTGTATGTTCACGTAGAGTTTCAATGCCTGCATACCGATTTTGGAAATCAGCGCCTTGTCGAAGTTGTAAGCCAGAGACACGTTGCGGATGCGGAAGAACGAGCCATCTTCTATGTAATATTCAGAATTCATATTGTTGATGCTATGCTTCGTGTTCAGCAGCGGTTGGGTGTTGCTGGTGCCTTCTCCATGCCAACGGCCCATGCGCTGTGCCATGAAGTTGAACTGGCTCCAGGTATAATTGTCCCATGTGCGGTAAATCTGATTACCGCCTTGTCCCATCATATCCACGGACAATTCCCAGTTCTTATAACCTGCCCCGAGTGTAATGCCGTAAGTGACATCCGGAGTCGGATTACCAATCATTGTACGGTCTGCCGTAGTGATTTCACCGTCACCGTTCACATCCCGGAACTTGAGGTCACCCGGAGTGACGGTTGCCAGCTTGTTCTTCGGAGAGTTATCTATTTCTTCCTGGCTCTGATAAACACCTTCCACCTTGTAGCCATAGAAGTACCCGATAGGATAGCCTGCCATTGTGTAGCTCTGGCTCTTGTCTCCGGCAATGATGGAGTAACCGTCTTGCACGAGGCTCAGGACTTTATTCTTGATGGTTGCCAGGTTTACTCCCACGTTATAGTCCCAGTCGCCGATCTGGTCGCGCCAACTGAGGGCAAGTTCCACACCCAGATTCTCAATGGAACCCAGGTTACCGATACCCGGCACTGTTCCGGAGATGCCCGGCACTTCTGCCAGCAGGTCTTTCGTTTTCTTCTTGTAGTACACACCTTCGAAGTGCAGGCGGTTGCGGAAGAAGTTGGCTTCCGCACCTATTTCCCAAGCTTCCACTTTCTCCCAACGCAGGTTAGGATTGGGCAGATAGGCAAGCTGGTAGCCCGGATAGATGGCGGACGGAGTACCGAATACGGCGGAATAGGCATTTGTCAGCAACGGTTCTGCCGGATAAGCCCTGTCCAGGTTCTGATTGCCCAGTGTGCCCCATGAACCTTTCAGCTTCAACATGTCCAGCCACTCGATGCCTTTCATCCATTCTTCCTCGCTCATCAGCCAGCCCAGACCTACGGAGTAGAAGTTCTGCCACTGATTGCCTGTGTAAGAGAATGCGGAAGAACCGTCGCGGCGGTAGGAACCGTTGAACAGATACTTACCTTTATAATTGTAGAGGATACGCGCCAGCACCGACACTGTGCTACGTTCCCATTGTGTACTTCCGTTTGTGGCTGTGGCTGCATCACCGATGCTTACATACCATTTATCGGAGTTGTCCGGAATCACCAGACCTACGCCTTGTGTGCGGGCTCCGTTCAGATTTTCAAGCTTATTATAATAGGTGGTGAAACCGGCTGTAGCCGTCAGATTGTGCTCGCCCCACGAGTTGGTGTAAGTCAGCAGGTAGTCGCTTTGCACTTTCATTTCTGTTTCTTTCGCCTGGCTCACTCCGGTTTTTCCGGTGCCCAGCGTGGCGATGTCTCCTTCGGCGCTGGCGTCATACACCTGTATAATCGGTGTGTAAGTCCGCGTGCTGTTGGATGCATAATCCAGTGAGAACATAGCCTTGAACTGGAAATGTTTCAGGAAGTCCCATTGTCCGTATATGTTGCCCGAACCGCGGTAATTTTCCGCTTTCGTGGTGTTCGCTTTCAGTTCCACGTCTACCATCGGGTTGTTCATCTGCGCTTTCTGGAAACCGGGGAGGGAAGTATACAGCCCATATTCTTCATTGTAGACCGGAGCTACCGGAGCCGCACGCAGGGCAGTGGCGACACTCTTCGTGTCAGCCGGCAGCATACGTGCGCCGTTGAACTGGAAACCTACCTTGAAGTTATCCGTCACCTTGTAGTCATTGCTGATGTTCAACGTGATTTTGCTGTACTTCTCATTTTTGATGTTGCCTTGTTCGTAGGCATAACCTGCACCGAGGTAGAAACTGTGTCTGTCGGAGGCACCGGTGATGCTGATGTTGTTGTTCGTGATAAATCCGGTCTGGAAGATTTCGTCCTGCCAGTTGGTATTGCCGGTCCAGTCGGAGAAATTGTATTCCGGGTTGCCTTCGTTTCTCAGCTGTTCGTTGTACAGCAGTTTGAAGCCTTCTGCGTCTACCATCGCAATCTTGTTTGTGATGGCCTTGAAGCCGAACGAGCCGTTGATGTTCACACGGGTCTGTCCTTCTTTGGCTTTCTTGGTGGTGATGATGATGACACCGTTGGCGCCACGCACACCGAAGATGGCGAGTGAAGAAGGGTCTTTCAGGATTTCCATAGACTCAATGTCCTGAGGATTCAGGAAGTTAATGTTGTCATTGAACAGTCCGTCCACTACATACAGCGGTTTGTAGCCATTGATGGAGTTCGTGCCGCGCACGCGGATTTCCGGGTCGGCGCCCGCCTTGCCGGAGTTGATGATTTGCACACCGGCCACTTTGCCTTGCAGGGCGGACAGCGGGTTCGCAACCGGTTTGTTGGCAATCTCATCACCTTTAATGTTGGTGATGGAGCCGGTCAGGTCACGTTTTTTGGCACTACCGTAACCGATGACCACTGTTTCGGCAAGCATCTGTGAGTCTTCTTTCAGCTGGACGTTGATGACGTTACGGTCGCCTACCTTGATACTTTGTTTCTCCATGCCTACGTAGGAGAAGTCGAGGGTGGCACCCGCCGGTACTTGGATAGAGTAGTCTCCATCCAGTCCGGTTACTACGCCGGTATTGGTGCCTTGTACCACTATAGATACACCTATCAGCGGTTCATTAAATGAGTCGGTAACGACACCGGTCACGGTGCGTTCCTGAGAGAAAGCGGTGGTACCTATCAGTAGGAAACACACCGCCAAGAATAGTTTTTTAAGCCTTAGGGCTCTCTTCATAGGAGGGTTCAGGTTTCTCTTCATTGCAT
>OGZX01003033.1_pt1 | contig 12259 bp, 12 predicted proteins | sample 1576881 | NCBI WGS metagenome assembly OGZX01 (sample SAMEA3541542, study PRJEB24748) | human gut metagenome | biome: human gut; feature: human-associated habitat; material: faeces | place: China | collected 2012
GTCTTGTCAAATCGTAAATAACTCATAGTTGTGCATTATTTAAAGGTTAATTATTCAGGTACCATGCGCTACAAGCCATGTAGCGATGCCCAAAAATACAAATTAAAGATTACAGGCAAAATAAAAAGTCAGTTTATTTTCGGTTTTTAGTCAAATAATGCGTAGTATTGTATAAAAATAGCATTCGGAGTACAAAATATGAGGCATGATATACGCAGGATGGCATTGGCTGCCATTATACCACTATTCCTATTGTTTACTTTATACATTCTGAAGTTCCTGGAGACAGGTATGGATTGGGACTTCACACAGTTGGGAGTCTACCCGATGCAGCGACGCGGTATGTTAGGAATTTTCACCCATCCGTTAGTACACAGCAGTTTCAGCCACTTGTTTGCCAATACGATTCCATTGTTTTTCTTGTCGTGGTGCCTGTTCTATTTCTATCGCAGTATTGCGTCCATCATATTCTTTACCATCTGGATAGGAGCCGGCATACTTACCTTTCTTATAGGAAAGCCGGGATGGCACATCGGTGCCAGCGGCATTGTCTACGGGCTGGCATTCTTCCTGTTTTTCAGCGGCATACTGCGCAAGCATATACCGCTTATTGCCATCTCCCTGCTGGTAACGTTCCTGTACGGCGGACTGGTGTGGAATATGTTCCCGCAATTCGCCAAAATCACCACTTCCTGGGAAGGACACCTCAGCGGAGCCATTGCAGGCACCCTCTGCGCCATAGGTTTTATGAACTACGGGCCTCAACGCCCCGATCCGTTTGTCGATGAGGAAGAAGAGGATGAAGGAGAAGAAACAATTGAAGAAGAGGGACAAAACACAGATTAACGCAGATTCTCGCAAAAAAACTTAAGTAACATTTATCTGCGAAAATCTGCGTTAATCCGCGTTTCAACTATTATAAAATAGCGCTAAAATCAATGTTTCTGCAGCGCCTCCACCAACAACGTAATATTTGCCGTAAACAACCTTACCGAGATTGCCAGCAGAATGATACCGAAGAACTTGCGAATGAGGTAGATGCCGCCCTTACCGAGGAAACGTTCCACACGCCCGGTCATGCTGACTACGAAATACACCCATATCATGTTCAGTACCAATGCTATGATGATGTTGATACTGGCATACTCGGCACGCAGCGACAGCAGTGTAGTGAATGCTCCTGCTCCCGCCAGCAAGGGGAATACCAGCGGCACCAGCGTAGCTTCCTTGATAGGCCCCTGGTTCTTGAATATCTCTACATCGAGAATCATTTCCAGTGACATCAGGAAGATGACGAATGCGCCTGCCACGGCAAACGATTCGATATCCACATGAAACAGTTTCAACATCATATCTCCCGCATAGAAGAAGCCTATCAGCAGTGCAAACGATATCAAAGTCGCCTTCACCGCATTCACGTCCTTCCCTTTTTCCTTCAGATTAATGATAATAGGAATAGAGCCGATAATATCTATTACTGCAAACAGCACGATAAAAGCGCTGGTCATCTGTTGCCAATTGAATGCTGAAAACATATGTCCTCCTTTTTTTTGCAAATATAGTTCATTTTTATGCATTCCGCAAGATTTCTCCCCGGTGAATGAATAGTGTGTTTAAGAAATAATAAAAAAAACAAAAAGAGGGGCAAAGAGTTTACAGCACACCCCGATAATGCCTACTTTTGTTTGGAACAAGAAGAAAAAACGATATGAATACAATGTACGATACATTATTGCAACTACCACTCTTTCAAGGATTATCCCAAGAAGACTTCACCAACATTTTAGGAAAAGTAAAGCTGAACTTTACCAAGCACAAAGCCGGCGAAACCATCCTGAAAAGAGGTGACAGCTGTAATCAGCTCGTATTCATACTGAAAGGCGAAGTGGCTGTTGCCACTTCATCCGCCAATGCATCGTACAGCATTACGGAGTACCTGCAAGCGCCCCATCTGATAGAGCCGCAGTCCATGTTCGGCATGAACACTTCTTACACATCCACGTATGTAGCAGAAACCGAAACACATACGGTAGATATCAGCAAGAATTTCGTATTGAATGAGTTGTTCGGCTATGACATATTTCGTTTGAATTACATGAACATCATCAGCAACCGGTCACAAAACCTGAACAACCGCCTTTGGGCAGCATCTTCCGACAGCCTCGAGAAGCATATCAGCAACTTCATCCTGGCTCATGTCGAACGCCCCACAGGTAAGAAAATCCTAAAAGTCAAAATGGAAGAACTTGCCCAGATCGTCAATGACACCCGCATGGGGGTATCGAAAGCACTGAACGGCATGCAGGAAAAGAATCTACTGGAGCTTCACAGAGGGGAAATAGTGATTCCAGATATAAATAAATTGCTATAAATAAAGCAGATTCATTATAAAAAGAAGCCCGAAGCATTTTCCATGAAACGCTTCGGGCTTTATTATTCGGAGTATCTCTTACTCCCACTCTATCGTTGCGGGCGGCTTCGACGAGATATCATAGGTTACGCGATTCACCCCTTTTACCTTATTGATAATGTCATTGGAAACCTTGCCGAGGAATTCGTAAGGCAGGTGCGCCCAGTCGGCAGTCATGGCATCGGTAGAGGTCACGGCACGCAGGGCAACGGCACGTTCGTAGGTACGCTCGTCTCCCATCACGCCAACGGACTGTACGGGAAGCAGGATAACGCCTGCCTGCCAAACCTGGTGATAAAGCGCAGTTTCGTTGCCGTCGGCATCCTTCACCTTCCAGTCGCGCAGGCCTTGGATAAAGATATCGTCGGCATTCTGCAGGATGGCTACTTTCTCCGGGGTGATGTCACCCAGGATGCGGACAGCCAGTCCCGGTCCCGGGAAAGGATGGCGGGTAATCAAGTGTTCGGGCATTCCCAGCTCACGACCTACACGGCGAACTTCATCCTTGAACAACAAGCGAAGCGGTTCGCAGAGCTTCAGGTTCATCTTCTCGGGCAGACCGCCTACGTTGTGATGGCTCTTGATCACGGTTCCGGTGATGGAAAGCGACTCGATGCAGTCGGGATAAATCGTTCCCTGCGCCAGCCATTTCACATCTTTAATCTTGTGGGCTTCTTCATCGAATACATCGATGAAACCCTTACCTATGATCTTACGTTTCTTTTCGGGCTCCGTCACGCCTGCCAGCTCTGCAAAGAACTTGGCACTGGCATCTACGCCGATCACGTTCAGACCGAGGCACTCATAATCGTGCAACACATTCTTGAACTCGTTCTTGCGCAGCATACCGTGGTCTACGAAGATACAAGTCAGGTTCTTGCCGATGGCACGGTTCAGCAGCACGGCTGCCACCGATGAATCGACGCCGCCGCTCAGTCCGAGCACGACCTTATCGTCACCTACCTGTTCCTTCAGCTGCGCCACCGTGGTTTCGATGAACGAAGCCGCGCTCCAATCCTGCTTGCAACCGCAAACATCCACCACAAAGTTTCTCAACATCTGCGTGCCGTCTTCGGTATGATATACTTCAGGATGGAACTGTACGCCCCACATCTTCTCGCCTTCCACCTGATAAGCGGCAATCTTTACCTTGTCGGTAGAAGCAATCGTTTTGAAACTTGCAGGAATAGCAGTAATCGTGTCACCGTGGCTCATCCACACCTGGCTATTGTCCTTTACTCCCTTGAAGAGTACATTGCCCTTGTCGAAAGAGCCCAGATGAGCGCGTCCATACTCGCGGCTGCCGGCAGGTTCCACCTTGCCGCCGTTGGTGTAGGCAATGAACTGCGCACCGTAGCAGATGCCCAGAATGGGATATTTCCCACGGATCTCATTCAAATCAATTTTGAATGCACTTTCATCGTACACCGAGAACGGGCTACCCGAAAGGATAATTCCCTTTACACTCTCATCCCCTTTCGGGAATTTATTATAAGGCACAATTTCGCAATACACATTCAGTTCGCGTACGCGGCGGCCGATGAGCTGCGTGGTTTGCGAGCCGAAATCAAGAATGATAATCTTTTCTTGCATAGAAACAGAGGTGTTAGTAATTTGGAGCACAAAGATACAACTATTTTGTTATTAACTAAATCATCAATTACTAAAATTATGGCAACATCAAGAATTAAAAGCAGGTACAACTAAGCCACCCGCCACTATTGAAGCACATTCCGGCATTTTCCGATCTTTCTGATTGTTAAATTCCAAGAGACTGTAACAAGATATTAAACACACACAGAATCAAATAGCTACACGTCCAAACATTTAATACTTTTTATCATACTATAGGAATACAACCCATTGATTTTATTAATATTAATGGCTTATTGGGAATATATTTATTAGTTTTTTTCTTATATTCTGCTTGCTTATATATGTATTTCTTAATACTTTTGTCTGCGATTTGCATCGCCGTTATATCAACGGCTATACAAATCAAAAAAGACGTATTTAAGCGAACACCCTCGCAACTGATTGAAATCCAGTCTATTATACCGGAGTCAAGGTTCCATAGGTATGCCCTTATGCGAATATACCGCAACAAAATCACCCCCTCAATAATGAGTAACACATCAGAAGAAGACGGTAGAGAAACAGTCTTTTGGTATGCCATGTGCGCATATAAAAAAGAGATGTATGCCCAAAAAGAGCTGGAAAAGGAGCATATCGAATGTTTCGTCCCTATATGTTATACCATTAAAGAGTGCCACGGACGGAAAGAACGGATACTCGCCCCCGCCATATCCAATCTGGTTTTTGTCCATACCACCAGATCCGTTCTGACCGAGTTCAAGATAAGGAATCCCTATCTGCAATACATCACGCAAAAAGAAGGTTCCGGACGGAAGATTCTCATCGTACCCGACAAGCAGATGCATGAGTTCATCCGGGTCGCCCAAAAATACGAAGAAGACCTTACCTATTATAAGCCCGAAGAAATCTGCCTGACAAAAGGTACCAAAGTACGTGTCCACGGCGGAGTATTCGATGGTGTGGAAGGCACCCTGCTGAAAGTCAAAGGAAAACGGAGCAAACGAATTGTCGTGACAATACCCGGCATTGTCGCCATTGCCGCCGCCTATATAGAGCCTGAACTTATAGAAATCATACCCTGAATGCACCTTAACCTCCCCGAAGTCTCTTCCGAATTATATCAGTGGAGCAACGCAATCCTTATCGTCCTTATCAGTGCCACCCTTACGGGCATCATTATTCCCAGAATTCTGCTGATTTCATTCCGCAAGAGACTGTTCGACCCGCACGACACCCGCAAGATACATAAAGGCATTGTCCCCCGGCTGGGCGGCATTGCCTTCAAACCTGCCATCTTCTTTTCGATGCTCCTCGTCTTCGGGGTAAACGTCCTAATAGGCAGGCAAGACATGATGCAAGACTTCAACCGGCATGCCGTGGAGCTGGTATTTATGTTCTGCACCATGCTGCTGCTCTATTTCATCGGTATAGCCGACGACCTGGTCGGAGTACGTTACCGCGACAAGTTTGCCATCCAGATCTCCTGCGGCATCCTTCTGGTCATCTCCGGAATATGGATCAACAATCTCCACGGGCTTTTCGGCATTTATTCACTCAGCCCCTTCATCGGCTATCCGCTCACAATATTGGTGGTAGTGTTCATCACCAACGCCATCAATCTGATAGACGGCATCGACGGACTGGCAGCCGGGTTGAGCGGCATCGCCCTACTTTTTTACGGAGTTGTTTTCATGCAGCGAGAGCAGCAGTTTGTCTACGCCATGCTGGCTTTTGCCGCTTTAGGCACCCTCATTCCCTTTTTCTACTACAACGTATTCGGTAATGCCGAACGCGGACGGAAAATCTTTATGGGCGACACCGGTTCCCTTACCATAGGTATCCTGCTCAGTTTCCTCAGCATAGCAGCGTGCACCCATCAGCCGACGGAAAGCAGCCGGTGCAATCCTTTCGTCACCGCCTTTGCCCCTCTCATCGTGCCTTGCTTCGATGTGCTGCGGGTATTCCTCCACCGCTTGCGCAACAGGCAACCGCTGTTTTCACCAGATAAGAATCATATACATCACAAGCTACTGTGCATCGGGCTGACACAACGCCGGACAATGGTCACTCTCCTGTCCGTATCCGTCTTTTTTACCGTCCTTAACATCGGCTGTTCGCCATGGGCGGACACCAACCTGCTGCTGGCAGCGGACATTTTGCTATGGCTGGCAGCCAATGTATGGCTGACCATGATCATGAAAAAGAAAAGTATCCTGAACAAAAAAGAAAAACAATCCATAGAACCATTTCCCCATTATGCAAATTAAGAAAATCCTGCCGTTCCTGTTTACGGTAATCCTGCTGAGTTCTTGCAGTTCTTCACATCAAATTCCCTACCTGCAAGACTTGCAACCGGGAGTAGCAGAAGATCTCCAACAATCTTGCGTTATCCGCGTGAAACCCGAAGATAAAGTTTCAATCGTCGTCAACAGCAAGGACCCTTTACTATCCAACCTGTTCAACCTGCCCATCGTAGCCTATCGCGTGGGACAGACTGAAAACGCCTCTCTGAACACAAGCCAGCAAATTTCCAGCTATACCATAGACAGCCGGGGAGACATCGATTTCCCTGTCATCGGAAAAATCCATATCGACGGCATGAGCCGCGAAGAGATAGCCGCCACCGTCAAAAGCGAACTGATAAACAGAAACCTGGTGAAAGATCCCGTAGTCACGGTAGAGTTTATCAACCACAGCATTTCGGTGCTGGGTGAGGTCAGCAACCCTGGGCGTTACAACATCGACCGCGACAAACTCACCCTGCTGGATGCACTGGGCATGGCAGGCGACCTCACCATCTACGGCAAACGCGAAAACGTGCTCGTGCTACGCCAAGAAGATGGCAAGCAAGTCCCCTACCAGGTAAACCTGTGCTCGGGACGCGACCTGCTGTCGTCTCCGGTCTACTACCTGCAACAGAACGACGTAATCTATATAGAACCCAACAACGTACGTGCCCGCCAGTCCACCGTCAACGGTAACAACGTGCGTTCCTCTTCCTTCTGGCTGTCATTGGCATCGCTCATGACCACCATTGTTGTACTAATAGTCAAATAAGATTTTATGCAAAACGATAACCGCCCCAAACAGGGCGAAGACTACCTGAGACTCCAAGACCTGCTGCAACTCTGCCTTGCCAAGTGGCGCTGGTTCGTACTGTCCCTGTCCGTAATCCTCGGCATAGCCGTACTTTACATCCTGACAACCCCGCCTGTCTATACCCGTTCCGCCGACATCCTTATCAAGGAAGACAGCAAAGGAAATTCCATGTCCGGCGGCGAACTCAGTTCATTTGCCGATATGGGACTTTTCCAGAGCAGCACCAACGTGAACAACGAACTGATAGCCCTGCAATCTCCCGCTGCCATACTGGAAGTGGTGAAACGCCTGCATCTGGACGTCACCTGCCTTGCCGACGGACGATTCCACAAAGAACTGCTCTACGGTCAGAGCCTGCCCGTCAGCGTTTCATTCCCCGACCTGGCAGACAATGAATCCGCCGCCCTCACTCTCCGGTTCCAGGGGAGCAACCGCCTGCAGCTCTCCGACTTTGTACGCAACGACGAAAGCCTCGATACCGACGCCGACTGCCAGGGTATGCCCGGCGATACCCTCCACACTCCCCTGGGCAGGATCATCATCACCCGGACACCCTATTATGCCGGAGAAGAAATACCCGTCATCTACATATCCCGTAGCAGCCTCTATGCCGCTACCACCGAGTGCATACAGCGTCTCACCGCTACCCTGCCCGACGATAAAGCCGCCGTTATCAACCTCTCCTACCAGGATGTATCCATACAGCGTGCCGAAGACGTGTTGAACACCCTTATCTCCGTCTACAACGAAAACTGGGTGAAGGACAAAAACCAGATAGCCATCAGCACCAGCCGCTTCATCAACGAACGCCTGGGGGTGATAGAGCAAGAACTCGGCACTGTGGACAACGACATTTCCTCTTACAAGAGCGAACACCTGCTGCCCGACGTGCAAGCCGCCTCCAATATGTATATGGCACAGGCTAACGAGGCCAATACCCAAATCAAAGGACTGAACAACCAGCTCTATATGGCACGATACATCCGCAGCTACCTGACCGACAGCGCCAACAAGAACCAACTGCTGCCCGCCAATTCAGGCATCGAGGACACTAACTTAGGAAACCAGATCAACGCCTACAACGAGAAGCAACTGCAACGCAACAGCCTGATAGCCAACAGCAGCGAGCAGAATCCGCTCGTCATCGACCTGGATCATGCCCTCGCCTCACTGCGAAGCGCCATCATCACCTCCATAGACAACCAACTGGAGACACTGAAAACCCAGCTGCGCAACCTCGAACAGAGCGAGCGGCAAAGCACCGCCCGCATTGCCGCCAACCCCACGCAAGCCAAATACCTGCTATCCGTAGAGCGGCAACAGAAAGTGAAAGAATCCCTCTACCTCTTCCTCCTGCAAAAGCGCGAAGAGAACGAGCTCTCGCAGGCGTTCACCGCCTACAACACGCGGCTCATCACCCCGCCTACCGGCAAGATGATACCCACCGCCCCGGTAAAACGAAATATACTGCTGGTAGCATTTGCCATCGGACTATTACTCCCTACGGCCGTCATCTTCATCAGAGAGAACACCAATACCACCGTACGCGGCAAAAAAGACATCGAGAGCCTGGCTATTCCGTTCATCGGAGAAATACCCTTCGCCTTCCACCAAAAGAAACGCTTCTCCCTGCGCAGGAAAAAAGAAGATCCGGCAACCATTGTCGTGAAAGAAAAGAGCCGCAACGTCATCAACGAGGCATTCCGCGTAGTGCGTACCAACCTGGAGTTCATGGCGGGACAGGACAACCGGCACCAGATAGTAATGGTAACCTCCATCAATCCGGGCAGCGGAAAGACCTTCATCACAATGAACCTTTCCACCAGCCTTGCTATCAAGAAGAAAAAGGTCGTTATCGTCGATATGGATATGCGCCGTGCCAGCCTGAGCAAGCTGGTTGACTCGCCCCAAACAGGGCTTGCCAATTACCTGAACGGACAAATAAACGACTGGCAGTCCATCGTGGTGCGTGGTACGGGCGATATATTGCCCGACGTTATCCCGGTAGGCATTCTGCCGCCCAATCCTGCGGAACTGCTGTTCAGTCCCCGCCTGGAGCAGCTCATGACCGCCTTGCGTACGCAGTACGATTACATCTTCATAGACTGTCCGCCCGTAGAGATTGTGGCAGATACTTCCATCATCAGCAAATGGGCGGACCAGACCATATTCGTGATTCGTACCGGACTGATGGAACGGGAGATGCTGACAGTGGTCCAAGACTACTATACAGCAAACAAGTTGAACAACATGGCATTGCTGCTCAACGGCACCACTGCCGCCTACAACCGCTATGGCTACCACCGTTACGGCTATCACTACGGCTACGGAAATTATGTTACGAACTGATTCAAACCGGAGTGAATATGTTCAATCTCTTTCCAAGAAAAGTCCACTTGCCCGAAAGCGGCATTCTCAACGGGATGACCGACTGCCATTCGCATCTGCTCCCCGGAGTGGACGACGGAGTAAGCCGGATGGAAGAATCGCTCGAAATCCTGGACAAAATGGAAAGCCTGGGCGTCCGCAAGGTATGGCTCACTCCGCACGTGATGGAAGACATTCCCAATACCACCCTCTCCCTGCTCACGAGGTTCAGACTGCTGAAAACGACTTATTCCGGCACGATACGGCTCGCCCTGGCAGCCGAATACATGCTCGACCATCTATTTGAGGAGAGGCTGGAAACCGATGACTGGCTCCCCCTGTGCGAAAAGGGCAGGCTATACCTGCTGGTGGAGACTTCCTGCTACAGCCCGCCCATGAACCTGCTGTCCACTCTCGACCGCATCCGTGCGAAAGGCTGTTTCCCCTTGCTGGCACATGCCGAGCGCTACCGCTATATGGATATGTCCGATTACCGGGCCTTGAAGAAAGAAGGGATCTCTTTCCAGTTGAACCTCTCCTCGCTGGCGGGTATGTACGGCAAGCCTGTACAGGAAAAGGCCGAATCCCTGCTCAAGGCAGGGATGTACGACCTGGCAGGCACTGATACGCACTCCTTGGAGTATCTCAATGCACTGCTCCGAGCAAGGATTGACAGTCGAAGCATGGACAAGCTTTCGGTATGCTCCCGGGCATGTCGCGATGTCCCCTGAGCCGGGCTTGCGGAAAAAGCTCCAGCAACTTCCGCACGAGCGACCTCAGCTGTTCTGTCTGCTCCGGAGTACGCGTGTCGGCGGGATGCCCGTCCGGGTCCAGTCCGCCTTCATAGCAGATGCCGATGGAACACCGGTTGAAGGGGCGGCAATGGGCGCCTACTTCGAGCAGCCGGCGATGCTGGCTGACGCTGCCGTCGCGGCGGATAAAAAAATGATAGCCGATGGTACGGAATCCGCGGGCACGATGGTCATGCAGCAGTTGCTCCACGGTATAGTCGCGGTTGCAACGGGTGGCGGAGCAGTGCACGATGATGTAGCGCACCGAGTCGGTGGAGTCCATCATCAGTCCGTTTTCCACCCCGGCGAGGAGCCGGCGCTCATCGAGCACCTCTTCCCCGCCCAGGGTCATAGGAAAAGTATCCTGTATCATAACAAATGTCCTATAAAGGGTGAACAACTGGTGACGCCCAGCGCCGTGAGGGCGGCAATGGCGGCTTGGATGAGGGTCACCCAGGTAATTTTCTTTTTCGTAATACTCTCAATCATAATCATTGAAGTTTAACAATTTATAATTAGTAATTAATCTTATCCCATGGGATTCTCATCCAAGTCTCCGTCACTGCCTCCTTCACCGCCACCCACGTTGCCCGGGTCGGACGAGTTCACCTGTTTGACGACTTTTCCATCCTTGTCGTAGCAAGTGATGTTGATAGAGGTGTTCTTCAACTCCTGCTTGATGGCAACGCTGGGCGTGAAGATGACCTTGCGGGTGGAAATGAGTTCCGTACTCACATCGTCCACCTTTTCCACCGCTTCGGCCTGTACGCCGAAACGCATGGTTCCCAATCCCGGTATGGCTACGGAGTGTCCTTCGGTTGCCCACGCCCTGATGACGTCTCCGATGGCTTCCCAAGAGGCATTGATGGTTCCTTTGGAGATTCCCGAACGCATAGCGGCTTCGGCAATGACCTTTTCCTGCTTCAGCGTGCTGTAAATTTCAGCTTGCATAATGAAGCGATACTTCCCTGCTGAGGGACCTACAGACAGTTTCGTCTGACGAGCTTTTACTTTGATTCCCATGATGGTAGTTGTTAGTTGATAGTTGATAATTGATAAATGATAGTTAGATAGTTATAACTTCCGGGGACAAAGGTAAGAGGCGGCGAGGCGTCACTGAGGGGGTTCGATGGGTTTTGCAGGGTTTCGCTTACGGAACGCCCAAGTGGGCGACAATAAGCGCCACCTGGCGGGAGGTAAGCAGCTTTTGCGAACGATGGTAGCCGGTGGCTTCCAGTTCTTGCAACAACGGTGGACAGCCGTAAATCCAACGCATCAGGCGGTTGGTGGCGGACTCAGGAGTTATGGTAGGAAAATAGAGAAGAGCCAGTTCGCTCTTGCTCATGACGATGGGACGGAAAAGAGGATTCATTTCGTTCATTGAGAATTGAAAATTGAAAATTAATAATTGAGGCTTTAAAATTTTTAGGCAGTTGGGAAAATATTTTTTCCCAGTTGGGCATCACACCCACACGTACGTGTGCGTATGCGCGAGACAAACTCATACTCTCCCCTGGCGGTCTTCACCAACTGTCCCTTGTCGGACATACGTTTCAGCAGGGAGTCAATCGTACCCACGGGCATTCCGCAGCTGGCGGCAGCCTGCAAGGCCTGACTGCGGGTGAAGTTCAGGGGAAGCAAGTCCAGTACCGCTTCTTGCGGCGCAGCCTGCTGCACGGATTCGGCAGCCGGAAGGAACGAAAGGATGCGGCACGAATGCTGGTACAAGGGCTCTACGAGCGCCAGTACGGCATGGAAGTCCGGGCTGCTGACGCTGAGGTCGAACTGCGACACCACCCCGTCGGTCACATTCTCGTGCGGCGTATGGGGCGAGGGCGACAGCCCCGGACAGGCCATCAGCCTATGCACCAGATCATCCGCCGTTTTTCCGGTGTCAGGCCTTGGAGCGCCGTCTTCCTGTCCCGCCATCAGCAGCCCGTCGAGCGAACGCAACAGCGCCACCACGCTCATGATGCGGCAGATGTTGACGGCAATA
>OGZX01003037.1_pt1 | contig 12246 bp, 10 predicted proteins | sample 1576881 | NCBI WGS metagenome assembly OGZX01 (sample SAMEA3541542, study PRJEB24748) | human gut metagenome | biome: human gut; feature: human-associated habitat; material: faeces | place: China | collected 2012
TTGTCAATCGAAATCTACGATCACTTTTACCAAGAATGTCTACACGCCGCAGTATGCCAAAGGATTCGACATCATGGGTGCGGATAATACGGAAAGTACGATCATTCACGTACGAAATCCTTGGCAGGGGGCAAAAGACGTGGAGATGTCCTACTTCGTATCCCGAAACGGGGAGCAAGCCCCGAAAGATTTTGACGGAGTTGTCATCCCTGCGGGAGCGAAACGGATCGTGTGCATGTCATCATCTTATATCGCCATGTTGGATGCCATAAACCAAGTGGAACAAGTGGTGGGAGTTTCCGGCATTCATTTTATCACAAACCCGTATATCAACGAGCATAAAAAGACGATTAAAGATATGGGGGCAGAAATTAACTACGAGTTACTCGTGGGATTAAACCCGGACCTTGTACTTCTTTACGGGATTGGAGACGCACAAACCACGGTTACCGATAAACTGAAAGAATTGAACATTCCTTACATGTACGTGGCCGAATACCTGGAAGAATCGCCATTAGGGAAAGCCGAATGGCTGGTTGCCATTTCCGAACTGACTGACAACCGGACGGACGGGATCAAAGTATTCCAGGCAATCCCCGAACGCTATAACAAGTTGAAACAATTAACGGCAAACGCAATCGAACGCCCGACCGTCATGTTGAATACGCCTTGGAACGACAGCTGGTCAATGCCTTCCGTGAAAAGTTACGCGGCACAATTAATTTCGGACGCAGGGGGAGAATATATTTACAAGAAAAACACCTCTCACGGGGCCGAGCCGATTGGCCTGGAGACGGCCTACGGGCTGATCCGGGAAGCAGATATTTGGTTGAATGTCGGCATGGCTACCACGATGGATGAACTGAAAAACATGAATCCGAAATTCAAGGATGCAAAAGCAATTCGGCAAAAGAAAGTCTATAATAACAATTTACGCCTAAACCCCGGAGGAGGAAATGATTACTGGGAGTCGGGATCGGTTCATCCGGACATCGTACTCCGGGATTTAATAAAGATTTTACATCCGAAATTAATTTCGGAAGAACTATATTATTATAGACACTTGGAATAGCTTAGAATTTAAAGTTTAAGAGATAAAAGAACTTGTAACCTAACCTGTAATTCTATACATGAGCCGTAACACGATCATATTCACGCTTCTGATCCCCCTAGTCGTCATCTTGTTCGTATTTGACTTACTATCGGGAGACACAACACTTTCCGCAGGACAAGTATGGAATGTGTTCACGGGCAACGAAACCGACGAAACAACCCGTAATATCGTGCTGTCCATCCGACTGGTAAGGGTGATCGTGGCAATCTTGATCGGCGTGGCTCTCTCGATAAGCGGCTTACAGATGCAGACCGTTTTCCGAAATCCTTTGGCAGATCCCTATTTACTGGGAGTGAGTTCCGGCTCGGGATTGGGCGTTGCCTTTTTTATTCTAGGCGCACCCCTACTCGGGTTGGCACATTCCGGATTTTGGCAGTCCGTGGGAATTGTCGGGGCAGGATGGGGTGGCGCTGTTATGGTGTTGCTACTGATAGCAATCATCAGTCGTTACGTGAAAAATATTCTCGGTGTGTTGATCATGGGAGTAATGATCGGCTACATCGCAGGAGCCATCATACAGATTTTACAATACTTAAGTTCAGCGGAACAACTGAAAATGTTTTTCCTATGGTCGATGGGCTCCCTAGGACACGTTACAACCACGAAACTTCTTATCATGATTCCTGTGATTTGCGTGGGAATCATACTCGCAATCTATTGTATCAAAGCATTGAATCTTTTGTTGTTGGGAGAAAATTATGCTCAAACCATGGGATTAAATATTCGACGAGCCCGGACACTCATTTTCATATCGACGACATTACTCACCGGAACTGTAACCGCCTTTTGCGGTCCGGTAGGTTTTCTTGGGCTTGCCATTCCTCACGTGGCTCGAATGTTGTTCAATGATGCCGACCACCGGACGCTTTTACCGGGAAGTATATTACTAGGTATCATGGCCATGCTGCTATGTGATATTATTGCTAAAACACTCGTACTACCTATCAACTGTATCACCGCCTTACTAGGAATTCCGGTGATCATATGGGTTGTATATAAAAACCTTCGACCAGCATGATACAATTAGAAGCATTAACCTTAGGATACGGGCAACAAATTCTGCTGGACCACGTGTCTGCTAATTTGGACGGGGGCGGGCTAATCGCCCTGCTGGGACGTAACGGTAGCGGAAAAAGTACTTTACTACGGGCCACGGCCGGGCTAGGAACAATCAAGTCCGGGCGAATATTACTGGCAGGGAAAGACCTCGCCGAGTTGCGACCAGAGGAACTGGCTCGTACCGTCAGTTTCGTCACGACCGAAAAAGTACGGATTCCTAACCTGAAATGCCGGGATGTGGTTGCCCTCGGGCGGGCACCCTACACGAACTGGGTAGGACGTTTGCAACCGCAAGATCGAGAAATCGTTGCCAAATCCCTAGCATTACTCGATATGTCCGCCTACGCCGAACGAACGATGGACCAGATGTCAGACGGGGAATGCCAGCGAATCATGATCGCCCGAGCCCTCACACAAGATACTCCCATCATCCTGCTTGATGAACCTACCTCTTTCCTGGACCTACCGAACCGTTACGAACTGGGGATTTTATTGCAAAAGTTGGCTCACAAACAAAACAAATGTATCCTTTTTTCAACCCACGAACTCGACATCGCTCTCACGCTCTGTGATTCCATCGCCTTGATTGACCATCCGCATTTACATTACCTGCCCACACGACAGATGATCAACAGCGGTCATATCGAACGCCTGTTTCGTAACGAGACTATCACGTTCGATCCGAAAGAATTGCGCATTCGTATACGATGAAAGGCCTCGAAACAGTAGGCGTTAAACCTGTCATTTATTGTCGATAATCATATAAAATTGAGTATCTTTGTTCTATTATTATCGTATAAACGAATGCGCATGAGTGAGAAAATTTACCCCATAGGTATCCAGAATTTCGAAAAGATTCGGAAAGAAGGTTATTTCTACATTGACAAAACTGCCTTGATTTACCGACTGGTAAAAACGGGTAGTTATTATTTTCTCAGTCGCCCGCGTCGTTTTGGCAAGAGCCTCTTAATCTCAACATTGGATGCCTATTTTCGAGGAGAAAAGGAGTTATTTAAAGGATTAGCTATTGAGAAGTTGGAAAAAGATTGGGTGCAACGTCCGGTGTTGCATATCGATCTGAATATCGGAAAATATGATGCCCCCGATAGCTTGGATAAAATATTGAACGAGGCTCTCGTCAAGTGGGAATCGGTGTTTGGCACGGGTGCCGGAGAAAGTACCCTGGCCCTACGCTTCAAAGGAGTTGTGGAACGAGCCTACAAACAATCCGGACAACGGGTTGCCATCCTTGTCGACGAGTACGACAAACCCCTGTTACAAGCCATCGGCAACGAGGAGCTTCAACGGGAATACCGCAACACGTTGAAACCTTTTTACGGGGTACTTAAAACGATGGACGGGTGTATCCAGTTTGCCATGCTGACGGGAGTGACCAAATTCGGTAAGGTAAGCGTGTTCAGTGACCTGAACAACCTGGAAGATCTTTCCATGTGGAATGAATACGTTACTCTTTGCGGTGTCAGCAATCAAGAAATACATGAAAATTTAGAAGAAGAACTACATGAATTTGCCAAGGTTCAAAATATGACATACGATGAAGTCAACGCTGAACTGGGAAAATGGTATGACGGGTATCACTTCACGCATAACTCTATCGGCATCTACAATCCGTTTAGTCTACTCAACGCATTCAAGCGGAAAGATTTCGGCAATTATTGGTTCGAAACGGGTACACCAACCTATCTCGTAGAGCTACTGAAACGCAATCATTATGATCTGGAACGCATGGCCAACGAGGAAACCAGTTCCGATGTCTTGAACAGCATTTACGGTGACGAACAACCCATCCCCGTGATCTTCCAGAGCGGGTACCTCACGATAAAAAGCTTTGATAAAGAATTCGGACTATATCGCCTAGGATTTCCAAATAAAGAAGTGGAAGAAGGTTTTATCAATTTCCTGATGCCTTTTTACACCCGGTTCAACAAAATTGAAGCTCCATTTGAAATACAAAAATTCGTCCGTGAAATACGTGCAGGACAACTGGAGGCCTTTTTTAATCGATTGAAAAGCTTCCTGGCCGATACTCCTTACGAACTGATCAGCGAGCAGGAAAGGCATTATCAAAACGTGCTTTTCATCATCTTCAAATTGGTCGGTTTCTACACGGAAGTCGAGTACCACACTTCCGAGGGACGCGTGGATCTCGTGTTGAAAACTAACGATTACATTTACATCATGGAATTTAAACTGAATGGCAGTGCCGAAGAGGCCTTGCAACAAATCCATGACAAGCATTACGCTCAACCATTCCAATCAGATAAGCGCAAGATATTTAAAATTGGCGTGAACTTCAGTTCGAAAACAAGGAATATCGAGAAATGGATCGTGGAATCTTGACGTACGAATTCATCCCGCCAAGAGACAACACAGAAATAGATTCTATTCCACGAATTATTTCTTGGCGATGACTTTCAAAATCAAGAAACCTGGATTCCAAGTTTCCGGAAGTTCTTCGGGTGACCGAAAAGGACAAACACATCCTTTTCGACAAAAACGGTTTCATCAGACGGATTATTCATCACCAATGATTTATCGATTTTAGCATCATAGCGTTTTAAAGCAATCAATTTTAAGCCGAATTCTTCCTCGAATTTCGCATCACCTAATTTCCGCCCGATGAAACGAGACGGTATTTCCCACTCGATGATCAAATGATCGTCATCAACAACGTAAGAATCTATGGTTGTCCCCAATTCTACTTTTGTCGCGAAAAAATCGGCATATTCCCATTCCGGATTGATGGTTTCCGTTATTCCCATAGACTTTAGAATCACCTTATGCACCGGTGAAATGGCCCGAGCCACGATACGTTTCACGCCAAACTGTTTCAATAACGCAATGACAAACAGGGATGTCCCAAAATCTTTCCCGAATACAACGAACACCACGTCTACTTCTGTCAAAGGTAACGTTTGTAACGCCTGTTCATTTTTCACATCCAATGCCACGGTATTCGTGATGGAATCCTTGTATAAATTAATCTTACTGATGTCGGAATCCACTCCCAACACTTCGTTTCCCCGTTTGGTCAGACGCTGCGATAGTGCAAGTCCGAAATTACCTAATCCAAATACGATACACTTCATAATAATTTTCAATTGATTAAACGATTACGGTTTCATCGGGATACGTGTAAAGTTTTACTTCCTGATGACGAATGAAACAAGCCAAAAGGGTGATTAAACCTACACGACCGACAAACATAGTGAGAGCAACGACCATTTTACTTGCCACGCATAAATGGGGTGTCAAATCCAAAGTCAATCCCACCGTTCCCAAAGCTGAAACAATCTCAAAAACAGCCTGAGTCAAGGTTGCCTTCGGTTCTAAAACCACGATAACAAAAACAGCCGGAATGATCCACAGGATAGAAAGCATGATGATTGAATGTGCCCGGTTCACGTTCTCCCGAGTTAATTGACGATGCGCGATGACAACCCGATCGTTCCCCAGGAGATTCGCCCATATATTTTTTAAGGCAATCACGAAGGTAGTCACCTTGATACCACCTCCCGTGGACATCGGAGCCGCACCAATCCACATTAAGGCAATCGTGAGAAGGATTGTCGGAACGTGCAGCATGGGCATATTCACGTTGTTAAAACCTGCTGTACGAGGGGTGACGGCTGCCATAAAAGAAGTGGCAAATTTTCCCGTAAATGACATTCCATCCAACACGTTATGATTTTCAAATATCCAAAACAAGGCCGTACCCACAACAAGTAAGATTAAAGTGGTCGGTAGCACGATACGCGTTGTCGTACTCACGATACGGGGTTCGTAAACCACCTTGTAATTCATTCCCAACAAGCATTTGATCTTATTCCGAATACCGTAATGCAGGAGCCGCCCGTAATTGAACAAGATCGGGAATCCGATACCACCAAATATAATCAAAAAAGCCAGAATAACCTGCAAGCCATACAAATGCCTGATCAAAGGATCATAGAGATTACCCGGCAACGTGGAGAATCCCGCATTACAGAAAGCCGAAACGCCATGAAACAGGGCAAAAAAGAGTTTATTGTCAATTCCCACCACATCTTGTACTTGCACATAGACAAGGTAAACACCTATCCCCTCAATGATAAACGTAGTTAGGATGATGTACACGACCGTCCGGAAAATATCGCTCAAAGAGGCCTCATTCAACAGATTTTTCATCATGAACTGATCATGAAAAGAAGTCCCGCTCAAAAATGACATGGCAAAAAAGCTGGTAAAAGTCATCACTCCGATTCCCCCGACCTGAATCAACATGAGTAGCACGACCTGCCCGGTCAACGTGAAGGTGGTTCCGGTATCAACGACAGTCAACCCGGTCACACACACGGCACTTGTCGAGGTAAATAAGGCATCCGTGAAGCTAATCCCCTCGTACGTGGCATTAGGTAATCTCAGTAAGACTGCCCCGAACAAGATGATGAACAAAAAACTCGCGGCAAAAAGAACTTCCGCTTTTACCCGACTTCGTAGGACAACAAATAGCTGTTTCGAAAGTTGTATGATACTCAATAGTAATACCACGCCATACGTCAGAATCCGTTCGACTTTGAAAAGAAAGGGATTGGTTGCCTCGAAATCCGGTCGGTCAAAATGTTTGGAAAACAAGGTCAAGGCAAACAGAAAAAGTAATACCAACACTTCTATCCAGAATCCTTTTTCCGCTCGTAGTAGCCTGAAATTAAACAAAAACCGCAACAAACCAAGAACCACGAAAAGGCGTATGATAGCCCGATAGGTGTAATATATCTCATGAGAATAATCAGCCGGCATATCAAAGCCGAAGCGATAAATGACTAAAATAATCGCAAGAAAAGAGGCCAGAAATAACAACACATTACTTACCAGCTCGACAATCTGTTTTACAGACCTATAAATTTTTCTCGCCCGATAACGAAGTTCCACTGAAAACATAACACCAACTTTTTTAATAAATAACGTTAAGTGATGATTTCAGGTTACACAAATTGTCAATAATTATTTACCCCGCTAGGTACCAAGCCTACAAAAACAGACTCCACCACAATTATTTCATAAATACAAAGTAAACAGCCAGCACCAAACAAACACAAGCAGCCAAGTGATTCCATTGAAAAGTTACGCCTTTGAAGAAAAGCATGGAGAAAATAATGAAGATGGTTAACGTAATCACTTCCTGAACCACCTTTAACTGCATCAGGGAAAAAGGTCCCCCGTTTCCAATGAATCCCAAGCGATTAGCCGGAACCTGGGCACAATATTCAAATAACATTTCGAATTAACCCATGACAGAAAATATTGATTATCTTTGTGATATCTATTTAGGAACAAAGTTATGAAAAAAGCTATTACTTATATTCGAGTTTCAACTAAAATGCAAGATGTTGCAAGACAAAGGATGAAAATTCAAGAGTATTGCGATCGAAACAACTATGAAATTGTTCAAGAAATTGTAGATTACGGAATTTCTGGGGCAAGAGCTGATCGAGAAGGCTATATTAAGTTACAATCTCTTACAGATAAAGATGGAGAAATATTAGTAATTTCAGAATTATCTCGATTGAGCAGGGAGGAAACATTAATTACAGTCAATACAATTCAAAATATTATATATAATGGCTTAGACGTGGTATTTTTAGACGATGCAAGTAAATATTATAAAGCTAATCAAGCTCTGAATTTAATAGAACTAATAACCTTACTTGTTAGTGCAGACAAAAATGCAAAAGAAAGAATCGAAATAAAAAGAAAAAATCAAGAAGGCAAACAAGCTATATTATCAAATAACCCCTATGCTATGGTTGATGGCAATATACCTTTTGGCTTCCAAGCAATCTATAATCCTAATGGACGTAGACCTAAAAAAATTCTCGAAGAAAATGAACAAGAAGTTGAACACATAAAAAAAGTCTATGAATTAATATTATCAGGATATTCACTTGGAGAAGTCGCAAGATACTTCAATAATAGAAATATTACATTTAGAGGATTCTTTGTTACCAGACAATTATTAGGTAGATTAATTAAACATTCTATTTACAAAGGAGTTAGAGAAAGGAAATTAAAATTCGATAGAGAAGAAGCAAGCATCATTTCTGTCAATATTAAACCAATAATTACACCAGAAGATTTTGACAGGGCAAATCTTTTGGTAAAAGAAAATCATAAATATAAATCAACTGGCAAAAATTTATACAACCCATTAAAAGGAATTTTCAAATGTCGATGTGGACGTTCCATGATTGTAAAGGACAAGAAACCAGAAAAGGCTGTCACCAAACTCACATACAGATGTAGTTACGTGGGAACAGAAGACAATCCTATTGCCTGCCATTTCAAGGATGAAATCTCTTATCATCTAACCAATGAAATTATATATAGCTTATTCAAATACATGAATTATAGTGAAAATATTGACTTTTTCAAAGGACAAATTGATAACAAAGTACAAAACTTAATTGAAGAGATTGACGGTTTGAATAAACAAATCAAAAATAAAGAGTTAGTTCGTTCAAACCTAGAAGCAGAAAATCAAGAATTAGTACAAAGCTATTTAGAAGCACGTTCTTCCACATTACGCACTGCGGTACAAAACAAACAAATCGAAATAGAAAATAAAATTGAAGCTCTTAAAAAAGAAATGGACAAACTAACTGATGCGAAACTCAGTAAAGAAGCTGATAAACTAAGATTAATAGACACCAGAAAAAAAGAGAAACTAGATAATCTTAATATTCAGGAAAAAGGAGAATTATTCCACAAACATCTTGCCTCTGTTACCTATTACACTGTCACTATGATGCAAGGTTTTTATGTCATTCAATTTAGGAGTGGTTTAGAGTTCATCATTGCTGTTAGAAAAACTGCTAGAAGCCCTCTAGTTTCTATCTTACCAGATAAATATACGCTAAACAAAGATACCCTTCTAATTACAGAATATAAAGAAACATCTAAAAATACAAGTCTAAAAAATTTCTCCCTAAACACTACTGTTACAACAAAAGAAATAACTATTCAAGAATATCTAAAAAGTGAAATTGCAGAACTAAGATCATTAAGAATAGACTATTCATATCGAAAACAGTATAATGAAAACTTAAAAATGAAACGTGAAGAATGAATATGCTTCCTTCATCAAAACTAATTCCTATTTTTTCTAAATTAGAAAGATAGCTCATTTGAAGCATATAAACATATTTGTTTTACAAAATTCAATAATTATATTTGTACAAATTAATTTAACAACATGAAATACAAAACACGTCACACAATATTGTCATTTAGTGCGATAGGATTACTTGCCTTACTTTTGTTCATTGTTGGCAAATATATTTGGATATTTCATGGTGGAATATCAGAAGAACATCAAAGATGGGGTGAGTTTGGCAACTTCTTTGGTTGTGTTACAAGCTTACTTGCTTTTATTGGTGTATTATATACAATAAGACAAACTAATATTCAAGAAGAACGAAGCATTTTTTTTCAATTATTAGAATTATATAAAGATAAAGTTCATTCAATGGTTTATTCTAATTCTCAAATTAGAAATAAATCTTTGAAAGAAGAACAATATCCCCAAACTGATGCAAAAGGAAGAAATGAAACGGGACTCGTGGCATTTGAGTTATACACAAACAAACTTCAGAATTATTTTGTTTTATATTTATTATACAAACGAACGAGCAAGGCTAACAATGAAGATGATTTATGGTATGATGTTGAAGATGAATCCACATTAATTAAGCTAAATAAAAGCCTCTATTCTTTATTTAATGCCATTTCTGTAGATTTCTTCATTACTTTTAAATATAAAATGAACAACAATTTTGAAAACACCCTTAAAATACTTTCCTCAAACATGGATGATCAATCATTATCATTATTAGGGACATATCTAATTACAAGTTTTAAAAAGAATCATGATTATAAAAATATATATTTAGCAATGAAATATGCCGCAGACACTTTATACAGTGACAATCAACAATATTTAGGTCAATATTTTCGTACCATATACTACATTTTAGACACCATCAAAGATTTTAAAAATTGGTCTATTGATTCAAAAATATTTAGATCTCAATTATCTAGGTATGAATTAATTGTTTTACTATTTAACATGATTAGCAGTCAATCAACAAAAAAAACTATTAACTTATATAAAGAATGCGACATATTCAATAATTTATACTTAAATGATATTTATTTCAACAGTAATATAGCTTCGAAATCTAACGATAGATTTATTTATAACATTCTAAAAGAATTCTCAATGGATACTCAAGAAAAAAATTAGGACACTCGTATCTCCATAACGAGTGCACTAATCTTAAAATGACAAAGATTCATAGGTCTGCGCAACCTCTTCCTGCCTCAATCCAATATACCGTCTTGTGATAGCCAAAGAGGAATGGTTAAACATATCCATAAGCATGACTAAAGCCCTTTCAGCATTCTTTGGATTCTGGTTGTAAACCTGCCTCCCAAAAGTCTTGCGTAAACTATGGCAGGAAAAGTTTTTGACGTTTACCCTGTACTTAGCCTTTACCTGCTTTAGAATCCTGTTTAGCTGTTGGGTGGAGTAAACGGTTTTCTTCTGGCTTAGAAAGACAGGAGAATTGAGGCAAACGGGGTTAATGTGGTTGTAACAATCCGTGATAAACTTCTTTAGTTGTGGAGAAATGGGAATAGTCCTTTTCTTCTCCGTTTTGTGTTCCGTGATGGTGATTTCATCCTTATCCAGAATCAACAACCAAGTGAGTTGCTTCATGTCATACACACGTAATCCCCAGAAAGAACCTAGCGTGATAAACAAAGCGATTTTATAATTCCCGTCCTGTATTAGTTTCCTAGTTAGATTAAGCATATCAGCCCAATCCAGACGGTCTGCCGTGGTGTTAGAATACTTCAAACTCATAATGTTCAAATTTGTAAGATTAAATATATAAGTGAATATTTTATGGAACCAGAAAATAGCCCCAAATTGTAAGTGATTGATACAGAGAGAAACGTTCACTAATTGTAGAAGTGAACATTCCACAAATAAAAAGGGCTTGCTTCTGGTGAAGTAAACCCTGTATACAGAGAATGTAATTTAAACTGTATTAGCAAAATTAATTATTTGCTTCTTTGCTGACACAGTTTAAATTATATTCTCATTAATTTTTGATATATGCAATCCAAATATTTATTGCTGTAAGTATCAATGATATTACTGAAATTACAATGGCAATCCAACTTTTCTTGGCGTTCTTGAGAGTCTGTATTTTCAAATCCTCTTCTATTTTCTTGTTTGAATGTTTTCTTGTGTAACCTCCATTTTGGATATACTTTATTCCCAAATCTGTTATTTCTGGCAAATATAAATCTTCTTTCCTTTTAAATTCAATTAGTCCATCTGATAATAATCTTCTTTGTAGAAATTCGGTTTCCCAATCTTCATGCCCTCCTTTTTTAAATAATGTTTTGCAAATGAAGTCCATTGTTAATCTTTTGTCATCTTCTCCATTATTTCCAATCTTGGTAGAGATACGAGATAATAAACCATATAAGATTTTATCTAATTTTTCATCATGCGTCATAATCACTCTTATTCATATAGCTCACTTATTTTTTCAAACCAGCCTTTTATTTCTTCAAAAGCATCTAGTTGTACCAGCATTTCTTTTGTTAATCGTTTTGCTAAACATCCATTTACAATAGACTTAACTTCTCCTTGTTTTAATCCTGTTTTGGAAGCAAAGAATGTAGGTAGATCTTCGTTATCCCAATCTGAAATGGAATTACAATCTACTGTTTTGAAATATTCATTATAGATTTCTTTTGGAATGTAGTTCTCAAGTTCTCTTTTTTTTGTTAATACGGCAAAAGATTTATCTGGACGGCTATTAATCTTCTCTGCTTGTTCTTTGTATTGTTCAGTGTTCCTTCCTGAGCTTGAATCTCTATCATAGATATGGAACTCTATGACATTTGAATCTTTTAGATAATATCTTTCTACCCAATTTTTTAGATTACCTCCTATCATGGGAATAATGCTTATCTGTTTTTCTTCTAAATCAATAATA
>OGZX01003046.1_pt1 | contig 12230 bp, 5 predicted proteins | sample 1576881 | NCBI WGS metagenome assembly OGZX01 (sample SAMEA3541542, study PRJEB24748) | human gut metagenome | biome: human gut; feature: human-associated habitat; material: faeces | place: China | collected 2012
CTGTTGCATGTAAAGACTGGTTGACCAACAAGGTAGACCGTTCCGTAACAGGTAAAGTAGCCCGCCAACAATGCCAGGGCGAATTGCAGTTGCCGTTGAGCGACTGCGGTGTGGTTGCCCTGGATTATCGTGGCGAGAAAGGTATCGCTACTTCCCTGGGACATGCCCCGCAAGCAGCGCTTGCCGATCCGGCTGCCGGTTCCGTACTTTCTGTCAGCGAAGCATTGACCAACCTGGTTTGGGCACCGCTTACCGAAGGACTGGACAGCGTATCCCTCTCCGCCAACTGGATGTGGCCTTGCCGCTCACAGGAAGGTGAAGACGCACGCCTGTACACGGCAGTAAAAGCATTGAGCGACTTCTGCTGCGCACTGCAAATCAATGTACCGACGGGTAAAGACTCCCTCTCCATGACTCAGAAATACCCTGATGGAAGCAAAGTCATTGCTCCGGGTACGGTCATTGTTTCTGCCGGCGGCGAAGTATCCGACGTGAAGAAAGTAGTTTCTCCCGTGCTGGTAAATAACGAAAAGACTACTCTTTATCATATCGACTTCAGCTTCGACAGCTTGAAGCTGGGCGGCTCCGCCTTTGCACAATCCCTGGGCAAAGTAGGCGACGAAGTACCTTGCGTACAAGATGCCGAATACTTCCGCGATGCCTTCCTTGCCGTACAAGAGCTGGTAAACAAAGGATTGATTCTTGCCGGACACGACATTTCTGCCGGTGGTCTTATCACTACCCTGCTGGAAATGTGCTTTGCCAATGTAGAAGGCGGTCTGGAAATCAACCTGGACAAGATGAAGGAACAAGACCTCATCAAGATATTGTTTGCCGAGAACCCGGGTATCGTTATCCAGGTAAGCGACAAGCACAAAGAAGAAGTTAAGAAGATATTGGAAGATGCAGGTGTGGGATACATCAAGTTGGGTACTCCGACGGACGAACGCCATATCCTCGTTTCGAAAGGCGACGCTACCTATCAGTTCGGCATCGACTATATGCGCGACGTATGGTACTCCACTTCGTATCTGCTCGACCGCAAACAATCCATGAACGGCTGTGCCAAGAAGCGTTTCGAGAACTACAAGATGCAACCGCTGGAATTTGTATATATGCCGGACTTCAAAGGCAAGTTCTCACAATATGGCATCGACCCGAACCGTCGCACACCGACCGGCATCCGTGCCGCCATTATCCGTGAAAAAGGAACGAACGGAGAACGCGAAATGGCTTATTCACTCTATCTGGCAGGTTTCGATGTGAAAGATGTAACCATGACCGACCTCATCAGCGGACGCGAAACACTGGAAGATGTGAACATGGTTGTTTACTGTGGCGGCTTCTCCAACTCCGACGTTCTTGGTTCTGCCAAGGGATGGGCAGGCGCTTTCCTCTTCAACCCGAAAGCCAAGGAAGCCCTCGATAAATTCTATGCCCGCGAAGATACCCTTTCACTCGGTGTCTGCAACGGTTGCCAGTTGATGATGGAATTGAACCTCATCAACCCGGAACACAAGAAACAAGGAAAGATGCTGCACAACGATTCCCATAAATTTGAATCTACCTTTATCGGGCTTACCATTCCTACCAACCGCAGTGTAATGTTCGGTTCTTTGAGTGGAAGCAAGCTTGGCATCTGGGTTGCCCACGGAGAAGGCAAATTCTCTTTACCGTACGATGAAGATAAATACAATGTAGTAGCCAAGTTCAGCTATGACGAATATCCCGGCAATCCGAACGGTTCGGACTACTCGATTGCTGCACTGGCAAGTACCGACGGACGTCATCTGGCAATCATGCCTCACCTTGAACGTTCCATCTTCCCCTGGCAGAATGGTTGCTACCCGGCAGACCGCATCAACAGCGACCAGGTAACTCCCTGGATGGAAGCATTTGTCAACGCACGCAAGTGGGTGGAAGCAAAGAAAAAATAAGTATTTTTCTCCTTAACGGAAATGTAACAAGCGCAGGTTTATTCTTAGACCTGCGCTTGCTCGTTTTCCATTCTTCTGATTCTTTTTTGCTTTTCTCAAACAAAAGCATTACTTTTGTACTTATTTACCACTTTCCCCGTTTTGGTAATAACACTCAAAAACCTGTACGACCGTTATGAAAAAAAGTTTCTTGTTTTTCATATCCTTGCTGATATTGCCCATTATATGTATTGCACAAACATACAAATACATCGGCGTTGAAGATGGACTGAGCAATAGGCGGGTATATGCTATTCAAAAAGATCCCAAAGGCTATATGTGGTTCCTTACTCACGATGGCATCGACCGATACAACGGCAAGGACTTCAAACAATACAAATTGATGGATGGAGATGAAGAAGTCAACTCCATGATGAATCTGAACTGGCTTTATGTTGATCCTAAAGGTACCTTATGGGAGATCGGCAAAAAAGGACGCGTATTCCGTTATGACACCAAGCACGATTGTTTCCAGTTAGTATATAAACTGCCCGAAAGCGAAATAAAGGATCGCTCTACCCCCGTCAGTTACGGTTTTGTTGACGCCAACAGCGTTATCTGGCTTTGCAATGAGGATGCTTTATATCTGTACGACAGCAATACAGAGGAAGTTACACTTATTGAGAACAAAATCGGAGAAAGAATTACAGATATTCAACAGATAGATTCCATTCATTTCTTTATCGGAACGGATGTCGGCATACACTATGCCGAGTTGAAAAACAAAGTCCTTACCCTCAGTCCCTGCGACCAACTGGATACGTTGAAAATACAAATCAACGTATTATTCTACCATAAGCCTTCCAATAAAGTATTCATTGGAACTTTCCAGCGTGGAGTGTATGTCTACGACCTGAATACACATAAAATAATGCCACTGCAGTCCGGCTTGCTCGATATCAGCATCAACCGTATCCGCGCCTTCAATGACAACGAAATACTCATTGCCACCGACGGTGCCGGAGTATATAAAATAAATACGGATACTTACGAATCGATTCCCTACATTACTGCCGACTATAACCGGTATAACGCCATGAACGGCAATACCATAAACGACATCTACATTGACGATGAAGACCGTATCTGGATGGCCAACTATCCCATCGGCGTGACCATACGCAATAATCAGTATGCTGATTACCAATGGACCAAACATTCCATCGGCAACAAACAGTCCCTTATCAACGACCAGGTAAACGCCATTATTGAAGATACGGAAGGAGACTTATGGTATGCTACCAACAACGGCATCAGCCTGTATAATAGCAAAACGAAACAATGGCATTCTTTCCTCAGTGTATTCAATTCCGAGCACCACAACAAGAATCATATTTTCATGTCATTGTGCGAAGTTGCTCCCGGCATTATCTGGGCAGGTGGTTACAGTTCCGGCATCTTTCAAATAAACAAGAAGCAATTATCCGTTGAGTTTTTCACTCCTTCCCTATTCAGCGATCTGAATATCCGGCCGGACAAATATATCCGTTCCATCGTAAAAGACTCTGCCGGAAATATTTGGTCGGGTGGATATTACAACCTGAAAGAGATAGACTATTCAAGGAAAAACATACGGCATTTTCCAGGACTGAGCGGTATTACCGTCATCATCGAAAAAGATGCCAAGCATATGTGGATAGGTACTGCCACAGGACTGTATTTACTGGAAAAAGAAACCGGGAAGTACAAATATATTCAGATGCCGGTTGAATCCTACTACATCTATTCTCTGTATCAAACTCCCGATGGACTGCTGTATATCGGTACCAACAATGCCGGTTTATTGATATATGATGCTGCGAAGAATACGTTCAAGCATTATCACAAAGATAATTGTGCGCTGATATCCAATAACATCTATACGATTCTGAGTGACGGGCAACAAGACATTTTCCTGAGTACGGAACATGGCTTATCCTCTTTCAACCCCGTCGAAGAAACTTTCCACAACTGGACTAAAGAGCAAGGATTACAGACAGACCATTTCAATGCGACTTCAGGTACACTGAGAAAGAATGGCAACCTCGTTTTCGGTAGTACAGACGGTGCCGTAGAGTTTGACAAGAACATGAAGCTACCCCGCAATTATAAGTTCAAAATGATATTCAGCGATTTGCGGGTATTCTACCAGACTGTATATCCTAAAGACGAAGGGTCTCCCCTGATTATGGAAATTGATGAGACCAAAACCTTACGGTTGAAGTACAATCAGAATATATTTTCAATGCAGGTATCTTCCATCAATTACGATTACCCGTCGCTGATGCTATACTCTTGGAAACTGGAAGGCTTCTACGACGGATGGAGCCGTGCGGGAGCAGAAAACATCATCCGCTTCACCAACCTGAGTCCGGGCAAGTACACGCTACGCGTACGTGCCATCTCCAATGAAGACCGCCGCATCATACTGGAAGAGCGCAGCATGAGAATTATCATAGAGCAGCCTTTCTGGCTCAGCTTCTGGGCATTGATACTTTACGCAATACTCTTCATATCCATTATAAGTATCGGTATGCGTATCATAGTAATGAGAAAGCAACGAAAAGAATCGAATGAGAAAATCCGTTTCTTCGTCAATACAGCCCATGATATACGTACCCCGCTAACACTTATCAAGGCACCGTTGGAAGAACTTATCGACCGTGAGAAGTTGAGTGAAAACGGGCACGACAATATCAACACTGCATTGAGAAATGTAAATGCACTGTTGCGCCTGACCACGAATCTTATCAACTTTGAACGTGCAGATACTTACTCCGGCACATTATATGTATCGGAATATGAGCTCAACACTTATCTGGAAGAAATCATAGAAGCATTCCGCTCATACGCGGATATCAAGCATATCAACCTGACGTACGAAAGTAACTTCCGCTATCTGAACATCTGGCTGGATAAGGATAAGATGGATTCTATCCTGAAAAACATTATATCCAATGCCTTGAAATATACTCCCGAAAACGGGAGCGTACATATCTATGCGTCCGAAAACAATGACAACTGGAGCATCGAGGTGAAAGACACCGGCATCGGAATTCCCGCATCCGAACAAAAGAAGCTGTTCAAGATGCACTTCCGTGGCAGCAATGCCATCAATTCCAAAGTTACGGGCAGTGGCATCGGACTATTGTTGGTATGGAAACTCGTCCACCTGCATAAAGGAAGATTGAATTTCAGCAGTACGGAAGGAAAAGGATCGTCTATCAAGATTATTTTCCCGAAAGGCAGCAAGCATTATCGCAAAGCTATCCAGCGTCCCAAGCCCAGCACTGAAAGAGTTGTCTATTCAAATTCCGGAGTGCCCGTTAAGGTTACTCCTACCTTCAGCAGCGTGTATGCAAAAACTCAGCAACAGTCACAAGACGATGATAAGCATCAGAAGATTCTGATTGTAGAAGATAATGACGAGTTGAGGGAATACCTGCGCGGAACATTATTGGAAGATTATAATGTACAAGTATGTTCCAACGGAAAAGAGGCGCTCGATATAGTGAAAGAATATCAGCCCAACCTTATCATTTCGGACATCATGATGCCTGAAATGAGAGGCGACGAATTATGCCACATTTTGAAGAACGACATCGAGACATCCCATATTCCCATCATCCTGCTTACAGCCCTGAATACCGACAAGAACATCATTGAAGGATTGCAGAGCGGAGCGGACGAATATGTAGTGAAACCATTCAACATCGGTATTTTGCGGGCAACCATAGCCAATCTTCTGACCAACCGTGCACTGCTCCGCCACAAATATGCCAATCTGGACTTGAATGACGATACCGAGAAAACGGAATGCATCAACTGCTCTACCGACATAGACTGGAAGTTTATTGCTACCGTGAAGAAGCATGTGGAAGACAATATGGATAATCCGAACTTCAACGTAGATATGCTTTGCAACCTGCTGAACATGAGCCGGACGAGCTTCTACAACAAGATAAAGGCTTTGACCGACCAGGCCCCGGCAGATTATATCCGGTTGATCCGCCTGAAGCATGCCGCCCAGTTATTGAAAGAACAGAAGTTTACCGTCACTGAGATATCGGAAATGACCGGTTTCAGTGATGCCAAGTATTTCCGCGAGGTATTCAAGAAGCATTTCAATATGAGTCCGAGCCAGTATGCCAAGAAGGGGGAAGAGAAAAGTGATAAGGCGATAGAGTGATAGAGTTATAACATATTAAACAATGAATATATATTTCGAAGCATTCTCCATATTTTTTAAGATCGGAGCTTTCACCATCGGCGGCGGTTATGCTATGGTGCCGCTGATAGAAAACGAGATCGTCACCAAACGTAACTGGATAGCCAAAGAGGACTTCATCGACTTGCTTGCCATATCGCAATCGGCCCCGGGCATCCTTGCCGTTAATATATCCATCTTTATAGGATACAGGTTGCGGGGAATACGCGGAAGCATTATCACTGCTTTAGGAACCATACTTCCTTCCTTCATTATTATCCTTGCCATTGCGCTGTTTTTCCACAATTTCAAGGACAATACAATTGTAGAGCGCATATTCAAAGGCATCCGCCCGGCGGTAGTTGCCTTGATAGCAGCCCCTACATTCAGTATGGCCAAATCGGCTAAAGTCAACTTATATAATATATGGATACCGGTTGTTTCAGCTTTGCTCATCTGGCTGCTGGGTTTCTCCCCTATATGGATTATCATTGCAGCAGGCGTAGGTGGCTATATATACGGCAGGATTAAGAGAAGCAAAGCAACCAATCATTAATAACTAAACGAACCATGCTTTATCTACAGTTATTCTATACATTCTTCAAAATAGGTCTTTTCGGTTTTGGCGGCGGATATGCCATGCTGTCCATGATACAAGGCGAGGTAGTCACCCGCTACGGCTGGCTCAGTCCGCAAGAATTTACCGACATTGTAGCCATCAGCCAGATGACGCCCGGCCCTATCGGCATCAATTCGGCAACCTATGTGGGATTTACGGCAACGGGCAGTGTCTGGGGTTCTGTCGTTGCCACCTTTGCTGTAGTGCTTCCCTCTTTCATCCTGATGCTGACCATCAGCAAGTTCTTCCTGAAATATCAGAAACATCCTTCCGTAGAAGCTGTATTCAGCGGGCTCCGTCCGGCGGTAGTAGGTTTACTGGCTTCCGCGGCATTGGTACTAATGAATTCGGAAAACTTCAGTTCTCCCAAAGAAGATATGTATTCTTTCGTCATCAGTTGCATCATCTTTTTAGTGGCTTTTGTCGGAACTAAAAAGTATAAAGCTAATCCGATATTAATGATTATTGCCTGCGGAATTGCAGGACTGATACTTTATTAATTGAGAATTGAGAATTAAAAATTGAGAAATGACAGATAGAGTAAAAATCAGTAGCTACACTAACTGTCATTTCTCAATTTTTAATTCTCAATTCTCAATTTCTCAAAGTTTTACTTTCTTCCCTACCGACCTTGATTCATTATGCAACCGGTCGAGTGCCGTCACTACATAGCGGTACTTCGTTTTCCCATTCTCATAAGGCAGTTTATAGAAGTTATCGCGCGTGATGGCTACAATATGCGAAGGATCGTCTATGTTCACCTTTTCATTCGCACCAAAACGATAGACTACATATTGCACGGCGCGGTTCATCTCTTCCTTATACTTCGGAGCTGTCCAGAAGAGGATATATCCGTCGGCTGTCCACACCGGTTTTACCTTGCGCACCTTGTCCGGGGCTTCATTGTCCATGAAATCGAAAACAGGGGGTAATGCAGGGTATTTATGATATTCGGCAATCAAGGCATCCCGATATTTACCTGCATTCTCCACTACGGCACTTGCCGGCCACTGGCAACTGCCGCCAATGGTCTGATAAGCCCGTTGCAAAGCCATCTTACGGGGAAGTTGGTTCATCGACGGATTCTTCGGATCGGCGTTCTGCACTGTATTCATCACAGACTGGCCGATAAACAGAGGACGGTTGCCCGTGTTCTTTGCCCACCAGCGCACCAATGTTTCATAGTCGGCCACCGGATGCCCTATCTGCCAATAGATTTGAGGGATGTTATAGTCAATCCAACCTTCACGCGCCCACAGCAGGACATCGGCATAGAGGTCGTCATAATTCTGCAAACCATTGGTCTTACTGCCAAGCGGGTCACTGCTTTCGTTGCGGTAAATACCGAACGGAGAAACGCCGAACTTCACCCAAGGCTTTATCTCACGCACCGTCTCGTGTATCTTCTTGATTAAAACATTGACATTGCTCCGACGCCAATCCGCTTTATTACTGAATCCTCCGCCATAACGGGCAAAGCTGGCATCATCGGGGAAATCTTTTCCCTTAATAGGATAAGGATAGAAATAATCGTCCATATGGATGGCATCCACATCGTAGTGGGAAACAATATCGCTTATCACCATGCAGATGTGCCGGCGGCTTTCGGGTAATGCCGGGTCAAAGAACATTTGGTCTCCATAGGTGACAAACCATTCAGGATGGATATTATACACATGATTAGGAGCTAACTCGCTCTTTAGGGTAGTCTTGACACGATACGGGTTAATCCACGCATGGAACTCCATCCCCCGCTTGTGGCACTCATCAATCATAAACTGCATCGGGTCCCAGTAAGGTTCCGGCGCCTTGCCCTGCACTCCGGTAAGGAAACGGCTCCACGGTTCCAGTTGTGAAGCATATAATGCATCGGCCTCGGGACGCACTTGGAAGATAATGGCATTGATTCCCGCTTCTTGCAAAGAATTCAACTGGCTTATCAAAGTCTGTTTCAACTTCTCCGTCGGCACTCCACGGAACTGTCCGTTTACCGACTGTATCCACGCTGCACGAAATTCACGTTTGGGATGTGCTGATCCTGTCTGCACCTGCGCAAACATTCCTCCCGCCAACAATAGCAAGAGGAATGTACATAAAAGGGATTTTACTCTCATTTTCCAGTTATAGCTTTTATTCTAAGTTATATATAATCAAGGTTTATCTTTCATTGGCCACTCCACCACAAAGCGGGAACCTTCCTGATAGGTTTCGTCCAGATAAATCCGGCCTCCTACCATCTCCATTATTTCGCGGGCAACGGCAAGTCCCAACCCGGAACCTTTGGTAAAGGTGTCTACTTTATAGAAACGCTCAAAAATGCGTTCCGCCTCATCCTGGTTTATACCGATACCGGTATCTTCTATCACGAAACGCAATACGCGGCGAGTTTTATCCTCAGCATAGGAGATATGAACATATCCTTTTTCCGTAAACTTCACAGCATTATCCAGCAAAGCTGCCAATACGATATTCAGCCATGAGCGAACGGCATAAAAAGTAGAAATCCCCTGCGCGGGCAGGCATTTCAGTTCGACTCCCGGTTTCAATTCAGGACGGAGCGTCTCGATGCATTCATCGCAGCACGCATCTACCTGTATCTCTTCCCGCGGCATATCTGCTATCTGCGAATCCATATCCGCAATATTAATGATATTTTCTATCAACCCCAGCAGATATGCATTGTTGCTTTCCACTTGAGTGGCATATTCACGTCTTTCCGTCTCTTCCAGGTTTTCCGTAGCCAGCAAAGTAGAGAAGCCTACTATGGAATTCAGCGGCGTGCGGATTTCATGGGTAATGTGCTGAATAAAGGAACTCTTTACCGAGCTCATCTTCTGTACCGCCTTATGTGCCGCTTCCAACTTGCGATTCATGGAAAGGGTGCGAATATACAAATAAGTAATGAGCAGCAAAAGTAGCAAAAATATTCCGCCGGCAACCAAAGCGATAGTTAATCTTTCACTACTAAGCTTCGCGCTTAGTTCAAGTTTCTCCATTTTCAGCCTATCCACCTCGAACTGGGCAGTGTATTTACTCAGATTATCGTCCATTTCGGCCGTACGTATAGAGTCATTCACCGAAATATACGTTTTATAATTCTCACAGGCCGCATGATAATCGCCCAGTTCTTCCTGCAACTGAGCCTTTGTATAATAATTATAGGGATAGCTGATGCCCAATGCATTCTGATAATTCATCAAGGAATCCATATATGCGATATTGCCTTTCAGGTCGCCCAGGATGCGGCAACACATTATCTTATAGGCAAACCAGGCCTCGGGCGTCGAACTTTCCGGATTCTGTCGATAGAAGCGGTCGGCATCCACAATATAAGATTCGGCAGCCTTCTTCCCTTTATTCGCCAACAGGCTAATGACACGGAATTCTGCGAAACGCAGGTGCAGGGAAGGTTCCGCCTCGATTTTCTTCTTTTTCATCTTTCCTTCCAACTGCTCCAGCCTGTTCAGGTATTCTTCGGCCTTGGCATATTCACTGCGCGAAAGGTAAGTTTGGATTATGTTGAGCATCACCACGTAGGCATCCCTGTAATAGTCTCCCTCTTCAAACAGCTTTAAGGCATTGTTATAATTCTCGATGCAAAGTTTCACGTTATTGCCGAATACGCGATGATTATATCCGATGCACATTTCGCCGCATGCCAGTCCGTATTTACTCTTAGCCTTCTCGGCATCCTGATGCAGTTTGGCGGTTTCAGCCATAGACTCTTCCTGCATATTCTTCTCTGTCATACGCTGGATGTATTGCCGCCAACTCATGTAGCGTTCATTAGGTTGGTTGTGGTGGGCACACCAATCCATATATTCGTAAGTATATTTTTTCAGGCTATCAATTTCCCCCAGGCGGTAATAATGTGAGTTCAGATTATCATAAGCATTCCTTATCTCGGCCGTGTCATTCAGTTGCCGCGCCAAACTCATCCAGCGTGCATTAACAGCAGGCAGTTCTTTGCTCCCTGATATCTTTTGGGCACTATCGGCTAAAGCTTTCATTTCCTGATGAAGGTCAGCGGCGTACAGGACTAAAGGGCAGATACCCAATATCAGCACGGTAAGACAGCATTTCACATTACGCATCATCATGTTATAATAATTGATTATAGTTGTGTGGCGAATTTAATGCTTTTATTTAAAGCTATTTTACACTTCCTGTAAAGTATAACAAATCTTAACCTTGCATATTTAATGGTATTTTTCGCGGTTGTGGTTATCTTTGCAAATTGAAATCACTTAAGTGACCATGATATGGCAGAAAATACATCAATTATCATAAAAGGAGCACGCGTCAATAACCTGAAGAATGTCGACGTAGAGATTCCCCGTAACAAATTAGTAGTCATCACCGGGTTGTCCGGTTCCGGTAAATCCTCACTTGCTTTCGATACACTCTACGCCGAGGGGCAGCGCCGCTATGTGGAAAGCCTCAGTAGCTACGCCCGCCAGTTTCTGGGACGTATGAGCAAGCCCGAGTGCGACTTTATCAAGGGCATCCCGCCCGCCATCGCCATCGAACAGAAAGTAAGCAGCCGAAACCCGAGGTCTACGGTGGGCACTTCGACCGAGATATACGAATACCTGCGACTGCTCTATGCCCGCGTAGGCCGGACGTTCAGTCCCGTCAGCGGACAAGAGGTGAAGAAGCATTCTACGGAAGACATCGTGAACTGCATGCTGCAACATCCCGAAGAAACCAAATATACCGTACTGGCTCCGATACTGCTACGCGAAGGCCGCACCATGCAGCAACAGCTGGAAGTAGATATGAAGCAAGGCTTCAACCGCCTGGAAGTGAACGGAGAGATGGTACGCATCGACGAATACAAGCCGAAGGCGGAAGACACCGTCTTCCTGCTGGTAGACCGCATGACGGTTTCTTCCGAGAAAGACTCCATCAGCCGGTTGGCCGACTCGGCAGAGACGGCGATGTACGAAGGCGACGGCGCCTGCCTGCTGCGCTTCTACCAGCCCGACGGCACAACGAGCCTGTACCGTTTCAGTACCAAGTTCGAGGCGGACGGCATCACCTTTGAGGAGCCCAACGACCAGATGTTCTCTTTCAACTCCCCTATCGGCGCCTGTCCCGAGTGCGAAGGCTTCGGCAGAGTCATCGGCATTGACGAACATCTGGTAATCCCCAACCGTTCCCTATCCGTTTACGACGGTGCCGTGGTGTGCTGGCGAGGCGAAAAGATGGGCGAATGGCGCGACATGGTGATACGCGGAGCCGAGAAAGCCGGCTTCCCCATCTTCGCCCCCTACTACGAGCTGACGGACGAGCAGCGCCGGATGCTTTGGGAAGGCACTCCCTACTTCGAAGGAATCAACGCCTTCTTCAAGATGGTGCAGGAGAATCAGTACAAGATACAATACCGCGTGATGCTGGCACGCTATCGCGGCAAGACGCTCTGCCCCCGATGCCACGGCACCCGCCT
>OGZX01003051.1_pt1 | contig 12210 bp, 16 predicted proteins | sample 1576881 | NCBI WGS metagenome assembly OGZX01 (sample SAMEA3541542, study PRJEB24748) | human gut metagenome | biome: human gut; feature: human-associated habitat; material: faeces | place: China | collected 2012
CCCTGCTGAGCTTTCAAATCTTCATAGAAAGCAGCGTGAGATACTTGCATGTCATGAACTTTGCTTCTTTGTAAATGACAGCACCTGCTTGCGTCAAGTGAATGCCAGAGGGAGTGCGTTCGATGAGTTTCAATTCCAAATGCTTTTCCAATGCATTCATTTGCTTCATAACAGCTGTTGGTGATATGAACAATACTTCAGATGCTTTTGTAAAACTGCCGCAGTCAGCAACAGCCACAAAGGTGTTTAAAAGTGGGTTATACATGATACACCTCCAACACTAAGTATAAACCAATGGTTTATACAATCATAACATATTGGAGATTCTTCGTCAATCAATGGGACGGTATAATAAAAACAAAGAAAAGGAGGGAACAAGATGGGAAAAAAGTTGATTGCTTTTTATTCAAGAGCTGATGAAAATTACGTAAGCGGCATGCTGAGAAATTTGACAGTAGGAAATACAGAAGTGGCAGCAGGCATTCTGCAGGAATTGACAGATGCGGATTTGTTCAAGATTGAGCAGGTGCAGCCTTATGCGAAAGGCTACAATCAGTGTATCGCGCAGGCACAGGAAGACCAGAAACGAGATGCCCGTCCTGAATTAAAGGCGTATCCCGAAAGCATTGATGCCTATGATACCATTTATCTTGGTTTCCCCAATTACTGGAGCACTATGCCTATGGCAGTCTTTACGTTTTTGGAACATTTTGATTTTAGTGGAAAAATAATCAAACCTTTCTGCACACATGAAGGAAGTGGAATGGGACGGAGTGAAAAAGACATCAAACGCTTATGCCCCAATGCAAAAGTGGAAAAAGGGTTGGCAATTTACGGCAGCAGTGTAAGCCGTTCCAGAAAAGATTTTGAAAAATGGATATAAGGAGGAATGAAGCATGAAACCAGAAGAAATGAGCGTATTTCCCGTAGGGGAACCGAATGATGCATACGCAAAATATTTTGTTGGTCAGAGCTATTTGAATATGCTTTCTACGGAACAGGTAGTGGTAGGCAATGTAACATTTGAACCGGGATGCCGCAATAACTGGCACATCCATCATGCAGACAAAGGCGGTGGACAGATGTTGCTGGTAACTGCCGGAGAAGGTTGGTATCAGGAATGGGATCAGAAACCCGTGAAACTTCATCCAGGCAGTGTAGTACACATTCCAACTGGTGTTAAACATTGGCATGGTGCAGCAGCAGATTCCTGGTTCCAGCATCTGGCAATTGAAGTACCTGGGGAAAATTGCAGCAACGAATGGTGTGAACCTGTTTCAGATGAAGCATATGCAAAATTGGAAGAAGAGGTGTAAAGATTATGGCAAAAGTAACAGCAGGCAGAGATGAACTGGGTGCATTTGCACCTAAATTTGCGGAATTAAATGATGATGTTCTTTTTGGTCAGGTGTGGTCCAGAGAAGAACAATTATCAGCAAGAGATAGAAGTATTGTAACAGTAACAGCACTGATGGCAAGCGGTATTCTGGATTCTTCTTTGAAATTCCACTTACAGAATGCAAAAAATCACGGCGTAACAGCAGAAGAAATGGCAGAAATTTTGACACATGCTGCCTTTTATGCAGGATGGCCAAAGGCATGGGCAGCATTCCGTATGGCAAAAGAAGTTTGGGAGGATGCAGATAAATGAAAAACGTATTGATTATTTCAGCAAGTCCGAGAAAACATGGTAATTCTGATACACTTTGCGATTACTTTGCAAAAGGTGCACAAGAAAGCGGTAATCACGTAGAAAAGGTCTTTCTGGCTGAAAAGAATATTGGCTACTGTACTGGATGTGGTGTTTGTAATGAAACACATCTTTGTGTGCAGAAGGATGATATGAAAGAAATTCTGGATAAAATGGTAACAGCAGATGTCATTGTATTTGCAACACCTGTTTACTTTTATTCCATGAACGGGAGAATGAAAAACTTTATTGATAGAACCGTTCCCAGATACACAGAAATCACAAACAAGGACTTTTATTTCATCATGACCGCAGCTGATACAGACAAAGCAAATCTGGCGCGTACCATGGAAGCATTCCGTGGATTTACAGAAGACTGTCTGGAAGGAACAAAAGAAGCAGGCATCATCTATGGAACAGGTGCATGGCATAAGGGTGAAATTGAGAAAACTCCGGCTTGTCAAGAAGCCTACGAAATGGGGAAATCCTTATGATGAAAAAGAATGTAATGCTCTGGGTAGGTGCAGGGCAGATTGGTATGGCAATTGCTCGCAGAATGGGTTATGGTATGAAAATCATTGTAGGGGATAAGAAGCTGGAAAACGCAGTGAAAACAGCAGAAATTATGAATCAAGCAGGATTTGATGTTGTTCCGCTTGAAATGGATTTATCATCAAAGGAATCAATTTGTTCCATGATTGCGGAAGGTCAGAAATACGGTCCCATCAAAATGCTGGTCAATGCTGCAGGTGTTTCTCCCAGGTCAAGCGTCCATCAAGACCATTTTACAGGTAGATTTATATGGCACAGCTGTTCTTTTGGAAGAAGTAGGAAAAGTAATTTGTGAAGGCGGCGTTGGTGTAACCATTTCAAGTCAATCTGGTTTTCGTATGCCGGCTTTGACAACCGAGGAAGATGAACTGCTCGCATGTACACCTGTAGATGAACTTTTGGAATTGGATATTTTACAGGAAGAACATATTAAAGATACGCTACATGCTTACCAGATTGCAAAAAGATGCAATGAAAAACGGGTTATGGCACAGGCTGTAGAGTGGGGGAAACGTGGGGCAAGACTCAATGCCATTGCTCCTGGCATTATTGTAACACCTTTGGCTCTTGATGAATTTAAAGGTGTTAGAGGAGATTTTTATAAAAATATGTTTAAAAACTGTCCTGCTGGTAGACCTGGAACCGCTGACGAAATTGCCAATATTGCAGAATTATTAATGAGTGACCGTGGTTCATTTATCACAGGTTCTACATTTTTAGCTGATGGCGGCGCGACGGCAGCTTATTACTATGGTGATTTGAAGAATTAAAAATTTTGTTCGTATAGGAAGGTGAAAATATGACGCAATTACACTTAGCAGAAGAATGGGATAAAGTCTTTCCAAAAAGTGATAAAGTTACACATTCCAAAGTGACTTTTCATAACCGCTATGGAATCACACTTGCAGCAGACTTATATACGCCTGTAAATGCAACAGGAAAACTGCCAGCCATTGCTGTATGCGGACCTTTCGGCGCCGTAAAAGAACAGGCATCTGGTTTATATGCGCAGACTATGGCAGAACGGGGTTTTTTGACCATGGCATTCGATCCTTCTTTTACAGGAGAAAGTGGCGGTGAACCTAGATACATGGCTTCTCCTGATATCAATACAGAAGATTTTCAAGCAGCTGTGGACTTCCTGTCTGTTCAGGAAAATGTTGACCCTGAAAAAATTGGTATCATCGGCATTTGTGGATGGGGCGGCATGGCGCTGAATGCTGCAGCAATTGATACAAGAATTAAAGCAACAGTGACAGCAACCATGTATGATATGAGCCGCGTCAACGCCAACGGCTATTTTGACTCCGAAAATAGTGAGGAGCAGCGCTTTGAAAAACGAAAGGCACTGAATCAGCAAAGAACAGAAGAATATAAAACAGGTGTTTACGTTCGCGGCGGCGGTGTAGTTGATCCTTTGCCAGAAGATGCTCCATTTTTTGTAAAAGATTATTATGATTACTATAAAACGGAACGAGGATATCATATCCGTTCTTTGAATTCCAATGATGGTTGGAATGTTACAGGTTGTATGTCTTTTCTGAATATGCCTATTTTACGCTACAGCAATGAAATTAGAAGCGCAGTGCTGATCATTCATGGAGAAAAGGCACACTCTTGCTATTTCAGCAAAGATGCCTATGCGGACATGGTAAAAGATAATGCTTATACGGAAAATAAAGAACTGATGATTATCCCAGACACTGTACATACGGATTTGTATGATGGTGGTGGAAAAAACGCCATTCCTTTTGATAAGATCGCCGCATTTTTTCAGAAAAATTTGAAATAACTTAAAAAGTACATAATGCATTGATAGAAAAAGCTTTCTGTTTCAGAAAGCTTTTTTTTGTAAAGATTGTTTGGAAGTTGTTAAAAATGAATTTAGGAATCAGATTATTATAAAGTGCTCTTTACGTTTATTTAGCCATCATTTACAATAGATGTATATGAATGATGGACATTTGCTTTTCTAAAAACTAGTTACAAATAAGCTATAGACGAACTGCTGGTTTATAGAGAATGATTGCAATCAGAAACCATATCATTGATGCCTGAAATCCCTATATTTTGGGCTGCATTTTAAAGGAGATGTTAAAATGAATGAGAAGTTTTATGAAAAATATTCCTCTGATGAACAGGAAGCATTTGTTTTGATACAGCAAACTCTTGGCGCAAGTCCTTTTGAGAATCAATGGGAAATGCTGACAACCACTCTTGGTATGGTGTTCTGTACAAATGGCAAAGTTGATACAAAAAGAGGACGTTTGAACTGGCTTATTACAGAAGAGGAACGCAGCAGTCAAAACACTTGGAACAGATTCAAAAAAGGACAGATTTGTCGTATGAAAGTTCGAAAGCTGCTGGATAAATATGTCCCTAAGAATGTCGCACCAGAAGAATTCAACGCTTGGTGTGTAGTTGATGTGTTGGAACAAAAGGCTTCCTGTCCGCAGCTTGAGGAAGTTTGGGAAGCATATAATCAGCCTGTTATCATCGAGGATGAAGTGCTGGGAAAGCTGACATTGAATCGGGATTTCGAAATGTTCGAAGGTTCATTCCAGTGGAATGAAACAGAAATTTCTCTGGTGCTGGAAGTAGATGCGCAGGACCGGTCTACATGGAAAACTACCTGTAATACTGCCAGAAGCATGGTTTCAGAGCTGGAAAAATGGGATCAGGACATGCGTGCTTTTTCTGCAAAAGAGCTGACGAGCCTTGCCAATGAGTGGATGGAAGAAGATGATGAAAGTACTTCGCCCATTACAGAGAAAATCTTTGCAGAACGTATTTCATTGTCTGAACTTGCTTTTCCCTTTGAGGATGGATTTACTGCTTATTATGAGGATGATGATATGTTTTGGGGACATACCATTGAAGTTTCTGGTTCCTTGGAGCATGGAATAGAACGTGCCAACATTGTGGGATAAAAAGGAGGAAATGCAATGCCACAAAAAGAATGGATGGAAAAATATGAAGCGATAAAAGAAAAATTGACATGCAAAATTGATTTGGATGCTTATTTCACAGAAAAGATGATCGGAAAAACCCCAATAGATGTACTGGAAATTGGGGATGTGCCTTTTCCTACAGGTGCGATATTCGCATGTGATCCGTTGATTGAACTGGAGGATATGGAACCATTTATGCAGACCATTCCCTCAGGGATTTATCCAGTGAAAATCTGCGTGGTACCAAGTGAAAAATACGGTGATCGGTATGCCTGTGTAAAAGTAGAAATCAGTCATCAGAAACCTGTTCGTTATGAATTAGGAATGTTGGGGAATGAAAACTTGGATGATGAACTGGAAGAAGATGCCTTTTTTGGTTTTGGTGTGGACGCAGGCATGGGTTGTATTGCGGATGTGAAAGCACAAGAAGCTTTCAATGCGTATTGGGAACAGCGTCTAAAAGATGATCCGGACATAGACCCTTATAATAATCTGTTTTGCGATTTGTTAGAAGAAAACGCAAAAAAATATCCAAAGTATCAAAGAGAATATGGTGACTGGTTAAACTGGAATATTCCAAATACTGACTGCAATGTTCCTATTTTTGCATCCGGCTGGGGAGATGGCGCATACCCTTCTTATTTTGGCTATGATGCGGAAGGAAATGTTTGCGGTGTGTATATTCATTTTATTGATATTGCGCAAGAATACGACGAATAAGCGGTGATAGGAACTATGAAATTATTTGACACCAATTATAAACTTTTAGATGAGATGTATCAGGATGATTACTATCCAACTTTTTTGGTAGACAAGGTAAAAGACGAACTCCAGAAGGTCATTGATTTGCTGGAAAGCGGTGAAACAGATGTAGAAGTCGTACAGGAAAAACTGGATGAAGCAGTCTGTGGTATCAATGACTTGCAGGAGGAATTTGACCAGAATGACAGTGAGATTGAAACAGTCGCACGAGACTGTATTGGAGTAACTGTGGCTTATATTTTGGAATGGTTTGTCATTCCCATTGATATAGAAGAGGCAATCCGAGAAAGGGATTGGTGAGAATCATGGCAGTTGAAGATATGTTTGGTGATTTACAAAAAATCGATATTTTGGCGGAAAAGAGCGAAACCAATGAAGTTTTAATGGTTTTGGTCTGCAATGGCTTTATTGATGGTTCTCCTCAAACACAAAAAGCGCTGCTGGATAAGATGGAGGGTTACCTTAATCACACACAAAGTGAAGTATTCCAAGAAAAATATGCAGATTGGTCTGTTATTTTGCGCGTGACTTTTGATGAAGAACCGGATCAGCTCGTTATGTCGTTGCTCAATAAGTGTAAACCTTGGACAGATGACTATGCAGTGAATCTGGAGTTTGAAATTGGAGGAAAACAGGTGCGCTTTGTGGAGCAAAGCTGACATCTCTATGAAAGGAAGAATTATAATGACAGAATTTCCCAAACGCGCACGAACCATACGGTGGGAAAATGATATTTTATTATTCGATGGAGAAAGAACTATAGAAATGCCGGAACTGACCATGGAAATCATGGAAAAGTTGGCAGATTATAAGCCAGTTGGATTTTATGTGAAAAACAATGCTCTGACGGATGAATTGTTGATGCCATTTATTGGCTCTAAAAATATGGTGAATTTCGGTGTGGAATATGGACGATTAACAGATGTTTGTTTTTCTGTGTTTGCAACTATGCCAAAGTTACGTTATCTGCTCCTTGATGGTAATCGCAGAATCACGGGAAGCAGTTTAAATGTAATGAAGGAATGTAAGATTGATCTGTTGACGCTCAATCATACAGGTCTCAATGACAATGGTTTGCTGCAGGCGGCTTCTATTCCGAAACTTACACATATCCAGATAGACCATACGGCAGTTACTTATGAAGGACTTTTGAATATTGCAAATCATCCTAGAATTGAGCCAATTTCTAAAGAACAGTTCAATCAGGAACAGATGGACCATTTCTCAAAGCTTCAAAGAGAAAAGGCGAAAAAAACAGTGAAGCTGGATCAGCAGGCGGTGGAAGAATGTCAGAAGATACTGAAAGTTTTTTTTGAAGCCATGACAATATGGGAAAAGTATGTATCTCAAAAGGGCTTTGAGGATGAAGAGGTAAAACTGCAATTGATGAATATTTGGGAACAGTACGTCAGCGAAAAACCAAGATTAGGATACCGTCCTTTGGCACTTTCTTACAGCCCCGCAGGAACTTATAGCGAAGACATGTTTATAGATGCGGAACAGCTTACAAAGAATAAATTATATATTTATACTAAAACAAAAAGTGCGGGCTTTGAACGCCGTTTTCTCATGAAACGAATAGGTGAAAAATGGAAAATTGAGTCTTTGCAGGAACGGTTAGATGGCTGGCAGCGGATTGGATTATGATAGTCAAATCACGAAATTCATGAACCAATCTGGTATTAATCAACAAGAAAAGTTAATTGTAGGAGCATGGTATTATGGTGATCCCATTTAGGAGGGGGCTATATAACAGAAAATTTCCACAAGAGAAAGATTGGTATTTTCAGGAAGCAATTGAAATACATATTGTCATTTGCGTTTCAGCAATAAACATACATGAGAAACAGGATACAGACGTTGTAGTGTATATGAAGTCGCAATAAGCATCATTGGTCTTATGATTGCAATAAGAGTGTATGGATTAGAAAATGTGCAGAATTTTTTAAAAGATATAATTATTTTCAAATGATTGGACATGGAAGTGAAAGATATAAAGAGATGACAAAAGAAGTCATCAATGTTAAGAGAACATCGGGAGAAGATATATATGAGAGTAACAAATTCTGACTTAACAAAAATCAGCAAATATATCAGTTTGATTTTACGGCATAAGCCAGAGGTCATTGGGATTCAATTGGATGCCAATGGCTGGGCAAATGTGGAGGCACTTTTAGCAGGCATTGGCAGGAAATATCCCATTGATTTTGAGGTTTTGGAGGAAATTGTAAGAACTGACAACAAACAGAGGTATTCCTTTAATGAAGATAAAACCAAGATTCGTGCAAATCAAGGGCATTCCGTACAGGTCGATGTGGAGCTTTCTGCGACAGAGCCGCCGGAAATCTTGTATCATGGGACAGCGGAACGGTTTTCTGCTTTCATTGAGGCAAAAGGGTTACTTCCTCAAAACCGATTATATGTTCATTTGTCTCCTGATACAAAAACAGCAGAAAAAGTAGGACGCAGACATGGAAAACCAGTTATTTATCTGGTCAATGCAGGGCAGATGCAGCAGGATGGATACACTTTTCTTATATCCGCCAATGGTGTATGGCTGACAAAGATGGTTCCTGCACAATATCTGAAAAGGTTAGGAAAGTAAGGTATGATACATATTTATATTTCAAGGCAATCTGCACTAGAAACTGGCAGATATGATTATGACAGAAGGCAACTTTTGAAAATACAAAATCGAAATAAATTCTTAATTATAATGGAAAAACGAGGAAGATGTGTATGGGCAAAGAATTAGAATTATATAAAGCATTTATTGATGGTCTAGTGGAACAAAAGGATAGTGTGACAGCAAAATGGGTTTTAGAAGGTAGTTTTCCTCATACAGAGGACAATCAGGCAAAAAATAAATTCCTTTCTTCTTTGACACTTGAACAAAAAAGTATGTTGGCAGAGATGCTTCAGGAAGAACATATTGCTGGAATCCATGATACGCTGGCGTATATCAATGAAATGATGGATTTGGATGGATTAGGACTTCATCAGGATGGAGAATCTTATCCCAATGATGCTTTTGAAAGCCTGCATTATGATTTTATCAGCAGATGTGAAGGAGACCAATGGCCGGAATAAATTTTATGATTTGAACGGAGTTTGTGATAGCGCAATAGGAGGTGCAGCAGATGTACATCAGCAAATACTGGGGTAACTTTATTGGAGGTTCCGACGACAGTCTGAATCTTGTGGCATTTTTAGAGGATCAGAAAAAAGAGGAAATCCCTCTTAGCGAAATTTTCTCAAAGATCGGTCTGGATAAACAAAATTGGGATTTCCGTCAAACAGTAGAATATCTTGAGTTTACCCATTCCAACGGTGTGGAAATGGATTTTCATTTTGCCATTGATGTCATCACAGATCTGGCAGCTATCCTTTTGGAATGTAGTGTAAATGGCAGCGTAAACCTGCAAGATTTGGATGAGTACAATACGCCTTCTCGTTGCATCCGTATCACTGCTACACCAGAGGAACACAACGCTATGGACAGAACTCTTGCGGACTTTGCCCAAAATCCTCTGTCCTATGACCTTCATGAAATGATGGATGACGAGGAGATTCAAGAAATGGCTCGAGATGTGGAGGCACTGCGTAAAGAACTTTATGAGTCTGCTGGTCGCAATCGCCAGTACTATGTGAAGGCAGATGACATGAAGAATTTACTCCCTGACTGGGATGGAGCCAATGGATGCATTGCCACTAACCGTATTACAGTGGAAGGCTGTAAGGTTGGTTACTGCTACCGAGAGAAGCCAGATGGCAACTGGGACAGCGGTTGGCGTTTTACTGCCGGTGATGAAAGTGATGCCTATATGGATGATCCAAATAACGCGGGTATTTACACTTTGCATTCCATTTGTAATAGCAATCCTGATATCATTCCTCTGCTGAATGCACCATACAATTCTGCTTTCGTAAGAGATGAAAATGGTATATTTCAGCAGATAACAGATTGGGAAGCGCCACAAAGTGGGGAGGGAGAACAGATGGATTTATTGCAGATGTGCCAAATGTGGCTTGAAGATGGAGAATATCAGAAAATCAAAAATGCGTTGGAACAAATCCCTGCTGATGAACGAACACCAGAGATAGATAGTGAATTAGCAAGGGCATATATCGCAGGAGCGGATGCAGCAGAACGGGAGTCTTTTGAAAAAGCGCTGGAGCTCCTGGCGCCCCATGAGGCATATTTTGCGGAAGATCATTGCTGGAACTATCGAATCGCTTCTGCTTATTATTATCTGGATCAAGAAGGTCCCGCTCTGCGCTATTTTGAAAAAGCTTTGAAAGCCCGTCCCGGAGATGAAGACACTCTGGAGTATATCGACGATTGCCGCCGCCGTTTGTCTTTGCCCCGATTTTCCAAAAACTTTCGGGAACGAACAGAAGCAGTATGGGCGGAATTTGCGGAACAGGAAGCAAAATTGCGCCAAATCATGGATACAGACAAAAATCAGGAACGAGGTGAAGAACTCGTTGCCAAATGTGAGGAAATTTTACATATTGCTTTTGAAGATATTTCTTTTGAGATGGGCTTCAATGGCGAAAAACATGAGCTAATCCTAACTCCAGAAGGCAACAAAGTAAAGCTTTTTGAATTGGTTTATTTCCAGAAACACGCACCAAAAGAGATATTGGAGCATTGGAATATTCTGGTGGGACGCCAGAGCGTGGAAAACATTGGTCTGCGTACAGGTGAATGGTATATCTCCGGCGATGATGTGCAGATTTGGCTGGAGGAGGTTGACGAAAATCGTTTTGCTTTGGAAACCTATTGTGAAAAACTGCTGCCGATGCTTGCGGAAGAAGAAGGTCGTGTATGGTGGATGCTGACCACGCTGACAGATCAGGTATTGGGCGAAATTCCTCATATGCGATACATAGAAACTTTTGATGTACTGACGGAACCAAAAGAGGACCCTGTCGAACTGCTTTCTCGTCTGCCGAATATACTGAAAGAAAAAGGCTTAGAACTTTCCACAGATCCAGAAAGCTATTTGGAAACCTATATGGGATACAGTATGGAACCAAATGATGACCCCGAGGCAGATTGGAGACTAGATACCATTGCCGGCTCCACTTGCTGTGCAGCTCTCATCAATGGTTATCTAAACAATGACAACGATTACATGGACGATCTTCACGCCGATGGTGCAGTGGCAGGCTTTTTCTGCTATCCACTGAATACACTTCGTGAGGAAGAAGGTAGTCAGAAGATTTTTGATTTTCGAGATCAGTTGGAGGGAGTATTTACTACCAATGAAGGAAGTGAAGTGCTTACTTTGACTGGCGGCGCTACAGGTATTTACTGCGGCTATGTAGATTTTATTGCGTGGGATATTCGTAGTGCACTGCAAATGGCAAAGGGATTTTTTGCGGATACAGATTTGCCTTGGGCAAGTTTTCATACATTCCGCAGAGAGGCATCCACTGTGTATCTGAAACAGACCGAAAACGATGATACAGATTCCCAGGAAAGTGTTGACGAATTGGAAGAAACATTGACAGGAATGGATCATATCCCTTATACACCGGAAAATGCAGAAGCATTTTATCAGCAATTAGAGCAGTGGAATGATGAGGACGAGTATACTCGCTGCATTCAGGCGTTGAATACCATTCCAGAGGAATGGTGGAATTACCGCATTGCGTATGCCATGGCACGGGCACTGGAAAACTATGCCATTATCGGAGACAACAATGAGGGAACACCAAATTACAAGGGAGACAAGGCTCTGCTGCGTGCCATTGATGTGCTGGAATCTGTTCGAGAAGAAGGTCAGAACAAAGCGGAATGGAATATGCGTATGGCTTATGCTTATCAATGTCTTTATGGACAGGAAGAAAAAGCTATCCCTTATGCACAGCGCTGGGCGGAATTAGATCCAGAAGATACGGATGCACCTTTGGTAATACAGGAATGCCAAAACGAAATTGGCAAACGTGCCGAGGCAGAATCGGAGGACGAGAGTGACCCCACAGGCGTTTTTACCGGATTTATCCTTTTGTCCAAAGGAAAATGGGACAAGCAGCAATTTATTCAAGATATGAAAGAAAAATGGAACATCACCGTGGATGAACATGACGCAAGCGAGGATAAGAGTGACGATGCCTTGGTGTTTGAAGTGGGAGATATGCTTGCTGCTGTCAGCCTTGGAACTTATCCAATTCCCAACGGCGAAGCGGAAATAAATGCGGAAAACAACTATATGTGGGACGATGCGGTAAAGATAGCAAAAGAAC
>OGZX01003057.1_pt1 | contig 12190 bp, 9 predicted proteins | sample 1576881 | NCBI WGS metagenome assembly OGZX01 (sample SAMEA3541542, study PRJEB24748) | human gut metagenome | biome: human gut; feature: human-associated habitat; material: faeces | place: China | collected 2012
TTCAGCTGACCAATACTAATAGATCGAGGGCTTGACCTAATAAAGATTTTATGATGAAAGTTTGCTGTATTCGGTTTTGAAGGTGTATATCTTCAATAATTACATATTTCCGGTGATGATGCGCTTAGGGGACACACCCGTTCCCATTCCGAACACGACGGTTAAGACCTGAGCGGTCGATGGTACTTGGTGGGAAGCTGCCTGGGAGAGTAGATGGTCGCCGGAATCCAGTGAAGAACTTCGAAGTGATTCGAAGTTCTTTTTTTATATTTTATTTGACGGAAAAATCCATTTGTGATAGAATTGTGCGCATCGACTCAATTTGTTAAAAAGAAAGAAGATGCGTTTATGAAGAAAATGAAATCCCTTTTGGGGTCTATGCTTGGATATGGTTTCCTTTTTGGAATTGTTTTGCTGATTGTATTTGTGTTAGCCTGTTTTGGCGGCGTGATCATGCACTTTTTCGGATTTTATTACGAATCCGTTTGGAAACTGATGCTCTTTTTTATCTTGTCTGGATTGGTTGGGCTGCCTTTGGAATTGCTCGCCAAAGGAGTACCCAAGGCACTTTTGGCATTTAACAAGATTTCTACTGGTTTTGCCAGAGGGATATTTTTTATTTTAGATGTGTTGTCGACAATGGTATCTATGATTTTGATAGACTATTTTATGGAAAGTGTTTCTGCGACGTTGCGGTCTGTAGTTGTGATTGCAGTGATTATTGCGATTTTTTCTGTCAAAGATATTGGAAGAACTAAAAAAGAAAATACAGGGCTGTAAGAAGAGAATCTTACAGTTCTTTTTTATGGTCAAAACATTGAAGAATTTATAGGCAGACTGTATACTAGAAGAAATCATTGGAAAGGGGAGACCAATATGGAGGATGTTTTACAGGGGCTCAATGCAGCACAATATGAGGCAGTTACCACAACGGAGGGAATGGTGCGGGTTATTGCTGGAGCAGGTTCTGGGAAAACTCGCGCATTATCTCGTCGTTTTGCCTATTTGGTAAATGAAATCGGAATTCTGCCGGGGAATATCCTCTGTGTGACCTTTACCAATAAATCCGCCAATGAAATGCGTCAGAGAATCCATTTGCTGACAGGGGACAATGATACAGGATATATCAATACGTTCCATGGCTTCTGCGTTTCTGTATTACAGGAGGACAGTTATGCGGTGCAATATCCCAAGAGTTTTCTGGTGCTGGACCATGCAGATATTGATGCTATGCTGAAAATCATTTATGAAGAACGCAGTTTGACTCTGCGCAATATGACGTTCAGTAAAGCCAGAGATATGATTGAGATGCGAAAGTTGACAAAGGAACCGTTGTATTATCTGGATTTGATTCAGATGTCTTTGGAAGAGTTGCAGGAAAAATATAGAACAGCTGTAGAAACCAACGATATTATTTTTTATGGCTATCTTTATCAGCAGAAAAAATGTTTTGGGCTGGATTATGATGATCTGATTATTTTTACGCTTTATATCTTTGAACAGAATGAGGAAATACGAGAAAAATGGCAGAAACGGCTGGAATATATCATGATTGATGAGTTCCAGGATATTGACAAACTGCAATATCGTTTGATGGAAGTGCTTTGTGGGTATCATAAAAACTTATTTATTGTAGGAGATCCAGATCAGACCATTTATACATGGCGTGGCGCCGATGTGAAGTTTTTATTGGATTTTGACAAGCATTTTCCCAGTGTAAAAACCATTATGATGATGGAAAATTATCGTTCTACGCCGGAAATCCTTTCTGTGGCAAATTCGCTCATAGCTAAAAATAAAAACCGTATGCAGAAAGATTTACTGCCGACCCTTCCCGGCGGAAAGCCTGTCCTTTGTTATCATGGAAAAACAGCGGAAGAAGAAGCGATGTGGATGGCGAAGAAAATAGAGGAATTGCATGAGGATGGCGTTCCTTACAGAGATATTACCATTTTATATCGTGCCCATTATCTGACCAGAACCGTTGAAGAAGTTTTTCTTAAGGAAAAAATTCCCTATACCATTTACAGCGGCATCCAGTTTTTTGGGCGGATGGAAATCAAAGATGCCCTTTCTTATTTACGTATGCTGGCATATAAGGATGATTTGTCCTTTGCAAGGGTTGCCAATGTTCCCAAACGGAATTTAGGGGAACGACGTATGGCGTTTTTGCGGGAATATGCGGAGCAGAACCAATGCAGTTTATATGATGCTTTGCAGAAGAATCTGGATCATGAAATGATGAAAGGGACGAAGGCAGCGAGCTTTGTTTCTTTGATTGAAAATCTGGCATCCAATGCGGCAGAAAGACCTGTTTCAGAAGTTTTATCGGAGATTCTGGACTTGAGTGGATATGAAAAAATGCTGCGCACAGAAGGCAGTCAGGAGCGTTTGGACAATCTGGCAGAATTAAAGCAGTCTGTTTATGAATATGAAACCACTTGCGGAGAGGAAGCCACATTGGAGCATTATTTGACCCATGTGGCATTGTTTACTAACAACGATGTAGAAAGCGGAAAAGATCAGGTACGTATGATGACGGTGCATTCTGCAAAAGGTCTGGAGTTTCCCTATGTCTTTTTGTGTGGTATGAATGAAGGCATTTTCCCTTCCAGAAAAACAAACACAAAACAGGCAATGGAAGAAGAACGTCGTCTGGCTTTTGTAGCAGTTACCAGAGCGAAAAAGGGACTGTTCCTGTCAGAAGCAGAGGGACGGAACTTTGATGGTTCTATGCGGTATCCTTCCCGTTTTTTGCTGGATATTGATGAAAAGTATCTAACTCATACGGAACCTCTGGCGAAAGATAGGTATGCTGAGGCACGTCGTTATATAGATGGAAAAGAGAAATACTTGGAGGAACAGGAAAAAGGTGCAAGTTTCATTTCAGGAGATCGGATACAACATCCTATTTTCGGAAAAGGGACGATACTAGAGGTGGATATGGAACGAGGGGCATATTTGATCCGTTTTGATGAGATGCAAACCTTCAGAAGCATTTCTATCCGGGCAAAATTGGAAAAAATTGACTTTTAGTGCATATATAATAGGAAAATTAGAAAATAATTTACTAAAACATTTCCTAATGAGATTTACGAAAACAAAAAAGAGGCAGAGAAATATATTATTCCTCTACCTCTAATTTCGTTAAGGCATATTCGATACATAAAAGAATCAGTTCGTTTCTGGTGCGTCCAGTGTTGTTTGCTGCATGATCCAGTTTTTTCACGATTTCCATGGGAAGTCTTGCAGAAACAACGGATGTTTCGCCATAGTTCTTTTTCACTTTTACAACAAATTTTTCTTTTTCCATAAAATTCACCTCATATGTAAGCAATTCAAATTCTGTACTAATATTATATTACAATGGTAAACAGGTTTTGAAAAGAGGTAAAAACTTAAGAAATTTTACGAAAAGTAAGGAAAATTATTCTGATGTATTTTTTCGTAAACTTTGCAACTCTATACAAAATTACTGTATTTCCTAGCAAAATACTTTGTGTTTTTGGTGTATTTATACTGTGATCGAAAAAACAATTAAGAAAAATTAAAGATGCTGGGAATTGTGTAAAAAAAATCATCGATTCTTTCCTAGAAACATACAAAAAATCCCCCTTTTTCATAGAATCAAAAGGGGGATTTTGTTGTGCAATTTATAAAGAATAGCATTCATATCGTTTTGCAATACAAATACCTGTGGTGCCAGGACCTGTGTGAGAGGCGATGGTAGCGCCAATCTGAAGGGGAGATACCAGCTCCAATTGCGGCAGTTCTGCTTTGAGCAATGCTTCTGTAGGGGCAATTTCTTCCGTTACATCTGTGGTACCAACCATGGCAATGTAATCAGCGGGATTTTCACCTGTTTTCTGGAAATGCTCAGCTGTCAGTTTTACCAGTTCTGCAATGCCTTTTTTACGGCTGCGGGTAGCACCGCCCACATGGATTTCTCCATCCCGCAATACAATGATAGGCTTGATTTTCAAAATATTACTGGATAATGCGGCAATTTTGCCGATTCTGCCGCCATGCTGCAAATGGGTCAGACCACCAATCATAAATATGATACGGGTATCTTTTTTTGCCTGTTCCAAATAGGAAACGACTTCTTCTAGGGATTTTCCCTCCTGCTGCATTCGTGCTGCTTCCATTAGAAGCAATGCTTGAGAGCCGGTGGCATTGTGACTGTCTACAATATGTATTTTGGCATTAGGAAATTCTTCCTCCAACATGAGCTTTGCCGTCAGTGCAGACTGCATGGAACCGCTGAGGGTATGGGTGATATGCAGGCTGAGGATGTCTTTTCCTGCCTGGAGTGCAGGTGTAAAAGCCTCCACAAAGTCGTGGACAGAAGGCAGAGAAGTTTTCGGAAATCCTTTTTCCTCTATCAAATGGTGATAGAAATGGTCCAAAGTCAGTTCTTTTAATTCCTTTAAATATGTTTTTCCGTCAAAAGAGACATAGAAGGGGACAGTGGAAATTTGATAAGCGTTTTGTGCCTCGAGAGTCAAATCGCAGGCACCGTCACTAAAAATTTGAAATGAATGCATGAAGTCCGTCCTTTCCTTGTATGGATATCAATACTAGCTGTTATTACTATAGCAGAAGAAAACAGGAAGTGCAATAGACAATAACGGATAATCTAGTATAAAAAACTATATCGATGGAAAACGGCGGAAAATCTGGGATTTTTCGTACAGCGATGTATTTTTTGTCGAGCGAGGAAAGATGATTCATATAATAATTTCATAAAAATACCAAGGGATACCTTGTCAAACCATAAAAAAGTTGATAAACTTTGATTACGGTAAAGCGATGATGAAAATTTCACATGATGCCATAGGCAAAACGTGCGACAGAGGGAATTTTCTTTGAACGGATCAGGAACGTGCCCTCTGTATTTTTATCATAGGCTGCCGAATTTGGTGCAATAGGAGGTGAGAGAGATGAAACGACTGTTAAAAATCATTATCAGCTTGTTGGTTACGGCGGCAATGTTTGCCATTGTACACTTGGTGCTGCAGCTGAATGTTTTCCATTTCAGCAGCCCGAACCGTTTTGTGGCGTATTTGCCGGCAGGAGTGGCAATTTTATTCGGACTCATATTTTATTTTATTATCTCGTCGTCAGTGACAGATCTGCTGATGAAGCGTTTATCCCAGACAGAGGAAAAACTTTCTAGAATGAATGTAAAGGAACTGGTCTTTTCTGTTTTTGGCTGCCTGATCGGTTTGGTCATTGCCAATCTGATTGGTTTGGCATTCAGCGGCTTTGGTCCTATGGGCACATTCATTGTGGTTCTGCTGAATATCCTGCTTGGTGTGCTGGGGTTCCGCGTGGCGAGAAAGAAAAAAGATGAGGTCAACGTGACAAATCTGCAGCGTATTTTGATGCAGCAGAATCCTATGAAGCAGGAAAGTGAAATCTACGGCAGACCAAAGATTCTGGACACCAGTGTTATCATTGATGGCAGAATCATGGACTTGCTCCAGACTGGTTTTATTGAAGGAAAAATCATCATTCCTGATTTTGTGCTGGAAGAACTGCGCCACATCGCTGACTCTGCTGATGGTCTGAAACGAAACAGAGGACGCAGGGGTCTGGATATTTTGAATGAAATTCAAAAACAGCTGATGGTTCCTGTAGAAATTCAGGAATTTACCACATCTCAGCCTATGGAAGTGGATTCCATGCTGCTGAAGATGGCAGAAAGTTTGGATGCTTTTGTAGTAACCAATGATTTTAACCTGAATAAAGTAGCGGAATTTCAGGGTGTTCGCGTCCTGAACATCAACGAATTGGCAAATGCCATCAAGCCTGTGGTGCTTCCAGGGGAAGAAATGCAGGTGACTATCATCAAAGCAGGCAAAGAACCTGGACAGGGTGTTGCGTATTTGAATGACGGTACTATGATCGTTGTAGATGGCGGCAATAAATTCATTGGGGAAACCAAAAATGTTATGGTGACTAGTGTATTGCAGACTGCCGCAGGCAGAATGATCTTTACAAAAATGGTAACAGCGGCTTAAAAAAGAGAAGGGAGGCGTAAGAAGATTTGCGCCTCCTGTTTTTTGGAAGGAGAATGACCATGGGGGAAAAACTTCGCTGCACAGCCATTATTATGGCAGCAGGAAAAGGAAAACGAATGCAGACAGCAGTCAGCAAGCAGTTTTTGCCAGTCTGTGGAAAAGAAATTCTGGCATGGACAGTGGATGTTTTTGAAAAAAGTCCGCTGGTAGATAACATCCTGCTGATGGCAAGTGCAGACGGCAAAGAAGATGTGCAGCATCTTTGGGATAACTATGGCTGGAAGAAAGTTGCCGCTGTACTGGAAGGAGGCAAGGAGCGGCAGAATTCTGTGGCAAATGGATTGGCAGCTGTGGAAAAAGATACGGATATTGTATTGATTCATGACGGTGTGCGTCCTTTTGTGACAGAAGAAATGATTGCCGACAGCATTGTGGCGGCACAGGCATATGGCGGTGCTGTCATTGGCGTGCCTGCAAAAGATACCATTAAGGTTTGCTCTGCTGATGGCATGGCTGTGGAAACGCCGGACAGAAGTACATTGTGGCAGATTCAGACTCCCCAAACCTTTCAGCGGTCACTTATCGTCGATGCTTATGAGAAAGCGGAAAAAGATGGTTTTTTGGGAACAGACGATGCTTCTGTGGCAGAATTTGCCGGGCATCAGGTGAAGGTAGTCATGGGCAGCTATCGCAATATTAAAATCACCACCAAAGAAGATCTGGTTATTGCAGAAGCATTTTTGAAGGAAAAAGAATTGGAAAATAGGGAAACGCAGGTCGTTCAGACAGAACTGGCAGTACCGACAGACACAGCAAAGGGGTCCGGAGAAAATCAAGGGGAAAAAGAAGATAAGAAAAATCAGCGGGCAGTGGAGATTTATACAGATGGCGCTTGCTCTGGAAATCCCGGTGCAGGGGGATATGGCGTGGTGCTTCTGTATGGCAATAAAAGGAAGGAAATGTCAGAAGGGTATCGCCTGACGACCAATAACCGCATGGAGGTATTGGCGGTCATCAAAGGATTAGAAGCCTTGAAAGAACCCTGTCAGGTAACTCTTTACAGCGATTCCAAGTATGTGGTGGATGCTATCCAAAAGGGCTGGGTGACAAAATGGAAAGCCAATGGCTGGTACCGCAATAAGAAGGAAAGAGCTTCCAATGTGGATTTGTGGGAACGTTTGCTGGTGCAGCTGGAGCGCCATCAGGTCACATTCCAATGGGTGAAAGGTCATGCAGATAACCCCGGAAATGAGCGCTGTGACGAGCTGGCAAGAGGCGCTATCGCCGCAGGCAACCTGCTGGAAGACGAAAATTATCAAATGCCCTAAAATACTGGCTTTTCTTGTCGTACAATGTAATATAAATGAAAACTCTGAAGGGGAAATATAGATTGACACTCTTAGAAATATATGGTAGTATCGGGATGTAACAAATTTTTATTTTTTTTCCAAGTAGGAGGATTTCATCAATGAAAAAAGGTACAGTAAAATGGTTTAACGCAGAAAAAGGTTTCGGTTTTATTTCCGTTCCCGGCGAAGATGATGTATTCGTACATTTCTCCGCAATCCAGGCTGATGGTTACAAAACTCTGGAAGAAGGTCAGGAAGTAGAATTCGAAGTAGTACAGGGTGCAAAAGGCCCTCAGGCTGCAAACGTAGTAAAGGCTTAATCAATCTTATTTATAGTCCGTTGATGCAGTTTTGCATTGAGAAATATAATATAACATCGGTTAGTCACAAGAGCCCCGCGGTATGCCGCAGGGCTTTTTTGTGCGAAAAATCGCGGAAAATAGACATTTTTTTCCGTACATTGATTGCATCAAAACAACTGCTGTGATAAAATACTATGATGTACGTATGAAAAGTGAATGGAGATGGAGAAATTAACTTATGAAACAGAGAATTGAAAACATCAGAAATGTTGCGATTATTGCTCACGTAGACCATGGCAAAACCACATTGGTAGACCAGATGCTGCGCCAGAGCGGTATTTTCCGTTCCAATCAGGTGGTACAGGAACGTGTTATGGACAGCGGCGATATCGAAAGAGAACGCGGCATTACCATTTTGTCTAAGAATACTGCCGTTCATTACGGCGATACAAAAATCAATATCATCGATACACCGGGCCACGCGGACTTCGGCGGCGAAGTAGAACGTGTACTGAAAATGGTAGACGGTGTTGTACTGGTGGTAGATGCCTTTGAAGGTCCTATGCCCCAGACAAAATTTGTACTGCGCAAAGCATTGGAACTGAACCACCCCGTTGTGGTTTGTGTAAATAAAGTGGACAGACCGGAAGCACGTCCCGCAGATGTTGTGGATGAAGTTCTGGAACTGTTTATGGAACTGGACGCAAATGACGACCAGTTGGATTCTCCTTTTGTTTTCGCATCTGCAAGAGGCGGTTATGCTTCCGAAGATCCCGAAGCAAGAGAAGGGGATATGAAACCCCTGTTTGAAGCAATCATCAACCACATTCCTGCTCCCGAAGGCGATGTAGAAGCGCCTCTGCAGGCTTTGATCTCCACCATCGACTACAGTGAATATGTAGGCAGAATCGGTGTTGGTAAAATCGAAAACGGTACCATCCATGTCAACGATGAAGTGGTGGTATTGAACATGCATAATACAGAAACACAGAAAAAGGTTCGTATCACAAAGCTGTATGAATTTGACGGTCTGCAGCGTGTGGAAGTGAAAGAAGCAAGCGTGGGCAGCATTGTTGCACTCAGCGGTATCGAAGATATTATGATCGGCGACACCATCTGCTCTCCTTTGAAACCGGAAGCGCTGCCTTTCGTAAAAATTTCCGAACCCACCATTTCCATGACATTCTCCGTAAATGATAGTCCATTTGCGGGAACAGAAGGGAAATTCGTCACATCCCGTCACCTGCGTGACAGACTGTATAAAGAACTGAATACAGACGTCAGCCTGCGTGTAGAAGATACAGATTCCATGGATGCGCTGAAAGTATCTGGTCGTGGGGAACTGCATCTGTCTATCCTCATTGAAACACTGCGCAGAGAAGGCTATGAATTCCAGGTTTCCAAACCTGAAGTTCTGTTCCAGGAAATCGACGGTAAAAAATGTGAACCTATGGAAGCCGTTACCATTGACGTACCTGAAGAATTTGTGGGGAATGTCATCGAAAAACTGGGCGGCAGAAAAGGCGAAATGACAAACATGTATCCTGCAAAAGGTGGATACACTCGTCTGGAATTTTCCATTCCTGCTCGTGGTCTTATTGGCTACCGCAGCGAATTTATGACAGATACAAAAGGTAATGGTATCCTGAACTCCGTATTTGATGGTTATGAACCTTATAAAGGTGAAATCCCTACTCGTTCTCAGGGCTCTCTGGTTGCTTTTGAAAGCGGCGAAGCCATCACTTATGGTCTGTATAACGCCCAGGAAAGAGGCGATCTGTTCATCGGCGCCGGTGTAAAAGTTTACGAAGGTATGATTGTCGGCAGAAACGCAAGAGCAGATGACATGGATATCAACGTATGTAAGAAAAAACAGCTGACAAATACACGTTCCTCTGGTTCTGATGAGGCGCTGCGTCTGACGCCGCCCATCCAGATGTCTTTGGAACAGTGCATGGAATTCATCAGCGATGATGAACTGCTGGAAGTAACACCTGTGAGCCTGCGTATGCGGAAAAGAATCCTGGACTGCAACCAGCGCAGAAAATTCAGAATTCACGGGAAATAAACTTGTTGTAATGGGATAAGAGGTGCAATATGGCGGCAAGAACGAAAGGAAAAAGTTCATTTGTAAAACAGGCAGCGATTCTGGCATCGGCAGGGATGCTGGTGCGTTTCCTGGGCTTTGTCTATCGTCTGCCCCTGACCAATATGCTGGGGGACGAAGGAAACGGCATCTATGGTATGGGGTATTATATCTATACCTTTTTGCTGATTTTGTCCTCTGCGGGTCTGCCTGCGGCCATTTCCAAACTGGTTTCCGAGCGTTTGGCGCTGCGGCAGTACCGCAATGCCCATCGGGTATTCCAGACCTCTTTGATTGTTTCTGCTTCTCTTGGCACGATCTTTGCCATTTTGATGGCACTGACAGCCAGACAGACAGCGGCGCTGGTGAAAACACCAGATAGCTATTACTGTATTTTGTCCCTCTGTCCAACACTGATTATCGTTGCCATTATGTCTGTTTACCGTGGTTATTTCCAAGGCATGAATACCATGGTGCCCACAGCCATTTCTCAGATTGTGGAACAGATTTTTAACGCCTTTTTCAGCGTATATCTGGCATATATCTTCTTAGGTATGTTTATTCCAGAAGGTGAAACGGAAAATATCGCATTGGGTGCAGCCGGCGGTACCATGGGTACCGGTATTGGCGCATTGGCAGGTCTGGTCATCGTGTTCATCAGCTATATGATGATTCGCCCTTATCTGCTGCGCCGAGCGAAAATCTGTCGTCAGCCTTATGAAGAAACCAGAACAGAATTGGTGAAACGGCTCATGGGTACAGCTTGGCCTATCATCGTTGGTACCGCTGTATTTAGTATGACCAACCTCATCGACATTGGTATGGTTATGCGGATTTTGACAGCTTCCGGTTACTCCGAAACAGAAGCCACCGTTTTATATGGTCAGCTTTCCGGGAAATATGTAACACTGACAACACTGCCTGTTGCCATTTCCTCATCCATTGCAACTGCGGTACTGCCCAGCATTGCGGCATCTAATCGTTTGGGTGAGCGGAAACAGGTGAACCGGAAAATGAATCTGACCATGCGTATTTCCATGATCATTTCTGTGCCTGCGGCAGTGGGTATCGGTGTGTTGGGACCTCAGATTATTGCGATGCTGTTCCCGAAGGCTTCTGATGGCGGTGTTCTGCTGACTGTTGGTGCAATCTCCATTATATTCCTGGCTTTGTGCCAGACAGCAACCGGAATTTTGCAGGGAATTGGACACATCCGAGTACCTGTTGTAGGTGCACTGTTGGGCGCAGTGATGAAAGTAATCCTCAACGCAATTTTAATCCCCATTCCTGCGTTGAATATCATCGGCGCCGTATTGTCCACTACAGGCTGTTATCTGGTGGCATCTACCTTTGACGTTTATATGCTGTCACGGATTACGAAAGTGCGTTTTGACTTCAAACGTATTTTGTTAAAACCTATCCTTGGCTCTATTGTCATGGGTATCGCTGCATTGGGTGTATACTTCGGTCTGTATCACTTTGTACCTAGCAATACCCTTTGCACATTGGTTGCCATTGTATTGGCAATCGTGGTTTATGGCTTGATTATGCTGATTATTGGCGGTATTCAGGAAGAAGATTTGCAGTCCATTCCCATGGGCGGCAGACTGATTCGTCTGAGCAAAAAATTGCATTTGATGTAAACAATGGCTCTTTTGCCGTAAGGCAAAAGGGCTTTTTTGTATATGGGTTTTGTGCTATAATAAAAGTAATTGTTTTTGTCAGAAAAAACGAAAGAAAGAAAAATATCAAGAAAAAATTTACGAAAAAAGAGGTGAGAATATGTTCGATATTGCAGAGGAATTGAAAAAACTTCCACAGAAACCTGGTGTATACCTGATGAAAAACGAAGCCGGAGAGATTATCTATGTGGGAAAAGCCATCAATCTGCGGAACCGAGTACGCCAGTATTTCCAAAGCAGCCGGAACCATACGGCAAAGACCCGTACCATGGTGCCCCATATCAAGGAATTCGAATATATTGTCACCGATTCAGAAATGGAGGCTTTGATTCTGGAGTGTACCCTCATCAAAAAGCATAGCCCCCATTATAACATCATGCTGAAGGATGATAAGACCTATCCTTATATCAAAGTGACGGTACAGGAGGATTTTCCGAGAATTTTTGCCACACGCAGACGGGAAAAGGATAAAGCCAAGTATTACGGTCCTTTTACGGATGTACTGGCAATGAAAGAAACGGTGGAAACCCTTCATAAATTGTTTCCTATTCGAAAATGCAAAAAAGTTTTTCCCAGAGATATTGGGAAGGAGCGTCCTTGTCTGAATTACCATATTGGGCAATGTCTGGCACCTTGCAGCGGAAATGTGACAAAAGAGGAATACGGCGCTTATGTGAAAGATGCCATGGATTTTCTGGAAGGCAGACATGATGATATCCGCAAGCGTATGGAAGCGGAAATGATG
>OGZX01003061.1_pt1 | contig 12175 bp, 9 predicted proteins | sample 1576881 | NCBI WGS metagenome assembly OGZX01 (sample SAMEA3541542, study PRJEB24748) | human gut metagenome | biome: human gut; feature: human-associated habitat; material: faeces | place: China | collected 2012
TGAAAGCACTGCAATACGGTATGCCCCCCACATCGGGCATCGGTATCGGTATCGACCGCCTCACCATGCTGATGACGGGCAAGGCATTCATCCAGGAAGTACTCTTCTTCCCGCAGATGCGCCCCGAAAAGGTAACTCCGAAAGACGCTCCTGCCAAATTTATGGAACTGGGCATTGCCGAAGAATGGGTACCTGTTATCCAAAAGGCCGGCTACAACCTGGTAAGTGACATGAAAGACGTGAATCCGCAGAAACTGCACATGGACATCTGCGGCATCAACAAGAAGTATAAATTGGAACTGGCAAACCCGACCGTCAACGACGTGACTGGCTGGCTTAATTCAATTAAAGATTAATAATGAAAAATGAAAAGGGAATAGGAAGATATACACCTTTTCTCTTTTCATTTTTCACTTTTCATTATTAATTCAATATGAAACTACCCGGTAAGATAGCCATCATGGGCGGAGGAAGTTGGGCAACAGCCATTGCAAAGATGGTACTCGCCCAAGCAGAGTCGATAAATTGGTATATGCGGCGCGACGACCGCATTACCGACTTTAAACGACTGGGCCATAACCCTGCCTACCTGACGGGCGTCAAGTTCGACACCAAGCGCATCAACTTCAGTTCCAACATCAACGATGTAGTGAAAGAGTCTGATACGCTCATCTTCGTAACCCCTTCTCCGTATCTGAAGTCGCACCTGAAAAAGCTGAAGACCAAGATCAAGGATAAGTGCATCATCACAGCTATTAAAGGTATTGTACCCGACGACAACCTGATTGTATCGGAGTACTTTACTAAAGAATATGGCGTACCGGCTGAAAACATCGCTGTACTGGCAGGTCCCTGCCATGCAGAGGAAGTAGCCCTGGAACGCCTTTCTTATTTAACCATCGCCTGTCCCGACACCGACAAGGCTTGCTCCATCGCCCGCCAACTGGCAAGTTCGTTCATCAAGACCTCGGTCAGCAACGACGTAGTGGGCATTGAGTACAGTTCGGTACTGAAGAACGTATATGCCATCGCCGCCGGCATTTGCAGCGGACTGAAATATGGCGATAACTTCCAGGCCGTGCTGGTATCCAACGCCATACAGGAGATGAACCGCTTCCTGCAAACGGTGCATCCGCTGAACCGGAACGTGAGCGATTCTGTTTACTTAGGTGACTTGCTGGTAACGGCATACTCCAACTTCAGCCGTAACCGTACGTTCGGTACGATGATTGGAAAAGGATACTCCGTGAAGAGTGCGCAGATAGAAATGGAAATGATAGCCGAAGGATATTACGGAACAAAGTGTATCAAGGAAATCAACAAGCACTACCACGTCAATATGCCGATAGTGGATGCCGTCTACAACATCTTGTACGAGCGCATCTCGCCGATGATTGAAATCAAGCTGCTGACGGACTCGTTCCGGTAAGCAGCCTCTCCCCCTACCCCCTCCCCCGTAGGGAGGGGAATGAGAATAGAACTGTAATACAATTATAAACTAAAGTAACTTCAAACCTCCCCTCCCTACGGGGGAGGGGTCGGGGGAGAGGCTACTAAAAACATGAAATTATTATGATTAGTTTGAACATTGAAAAGACTTTTGGATTCATTTCCAAAGAAAACGTCTTCGCCTACGAAGCCCAAGTAAAGGTTGCACAGGAAGCATTAGAGAATGGTACCGGTAAAGGTAACGATTTCTTAGGCTGGTTGCACCTCCCCTCTTCCATCACCAAGGAACATTTGGCTGACCTGAAGGCTACCGCACAAGTGTTGCGTGACAACTGCGAAGTGGTAATCGTTGCCGGCATCGGCGGAAGCTACCTCGGCGCACGCGCAGTGATCGAGGCATTGTCAAACAGCTTCACCTGGTTGCAGGACAAGAAGACCGCTCCGGTTATTCTGTACGCAGGACACAACATCGGTGAAGATTATCTGTACGAACTCACTGAATACTTGAAAGACAAGAAATTCGGTGTTATCAATATCTCCAAGTCAGGAACAACTACCGAAACAGCTTTGGCTTTCCGCCTGCTGAAGAAGCAATGCGAAGACCAACGCGGCAAGGACATGGCGAAGAAAGTAATCGTTGCCATCACCGATGCCAAGAAGGGTGCCGCCCGCATCACTGCCGACAACGAAGGCTACAAGTCATTCATCATCCCCGACAACGTAGGCGGTCGCTTCTCTGTACTGACTCCGGTTGGCCTGCTGCCTATCGCAATTGCCGGTTTCGACATCGAGAAGCTGGTAGCCGGTGCAGTGGCTATGGAGAAGGCTTGCGGAAAAGATGTTCCGTTTGCCGAGAACCCCGCTGCTATCTATGCCGCTACCCGCAACGAGCTTTACAAGAACGGCAAGAAGATTGAAATCCTCGTGAACTTCAACCCCAAACTGCACTACGTAAGCGAATGGTGGAAGCAGCTTTACGGAGAATCGGAAGGTAAGGAGAACAAGGGTATCTTCCCTGCTGCCGTAGACTTCTCTACCGACCTGCACTCTATGGGACAATGGATTCAGGAAGGTGAACGCACCATCTACGAAACCGTGATCTCCGTAGAAAAGACACAGCACTCCCTGCAAGTGCCTTCGGATGAAGCCAACCTCGACGGTCTGAACTTCCTTGCCGGCAAGCACGTGGACGAAGTGAACAAGATGGCCGAACTGGGAACCCAACTCGCCCACGTAGACGGCGGTGTACCCAATATGCGTATCGTAATCCCTGCACTGAACGAAGAAAGCATCGGCGGTCTGCTGTATTTCTTTGAGATTGCTTGCGGCATCAGCGGCTACATCCTTGGCGTGAATCCTTTCAACCAACCGGGCGTAGAGGCATACAAGAAGAATATGTTTGCACTGCTGAACAAGCCGGGTTACGAAGAAGAATCCAAAGCTATCCAGGCAAGACTGTAAGCATGAAAATACAAGAATCTATTGCCCGCTATCTGCAAGGTAGCGGGCATTCTTTTATCAACCTGAAGGCTGTGTTGTTCGACATGGACGGCGTATTATTCAACTCCATGCCCTATCATGCCGATGCATGGCATATGGTAATGGAGCGCCACGGGCTGCACCTGAGCCGCGAAGAAGCCTATATGCACGAAGGACGTACGGGAGCCTCGACGATTAACCTCGTCTATCAGCGGCAATATGGAAAGGATGCCACTCCCGAAATGATAGAGAGTATCTATGCCGAGAAAAGTACAGAGTTTAATAAGAATCCGGAACCGGAACGTATGCCCGGTGCCCGGGAAGTATTGCAAAAGGTAAAATCGGCAGGACTTACCCCGATATTAGTTACCGGTTCGGGGCAGCACTCACTCTTGAGCCGCCTTGCCCACAACTTCCCCGGTATGTTTGAGCGCGAACGTATGGTAACTGCTTTCGACGTGAAGTATGGCAAACCGCATCCCGAACCTTATCTGATGGGATTGGAGAAAGCGGGCGTCAAAGCCAACGAAGCTATCGTAATAGAGAATGCCCCTATCGGCGTGCAGGCGGGAGTAGCGGCAGGCATCTTTACCGTCGCCGTCAATACCGGTCCGCTGGATGGACAGGTGTTGCTGGATGCCGGGGCCAACCTGCTTTTTCCATCGATGCAGGCACTGTGTGATGGTTGGGAAGAGTTGTGCAAATCACTTGCCTCAAACAGTAACGAAACAACCTAAATTCACTCATAAAAAACGCATCATCTGTTGGGCCTGAACGCATCATCTGTTGAGGGCAAATACATCATCTGTTGAGGGCAAACGCATGATGCGTTTCGAACAGACTGAATATACATAGAGAAACTCCCTTTGCAAAGTATTCATGCAAAGGGAGTTTCTTTATTCAGTGACCCCGCTGGGACTCAAACCCAGGACCTTCAGAACCGGAATCTGACGCTCTATTCACTAAGCTACGGAGCCTTAATGCAGATGCAAAAGTATAAAAAATCTCATCACATTCCTAACGTTCAAGCGTTTTTTCTATCGTATTGTTTCTGTAATTCCTTCTATTATTTTGAGAGCAGCAAAGGATAATATACAAACATTTTGTTATTTTTCAGTCTAAAACAGAAGCAAGTATTGATATTATTCATATCTTTGCCGTGCAATTTAATACAAGATAGATATTATAAACTTATGAGCTACCTGATAACACCGGAAGGTTATAAACCTTTATTGGACTTAAAACAGACAGAATTAGGGATTAAACAGATTAAAGAGTTCTTTCAATTGAACCTTTCTTCTGAGCTGCGCCTGCGCCGCGTCACCGCCCCGCTTTTCGTATTGAAAGGCATGGGTATCAACGATGACCTTAACGGAGTGGAACGCGCCGTTTCCTTCCCTATCAAAGATTTAGGCGATGCACAGGCGGAAGTAGTGCACTCCCTTGCCAAATGGAAACGCCTGACGCTTGCCGAATATCATATAGAACCGGGATACGGCATCTATACAGATATGAACGCCATCCGCGCCGACGAAGAACTGGGCAACCTGCACTCCCTCTATGTAGACCAGTGGGACTGGGAACGCGCCATCACCGCCGAAAACCGCACCGTAGAATTCCTCAAAGAAATCGTAACCCGCATCTATGCAGCCATGGTGCGCACCGAATATATGGTATATGAAATGTATCCGCAAATCAAGCCATGCCTGCCTTGCCCGCAAAAGCTGCACTTCATCCATGCCGAAGAGTTACGCCAGCTTTATCCCAACTTAGAACCCAAATGCCGCGAACACGCCATCTGCCAGAAATATGGCGCCGTATTCATTATCGGCATCGGTTGCAAACTGGGTGACGGGAAGAAACACGACGGACGCGCCCCGGACTACGACGATTACACCACTCCCGGACTGAACGGTCTGCCCGGATTGAACGGCGACCTCTTGCTATGGGACGATGTATTGCAACGCAGCATCGAACTTTCGTCCATGGGTATCCGCGTAGACAAAGAGGCCTTGATACGCCAGCTCAAACAGGAAGGCGAAGAAAAACGCCTGGAACTTTACTTCCACAAACGCCTGATGGACGATACACTCCCACTCTCTATCGGTGGCGGTATCGGACAGTCACGCCTGTGTATGTTCTACCTGCGCAAAGCCCATATCGGCGAAATACAAGCCAGCATCTGGCCCGAGGATATGCGCAAGGAATGCAAAGAGCATGATATCCATTTGATTTAATAATTTCACCACAGAGTACACAGAGTCCCACGGAGTTTAAGAAGAATATTATAAAAACTCTGTGGGACTCTGTGTACTCTGTGGTGAGAAATTTGTATCTTAGCATCCGAAACTACTAACCCATCCATTATGAATGTTCAGATAGAAGAAAGTTGGAAAGCACATCTGCAACCCGAGTTTGATAAAGATTACTTTCGTACATTGACAGATTTCGTACGTGACGAGTACGGGAAGTGCGCCATATATCCCCCGGGAAAGCTGATATTCAATGCTTTCAACCTTTGCCCTTTCGATAAAGTGAAAGTGGTAATTATCGGGCAGGACCCTTATCACGGACCGGGACAGGCACACGGGCTTTGCTTCTCCGTGAACGATGGTGTTCCATTCCCGCCTTCATTAGTCAACATCTTCAAGGAAATAAAGAATGATATCGGCACAGATGCCCCTGCTACCGGCAATCTTACCCGCTGGGCGGAACAGGGTGTATTGTTGCTTAACGCCACCCTCACTGTACGCGCCCACCAGGCAGGCTCTCACCAGAACCGCGGTTGGGAAACATTCACAGACGCTGCCATCCGCGTGCTTGCCGAGGAAAAAGAACATCTTGTGTTCATTCTTTGGGGAGCTTACGCACAGCGAAAAGGTGCCTTCATTGACCGCAACAAGCATTTAGTGCTGACTTCCGCACACCCTTCTCCCCTCTCCGCCTACAACGGCTTCTTCGGGAACAAGCATTTCAGCAAAACCAATGATTATCTGAAAGCACACGGGGAAAAAGAAATAGAGTGGTAAGAACATTACCACTCTATTACCTTCCATATCTTTTTAATACCACCGGATATTAGTCTGTGTCTGGCTTCTCTGCTCCCACTTCAAGTCTTGCAGAATCTGCGCGGTAGCACGGATGGTGAAGTTATAATATCTATATCTTCCGAAAGGAGCAACTGCGGCAGTCATTGTGAAGCAGTGCAGGTCGCGGGTAATGTTGAAGGACGTCGGCGCAATCTCTTTAGCATTGAAGTCATAACCGGAGTTGAAGCTGACCGCCCATTTATTGGTGAGCTTGATGTTACCGTTTATATTAAGAGAGTTCAGACTGAATTTATACGGATAGCGCATGCTCTCCCTATTAATAGGCTTTGTCCTGTCTTCCGTAATATTGAAACCGGTACTGAGGTTTATAGACCAAGGCATCTTGAACGCCTGATAGCCATCGGCATCGGCGGTAGCCTTTTCTACTTTCTTCTTCTTGGGAGCACCGTCGTCGGTTCCCTCTTCACTGCTGTCATCACCTTCGACCGAAGCATCCTTGTTTTTATCTTTTTCGTCGTCCTTTTCTCCGGTAAAGAAGTTCCGGATCTTCTTCCAGGTATCGTTATTTACCGTCCAACTGAAAGAAGTACCATAACCCGACCAACGTCCGAAACGTCCGTACGACCATTCCGTACGGTTACCCGTCACGACATTTCCATTGTCATCGAACTCATAGGCATAGGTTGCAAAGGTAGACGCCATACTAAGGGTATAGCTTTTGCTCAGCTTCATACGAAGGTTGAAGCTAAGGTCACTCCACGGTCTAACCTCAGCAGCCGTATTATAGCTGATACCCATACTTAAGTCATCAATAAGGCTTACCTTGCGGATAGAGTCGTTCTTGTCCTTATACTTCATTTCCAGGTTATTGGAGATATTGAACGAGATCGTTCCCTGCTTTCCGCCGCTTGGCGGGCTGAAAACCTGACCGGCATAATAAGAGTAACCGACAGTATCACGTACTCCGTCACGCGTTTCCTTGATGTAGGTTCCGTTATAGCCATAACCCGGAGTCGTGAAGTCCGGCGCAGCACTGATACTCACCGAAGGTGTGATCACATGACGGATCTGAATCTCTTTCTTGGGAAGGAAGATCGGTTTGTACATACCGTAAATCTTCGTATTGATACCCAAACTGGCGCTATAATTATATACACGATGGAAACCGTAGATAGTGTCCTTTACCACTTCCTGATTCTGCATATCCCAGTCCTGCTCTATCTTCCGGGTATACCACCGTTCCGTATAGTTGACCGTCGGCGTCAGGTTGAAGTACTTGAACAGCGTAAAAGTAGCACTGATGGGCACATCGTGCTGCATACCGTTTTCCCAGTCCTTCACCAAGCTGGATTTGAACAGCAGATTATCTTTTGTCTTGATACTGTTCTTCATATGACCGGTATAGCGCAAGGATATCTTTTCATACCACTTCTCCTCTCCTACCGGATGCTTCCGTTTGAAAGGGAATATCGTACTCAAAGAAATAGTCAGGTCGGGCAAAGTCACAGCAATGGAAGAATCCGCCATAGTCTGGGCAATATTACTTGATGCGGAAATACTCAGATGCTGGTCGGGGAAGTTGCGCGAGTAGCTGACACTGGAAGTCTTGGTATTCTGCGACATCGCTTGCGAATTGTACATATTGCCGATATTGGTCTTCTCGTAGCTACTGGTTGCAAAGTTCACGCTGGCGGAGAAAGTAGAATTCGGACTGGCTTTGGGGTCTTGGCGATGCGACCACACCACCTTGAAGTCCTTTGCCACCGAGTAGTCCGGCAAACCTTTATCACCCGTCTTTGTCACCTGATAGTTGGCTTGCAACATACCGGAATACTTATATCGCTTCACATAGTTCGATTCGGCATTCAGCGCCCACGAACCCTTCGTGAAGATGTCCGCACGTAACTTCAAGTCCATTTCGTCGCTGATGGCAAAATAATAACCACCGTCCGTCAGACCGAAACCGCGGTTGGAGTCATCCATATAAGTAGGCATCAGGAAACCTGACTGGTAACTGCTGGAGAACGGGAAGAAGAAAAACGGAACGGCCAAAGGCAGAGGCACATCTTCCACCACCAGATAGGCAGGTCCTGTCACCACATTCTTCTTGGGGCGTACTTTGGCATAGGTCATCTGCATGTAGAAGTGGGGATGCTCGTGATGGTCGCACGTCGTATAGCGCCCGCTTCGCATATAGAGTTCGTCATTATTGCCTTTCTTCGCATTGTTACCGGTCACATAGCCTTCGCCCTGCTGGCTGACTACGTTACTGATAAGTCCCCTCTTACTCTTGAAATTGTAGCGGATGGTATCCGTTTCATAGGAAGTATCTCCGTCTTTAAAGACCGGGCGGCCTTTTATCGTACCCACAGAGTCCTGCACGCCACGGGCAAAAACGGTACTGTTGTCCATATCCATAGAAATGACATCAGCTTCCAGATCGGCGCCGGGGTAAGTCACCTTGCCTTGTCCGTAGAGATGGGCATAACCAGCTTGTGTAAAGACAATGGAGTCGTTGGCTTCATAAGCAACGGGAGCATCCAATGCTTCCTTTTTAGGGGCAGGTGCCGCCACCGTATCATGCTGCAAAGAGTCATTCAGCAGCGTCTTCCCCGGTTGCAGGGAGTCCGTCTGTTGAGTATTGGCAGGCGTGGTTCCTCTTCCGCGACGCTGAGAAACAGCCTCATTGGAAAGAAGAAGCAAGACGAATAGTAGTATGAATGATATGAATGTATTTGCTTTCAATGGCGTCATTAACTAATAGTTTACGCTTGAAGGGGCAAAAGTACGTATTTTATACGGATAATCTCCCTTTTTAAAGAAATTTAGAATGCTACAAGAACTGTTCGCACCAATGGTCAAAACGTTCCAGACCTGCATTACCGAAATTAGAGATACTTTTCCGAGCCTTCTCTACCGTTTTTTCCCGTTCCAGATGGGTTTTGGAATAAAACTTATCGGCAAAGCAAATTACTTGCTCTTCCATACTCACCGGAAGCATATCTCGATGAGGTACAGGCAAGTTTTGTGCAACAATATCGTCCAGAGAGAGTCCTGCGCCTGTATGTCTTTCACATACCAACGCATGACGGGGATACCCTTCCCGGCGCATCAAATCAGCTCCCAGATAACCGTGACAGATATAAGGCTGATTACCAAAACAGAAGATACCCGGAGCATCAGTCAGAAAAATGCCAATATCATGAAGCATACCCGCTTCATATAAAAAGTCTTTATCCAAGTTAAGTTCCGGATGACCGTCTGCAATGCAGAGAGCCTTCTCAGCTACCAGACGGCTATGCACCAATAAGATATGCTTCCGCTCATTATCTTCCGGATAATATGCATCAATCAATTCTATCGGATTCATTTTTCACTGAATTTATAAATCAATACCTTATCGCGTAAATCACAACTGCGATAAGGAGTAAGATAGATTTCCTCCAACCGATATTTATCTGAATACTCTTTCAGGAAGTCCTCCCTAGTTCGTTCGGAAAGCATCACATATCCCGTTCCGGAAAGACCGGGAGTAAAATTCCTCATCCGATCATTCAGATAGTAATTAGCGCAATAAAAACGAATCAGCCGTGTAGTGTACGAATACATGACCCCGTCCTGCACATAAGTATTTACTTCTTCTGCCAAACGCTTGTCTGATTTCGTAGACAGTACCGTAGGCTGATAAACACCGTCTAAGGAAACAAACAGGCACAAGATACAACCGGCTATACCATATAATAATGAACGGGAATCCGCCTTTTTTGCCAATGCAATCAACATACAAACACCTGCAACTGGCGGCAAAGCCACAAGCAACCATTTAGAGAATGACAAATCCACATTTTCCAATGCATTCATGAATCCTACGTTTTCCATGGCATGCTTTCCCGTTCCCCAAACACTATCAGGAATCAGTCCAAGACGCACCACAGCAAACGTTATCGTGAGCAACAAAGCCAGCGAAGCAAAGATATAAGCCGAAATTTTAAAGACTTTCGCTCCCCGCTGTACCAAAGCCAGCAGATACTCGGCTATCAACACCGCCATAAAGGGATAGATAGGAAGCAGATAAACACTTCTTTTACTCTTAGGAATACAATAGAACACAAAAATAAAGAGTATAACTACCCATGTGAATAATTGCAGAGGCGATTGTGAACGGAATTTATTCCAGGCTTTCCTTATACGTTCACTGAAAGATGAACCTTCAGGCAATAAGCTTATATTTTTCCATTTCAAACCAAAGAGAGAAATCAACAGTACTAAAGTCCAAGGTATCCATCCCCAAATAATGGTCAGGAAATTATACCATAGCGGATTTTCATGCGAATCATAAGACATCTTACCCATGAAACGGCCTGTATTTTCTTCCAGCATTAAATCTATAAAAGATTGGCCTCCCTGTACATAAGCCGCACTAATCCAAGCAGCATATGGAATCAGGGAAAGTATTCCTATCACAAACAACCGGAAAAATGTTTTCCAGAAAGGACGTCTGCGTAATAATTGGTAGAGACCGATACTGACACAAGGGAAAATGGAACCTACCGGCCCCTTGGTCAACGTGGCGCAGCCCATCAATAAAATAGCCAACCATGGAATTCCGCGACATTCTTTCTCATCCCAGCGGAACAACAGACATAATGAAATGACAATAAGTGATACCTGCACCATATCGACACGACAAGCTACCGCTGCCCGGTGTACTTCAAAAGATGAGAGAAGAAGGATAGAAGCAAGAAAAGCCGTCTTCACACCCTTACGCTTTGCTATAAAAGAAAAAAACACCAGCTGCATAGCCAGAAATGCAAGAGCAGACGGCAGGCGGGACGAATATTCCGTCACTCCCCCCAGAAGCGATGACACAGTAGCAATTGCCCAATAAAAGAAAGGAGGTTTATAAGCTATATCAGTTCCATAATTTACCGGAAGTATCCAATTGCCGCTCTCCAGCATAGAGAATGCGACGATAGCCTCACGCGGTTCTCCTTTAGAATAAAATATAGTTTCTCCCAGAAAAGGGAGTATCACAAGCACACTGAGCAGTGCTATAAACCAGAATGCTTTCTTCCTATCATCTGACATATATTTCTGTTTTTAATGATTTCTGGGCGCAAAAGTACAAATTATTCTGCAACAATCCCTAACTTTGCCATCTCAATTCAATGAATATGAAGAGACTGAAACAACTACCAGCATTTGTCCGTTTCATTATGGTAGGCATCTTTGCTACCGCCTTGCACTATGGAATATATATTATACTCCAGCAAATCATCAATGTCAACATAGCCTACAGCATAGGTTACGTACTCAGTTTCATTGCCAATTTTTACCTGACAGCCTTTTTCACTTTCAGAAAAAAGCCTTCCTGGAAAAAGGCTTTTGGGTTTGGCGGAGCACATCTGATCAATTATCTTCTACATATGAGTTTATTGAATCTATTCCTCTGGCTTGGAATATCGAAGCCATTTGCACCTATACCGGTATTCGCCATCGGTATTCCGGTAAACTTCTTGCTGGTTAGATTCGTTTTCAAATACAAAGGAAAATAATTTGCTTTTCTCCCGATTTCTTACGAATATTGCAAAAAGAACTATTGATTATGAAAGAAGCTCCAGTACTTGCTATCGTAGTACCTTGTTATAAGGAAGAAGCTGTTTTACACGAAACACATAAACGGCTCAGCCAGTTGCTCGATCGGCTGACAACTGAAGGGCGTATATCTCCCAGAAGCTATATACTGTACGTAAACGATGGCAGTACAGACCGTACCTGGGAAATCATCAAGGAGTTCTATAAAAATACGTCGTATGCCTGCGGGCTGAATCTGGCTGGAAATGTGGGGCATCAAAACGCACTTATGGCCGGACTGAATGCTGTAAAGGAACGTTGCGATGCAGCTATTTCCATTGATGCCGACTTGCAGGATGACGTCAATGTCATCCCCGAGATGGTGGAACGCTATATGGAAGGCAATGATATTGTTTATGGTGTACGACGTGAACGCAAGACTGATACTTTCTTCAAACGCACCACCGCCCTCGCTTTCTATCGACTGATGAAAACGATGGGGGCTAAATCGGTCTACAATCATGCAGATTATCGGTTAATGAGTAGCCGTGCCATCCAGCAACTCTGTCGCTTCCGCGAACGTAACCTTTACCTTCGCGGCTTGGTACCTCTCATTGGTTATC